>Ga0315274_10008746_pt1 | contig 14666 bp, 8 predicted proteins | sample YL17G02_20_MG_FD_203700 | JGI IMG/M metagenome (GOLD analysis project Ga0315274, IMG submission 203700) | Sediment microbial communities from Yellowstone Lake, YNP, Wyoming, USA - YL17G02_20 | ecosystem: Environmental > Aquatic > Freshwater > Lake > Sediment | place: USA: Wyoming | collected... | reverse complement strand
TCGCAAGCGTTTTCGCCTCCACGGCGACTCGTTCGTCGTGATTTCCGCCGACCATGTCGAAGTCAATCACATGGCTATCCCCTTTAGCGCCGCGACGCCCATGGCCCGTGTGGCAGGTCAACAGGTGATGATAGGGATCGATGCTATGAAGATACGTCGCCACTTCGGCCCAGGGGCCCTGCCCCCATTTGGTTTCTTCCGGAATCTCACCCGCCAGAATCCAGAACACCGGATAGGCGCTGTAGCGCGCCACAAGATACCGCCAGTGCCGTTTCAGGCCTGCCGCTCCGATCGCCTCCATGCTGTTGCAGTCTCCACGCCCCCAGGCGCCCACAATCGCCGGAGCAATGCCCGCGTCCACGAGATGCTTCAGGCGACGATCTGCGTAGTCAAAATACTTCGGATTCACCCTATCGAATTTTATGGATTCGTAAGGAAGCCCGCCGTCATTCGCGAGACGCGGTTCGAGAAACCCTTCGTCGGGATAAGGGCCGCACACGATCTGCACCACGGAAAAGCCCTTGGCCCTGCGGTCGGCGGTCAGTTCCTGAAAGCCTTCCCAGGTCATCCGCTTGCACAGGTTCTTCCACCATGTATCTCCCAGCCAGAAGAACGGCAGGCCGTCGGCGTGCTCAAAATGCCGTTTGTCCGCAGCCACGCGGACAAAGCCGTGTTTGAGCAGCGGGTTGTCGCCCGTATAGGCCGTGACGTGCAGGGGTTGAGAGGCCTCGTTCACCATCAGGTTCGCCGGGTCTGAGCATTTGACCTGGAAGGTGTAATCCCCCTGCACCGGCGGTGCGAAGCGAACCGTCCACTTGTCGCTGCCGCCCCAGAACGCGGGAACTACCCATTGCCGGTCGCCACTGCGGAAGACGACATCGACCTGCACGTCCAGGAATGGATTGCCATAGTTCCGTGCGGAGGTGAATGAAGTTTCAAAGACGACCCATTGCTCCGCCCCCATGGCGGATATCGCGATCAAACCGGCAAGGGCAAGGCTGGAGACCGTTAGGTTCATGGACGATTGTTCATTCATTTTGATCCGTGCCCCCCTTCACTTGACGCTCCGCAGGTCAACCTTTTGTGCGAGCGTGAGGGGATAGGACTTCCCGGCCTTGGTGTTGAATTCCCAGATCTTGTCGCCGCAAACGACCTCACACGGGAGGCCGGACTTGGAATGGATCACGGCCTGGGTCAAGCGGCCGTCGGCCCAGCTCATCTCCACCTCGAATCCGCCCCGGGCGCAAAGGCCGGTGACCTTGCCGGCCGGCCACGCTTTGGGCAGTGCGGGCAACAGATGGATCCGGCCCGTGTGGCTTTGCACCAGCATCTCGCAGTAGCCTGCGGTCGCGCCGAAATTGCCGTCGATCTGGAACGGCGGATGGGAGTCGAACAGGTTCGGATAGACGCCGCCGCCGCTCTCGCCGTAGATGGTCTTCGTCTCGGGGACTACGTTCAACAAGCTCCGCAGCATGGTGTAGGCGTGATCGCCGTCCCACAGCCTGGCCCAGAAGTTGATCTTCCACGCGCGGCTCCAGCCGGTGCTTTGATCGCCGCGGGCTTGCAGGGAAACCCGGGCGGCCTCGGCCAGTTCGGGTGTGGCTGCGCGGGTGATCTGGCGGCCGGGATACAAGGCGAACAGATGGGAGACGTGGCGATGATCATCCTTGGGATCGTCCTTGTCGGCTTCCCACTCCTGCAATTGCCCCCAGCGCCCGATCTTCGGTTTGAGCAGCTTGTCCCGTAGGCCGGCGATGTGATCGCGAAATTCCTTGTCATCCCCCAGCACATCGGCGGCCTCGATCGTGTTGGTGAAGAGGTCGTAAACGATCTCCTGGTCGTAGGTCACGCCTTCTTCCTCCGGGCCGTGCTCGGGGGACCAACCGTCGGGGGTGACGAGCGTGCCGTCCGGCCGCCGTGTCAGGTGGTCGTCCCAGAACTGGCAGACTTCCTTGAGCACGGGATAGGCGGTCTTGCTGAGATAGGCCTTGTCGCGGCCGAAGGCGAAATGCTCCCACAGATGCTGCGCATACCACGCGCTGCCGGGCGGGTTCCATTTCCAATACGAAACGCCGCAGGCATTGTTCATCGTCTGAACGGTCCAACCCCTGACCTTGCCGTATTTCCTCCGCGTGTTCTTCGCGCTGACCTCGCGGATGCTCGTGACATAGTCGATGAACGGCCGGTGGCATTCGGCGAGGTTGGCCGGTTCGGCCGGCCAATAGTTCATCTCGAGGTTGATGTTCGAGTGGTAATCCCCTGCCCAGGCGGGTTCGTTGCTGTCGTTCCAGACTCCCTGGAGATTGGCGGGCAAAGATCCGGGACGCGAGCAACTGATCAGCAGATACCGGCCAAACTGGCAGAACAAGGCTTCGAGATTCGGATCGGCCGTCGTGTTCTTCGCATAGGCCTCCAGCCGCGTCAGCGTGGTCTTGGCCAGCAGGTCCGGCGCGGTGGTTCCCACGTCGAGAGAAAACCGGCGGAAGAGGGACTGATAGTCTTTCTCATGCCGCGCCAGCAGCTTCGCCACGCTCTGCCTGGCGGCGGCATGCACCCGCTTCGTGACGGCGGCGTGGGGATGCGCGCCCAGCCACTGTTTGGTGTGATCCTGTAGAAAGTTCGTGCTCGCCCCGAGGATCAGGGTCACGCTGTCGCATTGCTCGAAGGCCAGGCTGGTGGCGGGCACGACAACGCCCCACGGATTCTTGGCGCAGGCATCGTCGTTCTTGACCGTGAGGGCGCCGTTTTTGTTCAGCACGAGCAACTGGGCTTCATATTCAAAACCGTTCTGCAGTTTGCCCACCGAGCTGAGCTTCTTGCCTGCGGCGGTAATCCTAGCCTGGTGCATGTCCGCAAGCTGAACGCGGCCGGTGTAGGCCCCCGGCTTGTTCGCGGTTAGATGGATCACGATGACTCCGTCGGGATGGCTGGCGAAAGCGGTGCGTTGATAGCGCACCCCGTTGTATTCATAGCTTACCTGATGAATGGCGCGATCAATGTCGAGCTCCTGCCGGTAATGGGCTACTTTGGAAAAGTCATGGCCGAGATGGATGAGGATGTCGCCAAACGCCTGATAGGCCCCCAGGTCCTGCCCCTCGTCATCGAGGCCCTCGACGGCCATGCGGGTTCCGGACCAGAGACTGATCTCATTGAACTGGACCCGCTCGATCCCGGTGCCGCCAAAGAGCATTGCCCCCATGGGTCCATTGCCGATCGGCAGGGCTTCCGTCATCCACGTTTCCGCCGGCCGATCATTCCACAGGCACAGTTTCCCCGAAGCGTCCGCCCGGGGATGCCTTTCCCGCGCCGGCGCCCCCATGCCCGTCAGTGGTTTCAAGCCCAGCGCGGTCGTCGCCAGGCAGGTGGAGAGCATGAAGTCACGCCGCGAAATGGCATTCTCTGGTGTGGCTGAGTTTGTTTTCATAATTGTGACCGTGAGTTGTTTGCCAGGATTCTATTCTTCATCTTCCCCATCATCGGCACCAGCTGCACCATCAGCACGCCCAACAGAATCAGAAAGCAGCCGATGAGCGCGCGGCCAGTCAGGGTTTGATTGAGCACGAGGTATCCGGCGATCGCGGCAAAGACCGCTTCCAGACTCATGATAATCGAGGCGGGTGCGGGAGGACATCGCTTCTGGCAGACCACCTGCAGCGTGTAGGCAATCCCAACCGACATGAATCCGGCATAGGCAATCGCGCCGGATGCCGCCTTGATCTGACTCAAGGAGCAGTGCTCGAAGAGCAGGCCGCACAGCGCACTCAAAACCGCACAGACCGCAAATTGAAGGCAGGCAATTTGGACGGGGTCCCCTTTGCCAACGGCGTGGTCAATGACCAGAATTTGACACGCCCACAGCACGGCGCAAATCAAGGTCAGCCAGTCACCCTTGGATACCACGAAGTTTCCGGTAACACTTAGCAGATAGAAACCGATGAGGCAAACAGGGATGGCAGCCCACAGGCTCTTCGGCACCTTGTGCCCGAAAAACATGCCCAGCACCGGGACGAAGAGGAGATAGAATCCGGTGATGAATCCAGAGTGAGCGCTGGAGGTATACTGCAGGCCGATCTGCTGAAAGGCGGCGGCGGCAAACAGGAACAGCCCGGCGCCCAAACTACCCACATAGGGCAGCTTGACCTCTCCCTCGGCAGGCGCCAGATTCTTCTTCCGCCAGAGGATGACGGGGACAAGGGAAAGACAGCCAAGCGCGAAGCGAAGCCCGTTGAAGGTCATCGGGCCAAGGCCCTTTTCCATGCCGATCTGCTGGGCCACAAACGCCGAGCCCCAGATCATGGAGACCAGCAGAAGCAACAACTCGTATTTGAAGGCTCCCGGGCCCCGGGAATTCGATTCGCCGGTGGTGTTCATTTTGACGGCTTAAATTTTCCGGATGCTCCCGCTACAGTCAGCTCATTCGTGGTGAAATCAGTCCGGACGAGTCCGATGGAATTTTTCGCGGTCACTTTGACGTCGTAGGTTCCCGCCGGCAGGCCGGCAAGCTTTTCGCCGGGCAGCTTCCAAGTGCCATTCCGGTTATCAACGCCTTGGTAAACCTTGCCCGCGATTTCCACGACCAGGCTTTCTGTCACACTGCCCAAGGTGCCACCAAGATCGGCGGGCTGGCCATTCACAACCGTGAGTCGGTTCACGGTGACATCCGGAGGCAGGCGGTCAAATTTGAAGTTACCCAACTCGTAACCGATCTTGAAATTCCGTGCTTCCAGCACCTGTCGCACCCTGGGAATCAGCCGGGCGGCGTTCCAATAATAGATGTGATTGAGCACCGGGTCCGGCAGATTGAAACCTTCCAGTTTGGGACCGCCGTGCAGGCCGTTGGTCACTTCGTTGGTTTCGAGGAGCTTGCGTTCATTCAGGAATCGATCGGCACCGGCACCGGCGGCAAAAACATCGGTGCCGAACAGGATGCGGTCGCGGTATTTGATGTAAAACTCCCTGGCTTTGCTGACCGTGTAATGGGCCGGTTGCCTCGCACTGTGCGTGAAGGCGACATCCACGAACACATTGGGACACTTGTCGAAGATTCCCGCCAGTTTCTCCATGTCCTGGTCGTTTTCCAGCATGAAGAGTCCGTGGGCAAAGATGAAGGTGGTTTGCGGGTGTGCTTTCGCAACTTCAACGGAATCGTCTTCAAACTTGGGGAAGGCGGCGTTGTTCCCCTCCGCATTGCCTGGGTCGCCGGTGTGGAAGCCCACCAGCGGCATGCCCTGCCGCCCGGCTTCATCGAGCTGTTCATGGATCCGGGGAATCTTGCTGGATAGAATCGCCCCGTGAGGCCACAACTTGAGGCCGACAAAGCCCTGCTCCTTGAAGGTTTTGATCTCATCCACTCCCCACCAGATCCCATCTTTGGGTATCGTGAAAGCGCCTGGAACAAAGAGGATGCGGTCCTCCAGCTTTTCCGTCACATACACCATGTCATCGCCCGGGATCCGCCTCACACTGGCCGGGCTGGCATTGCTTCCGTTGTTGTCCTTCACCCAGAACAAGCCCGCCAGGGTGATGCTGATGGTGCCGCCCCATTGGTCCATCGCCTCAACCGCTTTTGCATACTGGGTCTTGGCATCCATGTGGGTGTGCATGTCCACACGGGGCATGGCGGATGGCGGGTAAATCATCTGCTGGTCCGCCGGTGCGGAAACCGTCAATGTCAAGAGCAGGCAAAGCGCCAAGCGGGTCGTTCGTCTTCTATTCATTCGAGTTGCCTTTGATCAATTCCTGGTACCGGCGATTGATGAGCGTTTGTTCCTCGGCGGTCAATTGTCCGATAGGGATCGGTTGGTCCTGTGGACGGACGCCCTTCTGGTTGAGCCGGTTGAGCAAACTCCAGTTCCGCGACGGGTTGCCGACGGTGGGGTCGGCAGGCTCGCGGGCGGGCAAATCGTAGCGCGTGAAGTCAATGACCTTGCCGGGTTCATCTTTCTGCCAGTCACGCAGAATCGCCAGCCGGAAATCGGTGTTCATGAACCAGCGGATCTCCAGATTTGTCTCCGAACCTCCGATGCCGGTGCCGCGTTGCACAAACCGGTAATCGAGTCCGGTGTTATCGGGATGCTCACGTCGCCAAGCCTCGCCGAATTCCCCTTGCGTGACGAGCCGGGTGTCGGGCCAGCGTTGCCGGACGTTCTGGAGCCACTTCGTGAGGCAGTCCAAGACTTCCGGTTTCAGGTTCTTGACCAGACTGATCTCCCAACAATTGGCCACCCAGCCGAACCCGTTGCGCGTGAAGCCATCGTCAAAGTGATTCGCCGTGACCGCCATCACTTCGGCCATGCCTTTCTCCACGCCGAGATTGCGGTACGACTCGATCGGCCCCACCCCGAGACGGCTGTTGAAGCCTCCTTCAAACCCGAACCGCCGCGCGCACAGGAAATCACAGGTCCAACCGTCCAGGTTCACACAATCGATGAAGTCAGCCTTCCCCTGCGCCGGCTTGCACCCGTGCTCGCGGCTCGGATAATACGGGTAACTGATGGAACCATCGCCGTCCCCGTTGTCGATGCCGTATTGACTCCAGATCGTGCCCTGGCAGACATGGATGCCTTCCTCTTCCGCGAGATAGCGCATATTTTCGGCGGCCAGGAAACCGGCCACAATGCTTTTGGGTTTGTAGCCGTCTCCAACCATGGCCCGCACTTTCAGCAGCGCCTCTTTGATATCCTGGTTGACTTGGGCCCTGGAACTATACATGGGCGCAAAAAATCCACCCGGAATAAAAGTGATCTCATCGCCGTATGTTTTGTGATAGCCGACGACCTGTTTGCGGATGGCGGCGTAATTCGGCCGTTCATCATGCAACGCAAGCCATGAGAAGGCCCAGGTCACTTTCGCACCCGGGAAGCCCTTGGATACCGCGTTGCGAAACGCGGCCACGGTTTCGGGCGTATGAACGGCCGCTTCGTCCTCGCCTTCGTTCAGATCACGCGCCGCCTCGATCTGGTTCACGCGGATCACCGTGTTCAACGTTAGAAAACGCCCGCCCTTCACGGTCAGGCGGCTCTCTGGGGACGCTTCGGATTTTGAGACAATGTAGGTCTTCCCGGGCAGTGCGGTAAACGTAACTTCGGCTGCCGCGCCGGTTACGCTAACGGATTTCACAGTTGCACCGTCGCACTGAACCTTGATCTCCGCATTTTTGACCGGGAAAATTATCTTGAGTTCCCGCTGAAATGCCGTTTTCAACTCTACTGACGTATCCGTGGGATAGTTCACCTCCAGTTTGCCAAGTTTCAATTTCCGGCCTTTGGCATGGGGTGGAATCACAATCGTTCGATAGTCTTCCTGAACGCCATATTGGGTATTCACAATCATACTCCAGGTGCTTACCCCCCAGCAGTAATCCTTTACCCCCAAACCGAGACCTTCGACACCGTTGTAACGTTCATAGGCATGGCCGTCATATTTCTTCACCAGCTCAAGTAATTTATCAGCCAGCTCACGGGCAACGCCATAATAGCCATAGCGATTAAGTCCGAGCGCGATTAAGTAATCAGTCGGGGGCCACATGTCACCGCGCCAAAATCCGTCCGGGCGAAACGTTGGTTCGTCCATTGCTGAAGTGGGTACCGGGTATTTGCTCCAAAACAGCGACGGGTCGGTTAACTGCCTGACCAGTTCTGCGGCCTGTTTCTCACTCGCCAGACCGGCAGTCAGCGGCAGAAACCCCTGTAGCGTTCGAACGTGGATTTTTTTGTTGGTATCCCTGTCCAGGCTGTAGAAGAATTTTGTTTCCGGGTCCCACATCTTTGCGCGGATCGCCTCGGTTCGTTTGGCGAGATTCCGTTCGTGTGTTTTCATCATTTCGATGCGTCCAGTTCTCTGGCACATCTCGATCATGGCCCTTTCGGACATTGCCAGGAAACAAGTTTGATCGACACCTTCAATGTTCCCATACCATGCACCACCTGTATCGCGCGAAGGATGCTTTGTTAATTTCAGACCATCAAGGGGTGCCGCAAAATCGAATGTTTCAAATCGAGCCGTCTGGAGGATATCAGCGATTGAACATTTCTTGTAGGCACCATACTCGATCAAGCCATCATTGTCCACATCCCGCTCAGTGGCGTACCACGTCAAAAATGCATCCAGATATGGCAGGCAGAGATCCAGCAATGCCCGATCATCGGTCTGATTAAAAACCATCAGGCAGCCCCATGCGAGAATCGGGATTTGAGAGTAACCATCCTGCGGCAGATCCGGCTTGGTTGTACAGGGCACCATGCCGTAGCGGTATGAGCCTTTGGGCGCTTCCGGATTATTGTCGATCACATTCCAGTAATTTCGAAAGACATCGCACACCAATTCATTGTCATCCAACGGAGCCCATGCATTGAGAACAAACATGGTATCCCACAGCAACTGGCACTTGCCGTATGACGTGTCGCCTGCTCCGGAAATTGAAAAGAACCTGTACGGCAGGCCAGGAAGTGCCGGTTCCCACAATTTATCAAACGTGCAATCGCTATATAGAGCATGCACCAGCTTGGTTAATTCCCGGTTTTCCGTAAATACCTGTTTTGGCAGGTTCTCCCTGGCGTGCTGAATGGTTTTTTCAGCAAGAGTGTAATGACGGGTTTTCACTTCCTTGTCCGACGCGGCATCCGCCCTGGCGGGCAAGACCGCCGCAAACGCCAACCATGCCGCAGCCGGGAGCAAGAAGCCGGATGGAAGGAGTTTCATTTTCCGGCAAATTCTTGATAGGTTCCTGAGTGTCATATTGTTGATTTCTCCATCTGTTAGTGTATTGAATCGTTACGGCACTTTCTGCAACAACGGCTTCATCGCCTCGGCCAGGCTGTATCCAACCATGCAGTAAACCCTGGCGCTTCCCTGATAATGGCAATACCAGTTGCAAACGTGGCTGTCGGATTCCATTTTGGCTTTCTGATACGCGGCATCACCTTTCAGAGCTTTGTCACCGGCTTCTCTTACGAGCCGTTCCATCTTCTTGGGATCCGCGCTCTCCGGCTTGTCTTCCAGTTGCTCCTTGAGTTGCGCCGCGACCGCCTTCCTCACCCGATGTTCTTCAGATTCCATTTTCCGGGGCAATTCATCCAGCTCGGGATACCAGAAGGGCGCAGTACGCACATAACCCAGCGTGCCTTTCAACTCAGGGCAGGTTGCGATTTTCGCCTGACCGGCCCTGAAATCGAGCATGTTCTTGTCGGCTTTTTCACCGCCGACTCCGAGTTCACCCATGACTACCGGCAGGTTCGGCACCTTGAACTCGGCGCGCAGATCCTGAACCAAGTGAACAAAATTCGGGCAATATTCATCATACACCTGCTGTCTGATCTTATCGCCTGGCTGACACATGTCGTTCCAGCCCTGGAACCAGACGAACCCGCAGAGTTCGGTTTTGAGCCCCTTCAACTGCGGGAAATCGGTGTCGAGATTGGCCAGGCACTCACGCACCTCTTTCACCATCTTGTGATATGACGCGCCAATTTCCTCCGGCTTGTAGCCTGTCTCATAGGCCGCTTTACCGGCACTGGGCGGCCGGAAATTCCCATAGAGGCTGTGCCCGCCCCAGCAGGTTTTTATCAGAAGAACCGGCTCTTTATAGAAATCGCCCATCTCGATGCCGAACATCAGTTCCGGCCCGAACCAATCCGCCCCCCACGCTCCCATGCCCACCGACAACGGTCGCTTGATCTTCTCGTCAGCTTTCTGATAAGAGACAAACACATCATCGCGCACCACGAAAGAGCCATCGTCGTTCTTGATCTTCTTCAACAGATATCCGTGAGTCGGGTGCTCACCCAGCCGGTCGAGCGTTTTCACACCGGCATGCCCTTCCATGTTCGACTGGCCCATGAGGATAAAGACTCTGACTTTTTTGGTGTGGTCCGCGGGCGAGCGGTCGAGACGCTCGAGGTCAAGTGAGGCCGCGGCAGGTTGGCCATCGGGATCGGGCAATTGCCTGGAGGGTTCGGCGACGCCGGTGCGGAGCAACAGCAGCGTCATCGCGAGAACAACAGACGAAGACCGGGACTTGCTTGGGTAGTTTCTCATGCGCTTGGTTTGCTTTTCTGCTTCGGTGGACTGAATCGATTGTTCGAACGGTTAACGGTTCCGTCACTTCAACATGGCCACCATCGCTTCGGCGAAATCCTTGCCAATGTAGCGATACTGGTGCGGGGCATACTCTGAGACACGACCTCCAGTGTCGAAATGGGTGCCAGGACTTGGCGTCTGCAACTCCCTCAGGGCGCTTTTTCCTGGCGAGTCACGATGGGCACATAGCCCACCTCCATGCCCTTGGGTGGAGTCACGAACAGGCCGGGGTCAAGGCTTGCCAGCCTTCCGCGGCCGGGCGGCAGCATATAGTCGCGATCCATCGGCCACGTGGCGTGGATCTTTTCGACGAGGGCCTGCAGTTTGGCCTTCTTCTCCGGACCGTAGTTGTATTGCTGGAAGGAAGGCTGGTCCACAAACCGATACCAGGAATAAGTCACCAGGGAACCATCCGTCAGCCTGGAGGTAAAGGGCCCGCTTTGGGGACCCGGCTGGCTCCACGCGCCGGTGGTCGGAGACGTATAGGGGACGCCCGGATCGGCCAACTTGAACTCCTGGCGCAAGAGCCCGGTTTCCGTCGGCACCTCGTCCGAAGCTATGACGACGCGCTCCTCCCCGACATGCTTGCAGTATTGTGGAAAAAGACCTTTGGGGCTGGGAGCATTGGGCAACCATTGCAGGCCCCAGGTGTTCCCTTCAAAGACTTTGTTCTCAAAAACGCGTTCGACCCCGGTGATTCTCTTGCCGGCCTGGTCGTAGTGCGTCTGCTGGGGGATCAGCCTGGGTTTCCAAGCACCTTTCTCGTCGAATCGCCCGGAGCAAGCAGGCCCCCCATCCCGCCAAGCCTTGAAAGCGTCATAAAGCGCCGCCTTGGAGTAATAGGTCACATCCTGCACCAGGAAAGCGCGCCCCTGTTCATCCATGGGGAATTGCAGTCCCGGCAACTTCGAGTAAGTCGTGCCCCGCGCGTCCTTGGCATCAAAGCGAGGGACGGTGTTGATCTCCATCGCGCCGCCGCCCATGATGCCGGGGCGCGCGTCGAGGCCGCGTCCGTAGATGAAGGGGTAATTGAACAGCTTGCCGATTTTGCTCCAGGTTTCCGGGACGTAATAGGCCATGGGACCTTTGAAGTTGGCCGCGCTCAGGAAGCAGGTCCAGCTTTGGTCTCCCGTGGGCGGATCGCCGGTAGTCGGATCGGTGAACGGCAGCGCCATCCAGGTGTAACCCAGGAATTCGCCATTGGGATTTCCCTGGAACGGTAGCGCATCGGGCGGGATCAGGAGCCGGTTGCTGAGCTGGGCGATAGCCAGGCGGTTGTCCGGCAGCGCTTCGTTGCTGTAGAAGAAAGACCAACCCGGCGACCCTACTTCATAGTCGTAGCATTGCGGCGTGGCATTCATGCTGAACTTGGGCGGGCCGTAGCGGAAGTGGTTTCCTGCCCAGTAGCCCAAGCCACCTTCCACAGTTTGGAACACGCTGCTCCAGGTTGGCCCGCGCGGCTTCCATGTCCGGGCAAGCGTGCCTTCCGGCGCGAGCGGTTTGTCCTTGTTGTCGGAGTTGTCCGGCTGAATCCACGAGCTGGGCAGGCCAATCTGGAAATCGGCCAGCGGCTGATCCACCAGCGACCAGACGGCGGCGTAAAAGCCCATCCCCGCGTTATAGTCGCCATCGGCCGGAAGCTTCTCATGGCCAAAGCCAATATATCCGTGCAGACCCTCGGAACGCAGCGTGACGACGCCGGGCTTGGGAGGCTCCTGGTTGGCCGCCTTCTCCTGGGCTTGACACATCCAGGACAGTACTACGAGGGTCGTGACCGTGAACGGTACACTTGTCTTCATAGTGATTTCCTTCGACGAATGTGAGGGAACAGATCTCTCGTCGGTCGCGTACATTCTCATCGGACAGCTTGTCGATCATACGTCATCGCCTATGGAGCCGTGCTGAGAGTGATTGTGACAGGTCGATCTGATTTCATCCTGAGCCAGAGCACAAGATCGTAGTCGTTGACTCTGCGAACGTAGCCTGTGCGAAAATCGCTGCCCGGAGTCATCCTTTCGTTATTCACCATGAGATGTGCCGGACGATCCCCCCAATCCTCAATGACCAGCGCGGGATTGAACACCGGATGCTCGGAATCCGCTTTCAGCGTAGCCTCCACCTTGCCCTGCTCTGCGCCTTTCGCGTGAGAGATGACATAGCATCGTTGGGTTGAGTCGTACCGACTGCTCGTGCCGCCGGATGCGAGGCTCAACTCGGGAGGCCGCACCCAGGACTTGGCCAGAGGAGCCAGAGTCCGTGGATCATCCCGCGTCGCACCATACACCCAGGTCCAATAATATGTCTTGTTTTCCCCCTGATGGGGGTTTGGAGTGGCCCAGGCCAGCGAGAAATGCGAGGGACGATCGGCCGCCTGGCAATAGCGGCCATCGGACGGAATCAAGGCAGCAGGCCAGTGGTTCCACCAAGGAAAGTGCGACACTTCCTTGCGATGCTCGTGGGCGAAGACGCTGAAGTTGCAGTCCAACTCGAAGATCTGGAACGGTTTGTATCCGGACTTGAAGTTGACCATCATGATGTTGGGGCTCTCGCCCGGGGCATCGCCGAAATCGATGTAGCCGCCACGTTCCCAGCGGCCCTTCTTGCGGATGACAGGCGAGCGTTCCGTCCAGGTGTAGGTGTGTGTCTCGCCACGGAGATTCACCAGGGTCAGGGCCGACAGGTCCACGACGTCTTCAGGTTTCTGGCCCGGCTGGCAAAGCCCGATGACTTCTTCAGGCCACAGGGCCTCTCCGTCCGTGTGAAGAATGACTTTGCGAACGCCTACTTGGTCAGGATAGAACGTGTAATACTCGTCGACCCAATCTTCCCACGTGGAGACGGCGTTGACCTGAGAGTGATTGCCGTTGGCGGAGGTGGGGCAGTAACGCCAATGCACCACCACGCGAGCGGGCGTGTTCTCGACGATCCGCACGTGCGAGAATCGGCAATAGTAGTCCAGCATGTGCTCGATGCAGCCATCCCGATTATTGAAGTTCTCGATGCTCTGGTCCGCCATCCACAAACCGTTCTCCATGATCCAGGCGGGACTATAACGCGTTCCTCGCCAAAAGACGACCCGTATGGGCGAGTTGTCGAACTGGACCACGACGTCCGGATCCGAAGACACTCGCCAGAGGGCGTCCCACTCGGGATAGTATTTGAGGTTCATGTACGAAGCGCCGAATTTGCCCGGACCTGACGGTCCAGAGGGCATGACTCTCGGCGGCAAATCCGGAGCGGAAGCCGGTTGTGACGCCGTGCAATGTTCCAGAATCACTTGGCCGGAAAGGGCCTGCTTGTGAATCTTCAGTTCATCCACCAGGCCATCCAGGGAATACCAGCAGGGAAGCGTTGCAAATGCTCGAACGGGGTGGGATGGCTCGATCTGCTGGCGAGCCATGCCAATCCTGAGATCTTCGGTCCCTGCCCGAGAAAAGCCGCCCTTCACTTCCATCTCGCCCGACTTCTCGCCATTGATGTAGAGGACGATTCCCTTGCCCTGCACGTACGAGGCGGCGACGTGAGTCCAGGTTCTGAGCGGGATTTGACGCTCAGTCCGGCACACCTGCCAACCATCGGCGCCGACGTGGAGACCGAGATGGCCTTGCGGATCGACTCCAAAGAAGAAACCGGCTCGGGGCGAGTTCTCACCGATGTCATCGGGCCAACTGATCGCATCGCGGTTGGAATTCGTGCTGACGGTGTTTTCCTGAGAGGCAATGGGCGCCCAGTTCCAAGGATAAGCGCCCAGAGCGATCCAAGCTTCGATGGTGAAGGCCCGATACAGAGTTGGAACCTGGTCCGCCTTTCGGACAACGCAGGTGGTGTAGCCGTCCATGACGATCGCCTGGCCTTTCACGCCCTGGGTCAATCGAGGCGCGCTGTTGAGAGCATCCTGAGTGCCGCTGACGGATTCAGATACCTTCCGATCCGCAACGCGATCAAAATCCCAATGGAGCACAAGATCATCGGTTTGGGCGGACACGTGGGCGGAGATCGTCATCGAGCAGAAGATGATGGCCACCACTTGGTGCAGAGACAATTGCATAAAGGGCGCTTTCAACGGCATGGTTCTTTTCATTGGGCTGCATCCCACAGTCACACCAGGAGTGAGAGTCTTCAATCCAACACAGCTTCCTGACGGATTACGATAGGCACGTATCCCACTTCCAGCCCTTTCGGCGGAGTGACGAAGAGAGCCGGATCCAGCGCCGCCAATTCACCTTTGGTCGGCGGAGCCATGTAGTCCCGGTCCATGGGCCACGCCGCATGGATCTTCTCAACCAAAGCCTGCAACTTGGCCTTCTTCTCGGGACTGTAGTCGTATTGCTGGAAGGAAGGCTGGTCGACGAATCGATACCAAGAATACGTGACCACAGAACCATCGACGAGCTTGGCCTTGTAGGGTCCGTGTGCAGGCCCGGGATTCGTCCAGGCCCCGGCGGCGGGAGACGTGTACGGAGCTCCCGGGGCCGCGACTGGAAATTCCGGTGGTATCCCCAGATGACTGGAGTTTTCGGTTAGGATTGGTCGATGCTCATGGCAGATGCCAACTGTCTGTGAAACAAAGGGTTAGCTGGCCTGGAGCA
>Ga0315274_10008744_pt1 | contig 14667 bp, 13 predicted proteins | sample YL17G02_20_MG_FD_203700 | JGI IMG/M metagenome (GOLD analysis project Ga0315274, IMG submission 203700) | Sediment microbial communities from Yellowstone Lake, YNP, Wyoming, USA - YL17G02_20 | ecosystem: Environmental > Aquatic > Freshwater > Lake > Sediment | place: USA: Wyoming | collected... | reverse complement strand
GTGGTGTCAAACTCGACGGCGCTCAGGGAGATGCGCGAGATGTCGTCGAGCGGGGTGACGGTGATGCCCGTAAACTCAAGCCACTCCCGCACCTCCGGGGTCACGTCCGCCAGGGCGAAGGAGCCGTAGTCCTCGGCGATCGCGACGCCGAGACGCTCTGTGAGGCCCTCCTGGTCGACGCTCTCGTCGTAGTAGATGAGGGCCGGGCTGGGGCCGGTCGGCTCGGGACGTTCATCCCCCGCGGTCACCGCCGGGGCGATGACCATGACCAGGAGCAGGGCGGCGGCCAGGACCGACAGGACCTTGCGTGTGGCGCTGGAATACATGCGATCCCTCCTCGACGTTCCCTTGTGGCACGGGTGATCCCGTGACGCGCGGGCGCGGGCGTAGCCGCCCGGCATCACCCCGTGGCCGCCACTACAATACCATAAAATGGCAGACGGGATGTGCTGAAGTGTGGCCCCAAGGCTACGACAGGATCGGCCAGAAACCGACAGGGACGGAGGGATGACATGGGCGGGGTCGTGGCCGGGCTTATGAACGGGGCGACGGCAGCGCTATGGTCAGCGGCGGCGGGCATGTGGTCAGCGGGGCGGCGCCAGTCCCAGCACGTCGCTGACGGTCGTGAGGATGAGCCCCCGCTCGCGGAACGCGCGGATAACCCCAGGCAGGGCCTCAAGCGTCGGCGCCGTGGGATGCATCAGCACCAGGCCGCCATTCACCGCCCCGCCGGTCGCGCGGCTGACGATGACCGCCGGCGGGGGCTTGGTGTAGTCGCCGGTGTTGCTGGTCCAGCGCACGGTGACGTAGCCCGCCGCCGCCGCCACCTCGACAATTGCAGCGCTGAACTCGCCGTAGGCCGGGGCGTAGACCGGGCCCGGCCGGCGGCCCAGTATCCGCGTCAGCACCTGCTCACCGCCGGCCAGGTGCGCCAGCAGGGCGTCGCGGCTGAGCGCGGCCGGGTGCGCGTGCTCGGCGCCGTGGTTGCCCACCTCGTGGCCCTCCTGGGCCATGCGCCGCACCAGGTCGGGGTGCTCCCCCGCCCACCAGCCGGTCACGAAGAAGGTCGCCCGCGCCCGCTCCCGCGCCAGCACGTCGAGGATCCCCGGCAGGTACTCCTCGCCCCAGTCGACGTTGAACATCAGCGCCGCCACGGGGCGGTCGGCGGGGCCGCGGTCGACGGGGTCAGGGCCGTGGTACGGGCTTGGGCGAGGCGCCCCTGGAGAAGCCAGGCCGTGTACAACCTGCAGCCGGGCGGGGGCGCCGCCGAACGCAGCCACGGCCACGACGACCTGGCGCCACGCCGGCATGAGCCCGCCCGCGGGCGGGCACAAAAGCCACATCACGCCCCCCAGCACCAGCATCAGCAGCAGGGCCAGCGCGACGAACCCGACGCGTCCATTCCGCCCTTGCATCCGCGATGCGTCCCGGCCCGGCATCGGCGGTCGACCACCCCTTCGCCACCGGCGTGGCGCTATATGGGTATGCGGCGACCGCGGATGAATAGCGCAATGGCCCCAGTGCAGGGCGCTCGGGCAGGAGAAGGCGGACGTCAGAACGAAAGGGTTCCCCTGGCACCAATACGGGCCCTGCGCCTGGGACTGCCTGGCGCGGCCGGCCGGGGGGTTCTCGCGGTGAGCGCTGGCAGGTTCGGCACCTTCTCCATCGTCGCCTGCGACCTCGACGCGGGTGAGTGGGGCGGCGCGGTGGCCTCGAAGTTCCTGGCCGTGGGGGCGGTGGTCCTGCACGCGCGGGCGAAAGTAGGCGCCGTCGCGACCCAGGCGCACGCCAACACCAGCTACGGCCCGCGCGGCCTCGACCTCATGGCCGCCGGGGCGTCAGCCGACGACGCGCTGCGCATCCTCACTGCCGCGGACGACCAGGCCGGCCACCGCCAGGCGGGCGCCGTGGACGCGCGCGGTCGCGGCGCCACGTTCACGGGCGGGGACTGCACGCCCTGGGCGGGCGGCATCGCCGCCGCGGGCTTCGCCTGCCAGGGGAACATCCTGGCCGGGGCGGGCGTGGTGCCGGCGATGGTCGAGGCGTTCGCGGCCGCAACGGGGCCGCTGTCGCGCCGGCTCCTGGCCGCGCTGCGGGCGGGCGACGTGGCGGGCGGCGACCGCCGCGGCCGGCAATCCGCCGCGCTTCTGGTGGTGCGCGCCGGCGGCGGCTACGGCGGCCTCGACGACCGCTACCTCGACCTGCGCGTTGACGACCACCGTGACCCCGTCACCGAGCTCGGGCACCTGCTCGACCTGCACGAGCTCTACTTCCTGCCCCCCGCCCCCGCGGACATCCTCGCCGTCGACGCCGCGCTCGCGCGCGAGATCCAGGAGGCCCTGGCGTGCCTCGGCTACTGGCCGGGGCCCCGCGACGGCAGGTGGTCGGCGGCGCTGGAGCAGGCCTTCGCGGCCTACGCCGGGGTGGAGAACCTCGAAGAGCGGATGCGCCGCGGCCCCGAGGTCGACCGCAAGGCGCTGGAGTACATGCGGGCGCATGTGCGAAGGTTGGCGGCGGAATAAGCCATCCTCATCAACGCCGACCCTCCGGGAGCGCATGGCGAGGTCCCCTAGGCTGTGGGCGGCCCCGAGTCAGTGCGCCTTCGTGTTAGCATGAGGGGGCATGGTTCATGTCACATAACGGATTTGCAGAACTGGTGGACAGTGCCATCACGCAAGGAATGAAGCATGATATCGAGGTTGTGCTTGCGAGCAACTGCTTGGCGGCAACAGTCGTCCTGATTCTCTGTGGAATGGATGCGATGGCCTACCTGAGCATGGCTCCCGAGAAAACGACCGCAAGCAGGGCCGATTTCATCTCTTGGGCCGAACACTACATCAGGTTCCCCTGCGAAGAGCAGCTCACAGGATGTGATTTGTATGGAGCCCGGTGCGCGATGGTTCACGTATACGGAGCCGAATCTGACTTGAGCCGCGAGGGGAAGTGTCGGCTGGTTGGCTACATGGATAAATCTATTCCAGAGGTACGCTACAATCCGCGACTGAGAGCCGATTTCGTGTTGGTATCCGTACCTGCCCTAAAAGAAGCCTTCTTCCGCGGAGTAGATGCTTTTCTTGGCGCTACCCTCCAAGACGAAGCCAAGACTCGCATCGTTTGCAGCCGATTACGCAACCTCGTTCGGCGCTTCCCCGTGCCCAGTCATCTCCTCTAGCCGCCACCGGAAACTGCACTATGAGGAGGCCCGGAAGGCTGCGCCACGACGCGGAAAACGTGGAGCCGGTGGTGGCGCGCGTGACGGTGGAGGTGCGGTTCGCTGCACAGCGTACAGCAAGAACCCCAGCGTGAGGCTGTCACGGGGAGTGCGGTGGTTGGGAGGGGTTGGCGACGAAACGCTGGCTGACTGTGGGCGCGATCATCGGTGCAGCTTGGAGTCTTCTGGGGCTGGCCATCCTGACCGTGGAGGCAGTAAGGGAGAGAATTCTGTCCGCTATCGGGGCGTGGATGACTTACCTGCTCGGCCTCTTTCCGACCACGTTCCTGGCGGTGGTAGCACTCCACGGCTTCTACGTGCAGCGGCCCATCGACTGGGCACTATGCATCGTGGTGACGCTCGCCATTGGGTCGGTGGTCGGTGCGGGCGTGGCGTGGGCGTTGTGGTGGTGGAGGAGGGGGAAGCGACTTCGACGTTGGTAACCGTCCAACTGTTGGATATCCCCCGGGTATCTGCCGACCATGCTACAATACCCCCAGATGCACAGTCAACGCGATTCTAGCGAGGCGGTGCCGCGAATGGCCAATCAGAGTCGCCGTGGGCGATAAACGCCGAATTCAACTGGCGATGGGCCTGACATGTGTCAAGATTTCGCGACGCGCACGGTGCGCGCGCCGGCGTCCCAGGTGACGCAGGCGCCCAAAGCCTCGCCGATGAAGCGGAGCGGGACCAGGACCCGGCCGTCCCAGATGAACGCCGGGACGTCAAGCTGCACGCGACGGCCATTCACGACCCCGACGTTGGCCCCCACGTCAAGCGCCACCGTCTGGCCGTCCCTGGTGATGGCCACCCGGCCCACGGCACTATCCCAGTCGACGCGGGCACCGAGCGCCTCGGCCAGGGGCCGTACCGGCACCAGCACCCTGCCGGCGAAGATGCGCAAAGCGACATCGAGACGTATGGGGGTTCCATCAACAAACGCGACTACGTCAGGCGCCGGTGCGCCAAGAGGCGCCGCTGGCGGGGTCGCCAGGGCCAGAATGCCGTCTTGAAGCGGCAGCGTCACGTGCAGGCGGGCCCGGCCATCGACCGTTCCGGGCCAGTACTCCCACGGGCCTCCACCGGCCGACCAGAACGCCCTGATGTGGGCCGCTGACGGGCCCGCATCCGCCGCCCAACACAGGGGGATTGACATTTCCATATGGCCGCTGCTGGCATAGGGCGGCGGGTCAATGGCCCCGGAAACGACGCGACCCACGCTGACCAGCACCCCCACAAACCTCAACCCCGCGGGCGCGTCCATCTCGCCCGAGCCCACTTTGGCCTGAGCCTGAACGTTGACGCACAGGGCAACGGTTGGATCTTGACCTTCGCACAGGCCAGCAGCGGCAGCCAGGAAATCCACCGGCCCCTTCAGTGATAGCCCTCCGTATTCGATGCTCAAAGATGCCCCGCATCGTGAGAGTTCGCTCAACTCCCCGAGATTGAGACGCAGCCGGTACACTGAACCCGGCTGCGCCTGGGGAACGTCGTATGCGACGGTCAGGCCCCTGCCCATCCCGCGCAGGGTTTGCGCAAGCCCGCGCGCGTCCAGCCCCGCCGCCAAGCGGTCGAAGACCTCACCGGAGCTGGCCACAGCGTGACCCACGCACTCGTCGAGCGGTGTGAGCATGCATTGCCCCCCGTGCGGGAAGGGGTGCACGTCAACGCGCTCAGGTCCCGCCGGAAGGTAACCGGCCGCGCACCCGGCGATGACAGATTCGACTCTGGGAGTCGAGCATCGATAAATAGCACGTATAGATCTTGACAGCACCCGGGGCTAATGGTATGTTGTTCCATAGCATCTAAGCCAATTTGGGGGAGGGGTCCAAGTGAGTTCAGGAAGGATCGTAGGGCGAGCTGCCGCACTGTTCTTGATCCTCATCATGGTAGGTATCGCTGGCGCAACAGCGGTTGCATCCACGGCCGTACCAGGTGAAAGTGGCCATCGCCTCACGTACAGCGGGGCGGACAACGGGCTCCTCATTGTCGGTCCTTCCGGTGCGGCAACCTACGCCATTCCGCCCACGACTCTTTACCTGCCACTCTTCGCTTCAGTGCCAGTGGGCGGAGAGCCGGTCGAATTGGAGAACGTTACCGTTCTCATCCAGGGCAAGTCCCAAACCGTCCCGGCCGGAGTCCGGCTTGATCCACAACAGTTCTTCGGACGAATTCTACGTGGTGAAGTTCGACTTCACCACCACCTCGGGCACCAATCCATCTCAGGTGTGGGCGAATCCCATCTTCGTGAACGTTCCGTAGAGTCCCGCTGATCGCCGGGGGACCCTCGCTTCATGGGCAGGGCCGCAGGACTTCTGGGATTGCCTCGGGAAGGGTTTTGTGGGAGTAGAGTAACATGTGAAGGGCGCGCGTGCAGCGCTCTGACTGGAGGTGTCCCATGAAGCGGTGGCTGGCGGTGGGAGCGGTCGTCGGCGCCGTATGGAGCCTGCTGGGGTTCGCCGTATGGGTGGTTCCCGTGGTGCGTGACCACGTGTACAGGGTCCTCGGGGTTTGGATGGAACCCCTTACCGTCCCGCCTTTCATCACAACCTACATTACTTTCGCGGTACTCGGCCACCACAGTCGTCCTGGCGGGTGGACCCTCCCCGTCGTCCTTACGGTTGCGCAGGGGGCGCTGATCGGCGCTGGGCTGGCGTGGGGGCTGTGGCGGTGTAAAAAGGGACGGCGTGGACGAGGGTAGGCATTGACGGTCGTCAGCAAAAAGCCCCTCCCCGCGTCCCCCTGGATCGCGGGAAGGGGCTTCATTTCTGGCTCCAGGTGCAGGACTTGAACCTGCAACCACCCGGTTAACAGCCGGGCGCTCTACCATTGAGCTAACCTGGATCGCTCGAACTCTGGCTCGCCGTGCTCCCCTGGCTCGCGCACGCCCACCGCCATCGCCGCGCGCGCCCGAGACCGTGCCGGTGCCCGGCGGCGCTCTCCTGTAACGGCTAATATTGTACCACAAGGCGCCACGCCACGCAAGGCCGATTTTGTCGACAGTAGCAAGGCGCGAGCCGCGCCGCGCACCCCTCCGGTCCACTCCGGCCCACTCCGGCCCTCTCCAGCCCCTCCGCCCGCCTCGCCCCCTCCCTGCGCCCCCGAAAATCCAGTAATGGCAACTATTAGCCCCTCATGCAAAAAGCGGCGGCTTATCATAAAAACAGGAAGGGATCTGTCCCGCAATGTCGAAGTTAAATGTCAGCGTGCGTGGTGCGTCCCTAATTCTGGGGCCGCGGGGGGTTGAGATACGGAGTAAAGCGGGGCTGGTTGCGGCGTCGATAGGCTAGAAAGGCACAGGGAGGGAACAGGAAGTGAGACACGTCGCGTTGTGCGTGGCCCTCATGCTCATCGTGGCCTCGATCATGGTCCTGCCGGTTTTCGCGGCCGGCAACACCAAGGGCGGCTTCACCCCACTTGACCTGCCGGAGCGCAAGGCGATCATGAAGACGACCATGGACTTCAGCATCGACCCCGACGTCGTCACCACCGCCTCCACCGACAAGTGGGCCGTAATCATCGGCATCTCCGACTACTACGGCACGGGCAGCGACCTCCAGTACTGCGACGACGACGCCTACGATGTCCAGTGGGTGCTCATCAACAAGTACGGGTTCCCCAGCGCCAACATCAAGATGCTCATCGACGGCCAGGCCACCTACGCCAACATCATCAGCGCCATCGACTGGCTGCTGGCCAACGAGACGTCGGCCTCGACCGCCGTGTTCTACTACAGCGGTCACGGCACGTACAAGAGCGGCGACCCTGACGGCGACGGCGAGTACACCGACGAGGCCATCGTGCCCTGGGAGCTCAGCCGCCTCTATGACGGCACCCTGGCCACCAAGTTCAACAACCTTGACTCGCTGAAGTCGTGGTTCAGCTTTGACTCCTGCTACGCCGGCGGCATGAACGACGCCGGCATCACCGGCACCGGCACCGTGGACACCATGGGCTGCAAGGAGACGGAGCTGTGTGGCGAGTCTTCGTCCGTCAGGAACGGCTTCTTCACCTACCTCATGGTCGACCAGAGCATGCGCTACAACTACGGCGACACCAACGGCAACGGCCTCATCGAGACTGAAGAGGCCTTCACCTACGCCAAGAACAACATGTACCGCTACAGCAGCACGCAGCACCCGGTCGTGAACGATCAGTACACCGGCTACCAGTACATCGGCGGCTGACGTGCCGCGGGTGGGGCGCGCGGGTGACCCTCGCGCGCCCCGCCCCCTTGTGGGGGTCGGCGGCCGTCCGGCGGGCGGCGGACCAGCGTTCGAGCGTTATCGGGTCGTTAGTGGCATAGGGAGAAACGGTGAGATTCGACGCGTAACCCGGGAGGTGTTCACCCGTGAGGAAGATGGCAGTCGCCCTGCTCGTGATCGTGCTCGTCGTCACCGTCGCCGCCGTGACCGCCTCGGCCGGCGCCAGCGCCCGCGGCGGCGTCACGCCGGCGAACCTGCCCCTGCGTGCCCCGATCCTCGTCCCGACCATGGACTTCAGCAGCGATCCCAGCATCATGACCGGCAGCGACAAGCTGGCGGTCGTCATCGGCATCTCCGACTACTACGGGACGGCAAACGACCTGCAGTACTGCGACGACGACGCCCGCGACCTGCAGACGGCGCTGATCAACACCTACGGCTTCTCCAGCGGCAACATTCACATGCTCCTTGACAACCAGGCCACCTACGCCAACATCATCGGCGCCATCGACTGGCTGCTGGCCAACGAGGGCCCGAACAGCACCGTCGTCTTCGCTTACAGCGGCCACGGCTCCAACGCCTCGGGCAACCCCGACGGCGATGGTGAGACCAAGGACGAGTGCATCATCCCCTGGGAGCTCAGCCGCCTGTGGGACGGCACGCTGGCCCAGAAGTTCGCGCAGCTTGAGTCGCACTACGTGTGGATCTCCTTTGACTCCTGCTTCGCCGGCGGCATGAACGATGTCGGCATCACCGGCCCGTACAAGATCGACACCATGGCCTGCTCTGAGACGGGCTACTCCTACGAGGGCTCGGACGTCCAGAACGGGTACTACACGTACCTCATGGTCCAGCTGGGCATGACCGGCGGCTTGGCTGACGCCAACGGCGACGGCAAGGTCACCGTGGAAGAGGCCTACAATTACATGAAGGCCAACATCAAGAGCTACTCGTCGCAGCGCCCGGTCATCAACGACCAGTTCTCAGGCGACCTGTGGCTGGGGCTGTAGTCCGGGCCTGAGCCGCGCTGTCGCGAACCTAGACATCGCGGACGCGGTTTCCGGGCCGGTTTCTGCCGCGCGTCGCTTCGACTCGCGCGCCGTTTCGACTCGCGCGTCGTTTCCCGGGTCGCCCAAGTCGCCCGCCGGGCGACCGCCGACTGCACCCCGCGCAAAGCGCGGCCGGGTTGGACCCGGCCGCGTCGCGTTTTGTCCGCGCCGCTACTTCGCGGGCGGCGGGGCCGTCAGCCGCTCGTGTGCCCGAGCCAGCATGGCGCGCACCGGCAGGTTGTAGGGACAGCGCTCCTCGCACTCGCCGCAGTCCTGGCAGGCGTCCGCGCGTACGGGCAGCGCGGTGTACTGCTCGTGCGCCCACTCGGGCATGAAGTACGCGACGTGGTAGCGCTCGATGCGCAGTATGGTCGGGATGTCGACCCCCGCCGCGCAGGGCTGGCAGTAGCCGCAGCGGCGGCAGAACTCGCCCCCCAGGCGTTCGGCCTCCTCCTTCAAGGCAGCCATCTCGGCGCCGCTCAGCACCGGCACCTCCCCGGCCCCGGCGGTGAGGTTCTCGTCAACCTGGGCGATGCTCTCCATGCCCGGTATCGCCGTCGTCACCGGGTGGGCCAGGACGTAGCGCAGGGCCAGGGGCGGGTTCTGCAGGGCGCCCCCGCACAGTGGCTTCATGGCGATGATGCCAAGGTCCAGCCCGTTGCACGCGGGGATCATGTCCAAGAACAGCTCGGCGTCGATGATGTTGAACGGGAACTGCACCGTCTCAAACAGCCCGCTCCTGGCCGCCTCGCCCAGCGCGCCCGGCTGGTGGCTGGTGACGCCGATGTGGCGGATGAGCCCCTGCTCGCTCGCGCGCACCAGCGCCTCAAGGGCCCCGCCGGGCCCGGTCACCTGGGCGAAGTCGGCCGCGGTGGCCAGGTCGTGGACCTGGTACAGGTCGACGTAGTCGGTCCCAGCGGTGCGCAGGGTGGCCTCAATCTCCGCGCGCATCTCCACGGCGGTGCGCTTCATCGTCTTGGAGGCGAATATGACGCGGTCGCGGCGCCCCTTCATGGCGGCGCCGATCTTCTCCTCGCTGGTGGCGTATGAACGGGCGGTATCGATGAAGTTCACGCCCAGGTCCAGGGCGTGCTGGATGACGCGGACGGCCTCGTCGGGCGCCATGCGCCGCATCGGCACGCCGCCGAAGCCGATGACCGAAAGCATGAGGCTCGTCTTGCCCAGGCGCCGGTAGTGCATCGACCCGTGCCCCCCTAAGGTCTTCTCGCCCCGCCATGTCACCGGCAGGACCTGATTGGTTTGGGATATTCGCGGCCGGCGGAGGGCCACCTGCCCCCATCCTTGCTCCACGCCAACTGCTCGACCGCGTTGATCCGAGCCAGCAGGGTGACCATTATCATCCAGCGCGCGAGAGCACTGGCTTTGGGCTCCGGTTGCCGCTTTGTCGCCATCTCAGGTATAATGTGAGCGAGGTGTCAGTTCAGTCGTTCATGACGCTAAACGTCAACGCCGACTCAGGAACTCGGGTACATCGCAAATGGGAGGGGTTCAGGTTGAGGAGGCTTCTCTGCTTGTTGGCAGCTACCTGCCTTCTCGCGGCGGTCGCCGGCTGCGGCGGGTCTGGAGCACCGTCGACATCGGCCTCGAGCGGGGATGTTGCGCCACCGGACTCCAGCGCGGGGAGCCTGCCAGCCGCAACCGGGCCGCAGGGGGCGACCCCGCCGGCTGGGGGGTTGCCGCGCGTCCGGGCGATCGCCGCGGGCTACGATCACAGCCTCGTGCTGCTGGAGAACGGTGATGTCTACTCGTTCGGCAGTAACAACTCCGGCCAACTGGGGCTGGGCGACAACCAGGAACGGCTGGCGCCGACCAAGATCGAGGGCCTGTCGGGCGTCAAGGCCATCGCCGCCTACTGCTACCATTCGCTGGCCCTGCTTGAAAACGGCGACGTATACTCGTTTGGCTTGAACGAGCAGGGCGAGCTGGGGCTCGGTGATCTTGACAACCGCAGTGTGCCGACGAAGGTCCCGGGGCTTTCGAACGTGAAGTACATCTTCGCCGGCGTATCCGCGTCAGCCGCGGTAACGGAGAGCGGAGAGGGCTACTTCTTCGGCCGGGCAGGAGCCCACTACCCACTGTCCGGCCCCAGTCCTAATCGCGTTAACGGCCTTCCCGCCATTCGCGCCTTCGCCCTCGGCAGGGAGGCTGTCGTCATCCTGCTTGAGGATGGCGGCATCTACGTCTTCGGCAGCGGCGGCTCCCTGGGTCTCGGACACGGCGAGTACGTGACCGCCCCCACGCGGCTGGGGTCAGCGGCGGGGGTCAGGGCCGTGGCCTCGGGTTCCATGCAATCCCTACTGCTCCTCGACAACCGGGACGTGTACTCGTTCGGTCTGGCGTACCAGGGCCAACTGGGTCTGGGGGAGGCAACCAGTGAGGCCCCTGTGCCCACGAAGATACCCGGGCTGCCGCCGGCGGCGGCCATTGCCGCGGGGTACAACCATTGCCTCATCCTCACGCCTGATGGGGAGGTCTACTCGTTCGGCGAGGGGGTAACGGGACAGCTTGGGCTCGCGGAGCAGGTGGACCGGTTCGTGCCCACCAAGATAGAAGGGCTGTCGGGGGTAACGGCCATCGCCGGCGGCATCCAGTTCTCCCTGGTCCTGCTGGGCAATGGCGAGGTCTACTCCTTCGGGCAGAACTACATGGGCCAGTTGGGCCACGGCGACTACGTGGCTCGCCCGACGCCGACGCGGATTGAGGCGTTCAAGTAGCGCTGCGTTTGCAGATTACCACTATCCCCCAATCAGCCCGCAAACCAAAGGCGCCGCAATCGCTTGCGGCGCCTGTATCTATCCTGGTGGAGATGAGCGGATTCGAACCGCCGGCTTCCTGCGTGCAAGGCAGGCGCTCTCCCACTGAGCTACATCCCCACGCAAACCGTTGCCACGCCATCCATTGCCTTGACCCGCCGACCTCGCCCACGCCCGCCGCGGGGCTCCCAGTTGCAGGCGACGTACCGCTTGCCTAGACTTTCATGCTACCACAGCCGCCGCCGGTTGTCAACGCGGACCGCGCCCCCGGCGCGCACCGGAAAGCCACGCCGGGCCTGGCGTGAGCTCACCTGGACGCGTCTCTCTCGGCGCCTCCCTTGATCGCCCGTACGCCGACGCTGCTCACGCGACCGCCCCGCTCAAGGATCTCGACCGCGCGGCGCGCGGCCTCGCGGAGGTCCCCGTCGACGCAGCACGCACCGCCGGCCGCGGCCGTCGCGGCCGTGAGCGCGTCCCGCACCGCGGCGCTGTCGTAGTCCGCGCGCTTCCAGACCCCGACAGTCTCGAAGCCGGCCGCGCGGATGGCATCCAGGTACTCGTTCTCGGGTAGGGCGCCGCCGACGCACTCAACCCAGGCCTCCAGGCCGGCGAGGGCGCCCGGCGGGATGTCGTTGGTGACGATGTCGGAGATGACCAGCCGGCCCCCGGGTCGCAGCACCCGGCACGCCTCACGGAAGACGGCCCGCTTGTCGGGGGCCAGGTTGATGACGCAATTGCTGATGATCACGTCAATGCTGCCGTCCGCCACCGGCATGTGCTCGGCGTCGCCGTGGCGGAACTCGACGTTCGCGAGCCCGGCTTGCGCCACGTTGCGTCGCGCCAAGTCCAGCATGTCGGGCGTGAAGTCCAGCCCGATCACGCGCCCCGCCGGGCCGACCTGGCGGGCGGCGAGGATGGCGTCCAAGCCCCCGCCGCTGCCGATGTCCAGCACCACCTCGCCGGGCTTGAGTTCGGCCCCCTCCAGCGGGTTGCCGCACCCCGCGGAGCAGGACGACGCCCCCGTGGGCACGCCATCGAGGTCCTGGGGCTGGTAGCCGATCTGCTCCAGGTACGACGCGCCCGCCGGGGAGCCGGCCCCACAGCAACTGAGCGACTTCGACCCCGCGCCGCAGCAGCTCTGGCCCGCGCCGCGGGCCCGCGCCGCATAGTGCTCTTGAACCGCCTTCTTGAGCCTGGTGGCCTCGTCCGCCCCCACACAGCATCCTCCCGCACCGCGACCCTTCCCGCCACCCTCAGCACGACCCTTCCCGCCACCCGCACCGCGACCTTCACCGCGAGCCTCATCGCGAGCCATCCCTGAATACCTCCCTCGCCGCCTGAACGGCTATATATGGCTGGCCGCTCCGTCCCGTTCGGCCCGTTCGGCCCGGCCGGCACCGCCCGGGCAGCACTGCGGCCATGCCTCCTCGATCGCCTGTAGCAGGACTCGGACCGCGCGACCGACCTCGTCCTGGCGCCCGGGTGGAATGCGCTCGAACACGTGCGTCCAGAAGGCCCTGAAGCACTCGGCGAGGCTCTCGGCGCTGCGCTTGCCCTCATCCGTCAGGGTCACGAACACCGCCCGCCGGTCATCCCGGCCGGGGCGGCGCGCCACGAAGCCGCCGCGCTCGAGGGCGGCGACCACGCGCGTCATGGTGCTGCGGGCGAGCCCCAGCCGCTCGCCGAGGTCGGCCATGGTCAGGTCGCCGCCAAAGAGCAGCTCGACGAGCAGGTACGCCTGGGTCGTGGTGAAGCCGAGGCAGAACACCTCGCCGCGCTGCCCGCGCGTCGACCAGCGCAGGAACCGGTCGATGAGCTCGTGCGTCTCGCAGCAGTAACGCCGGTCAGTCGCCATCGTGCATCGCCCCCCGCGATCATTGTATCATACAACTATTGCGGGGTGCAATAGGGTGGCCGAGAAAATGCCGGCGGGAACGGCCGGTCGTGCGCCGCCCCTCGGCTCACGTGAAATACAGCACACGCGCGCCGGGGAAGACGGCGGCGATGTCCGCCCGCAGCCGCGCCTCGATCTCCGCTATCAGCGGCTGCGCGTAGACGAACTTGGCCCGCCCGTACTTGCCGAACTTCAGCCGCCGGCCGCGCTCCGACAGGTCCAGGCGCGTGCCGGGGAAGCGCTGCCGGATGAGCTCGCGGCATGGGCTGGTGAAGCGGTAGGTTATGAGCTCGAAGGTCAGGTCCGGCGGTGGGCCGGGCGGGTCGGCGAACGCGCCGCGCAGCGATTCCAGGGCGCCCCGGTACGCCTCCCGCCAGCCGGGAAAGGCCATGATCGGGGCGAGCACGAACCCGACCGGTAAGCCGGCGGCGGCGGCGCGGGCCGCGGCGCGGGCGCGCGCGGCGAGGGGCGGCGCGGCGGGCTCGAAGGCAGCGCTGACCGCCGCGGCGTTGACGCTGAAGCGCAGCGTCGTGCGCCGCCGGTGGGGCAGGCCCAGCAGGTCGTCGACCGCGGTGAACTTCGTCACCAGGCGCAGCCGCGCCGACGGGTAGCCGGCGAAGAACCGCACGGCGCGCGCCAGCGAGCCAGTCAGGTGCTCCACGGCCAGCGGGTCCGATGAGGCCGAGGCCTCAAAGGACGATGGGCGTGGCCAGCGACGGGCGATGGCATCCGCCACGGTCGCCAGGATCTCGTCAACGTTCACGTACACGCGCACGAAGGGGCGGCGACCGAGTGAGGTCTGCAGGTAGCAGTAGTGGCAGAGCCCCGGGCACCCGGTGACCAGGGCGAACTGGAAGTCGGCCGAGGGCGGGCACGGCTCCAGGCGCAGGGTGCGCTTGACGCCGACGACGAGGGTCGCCTTGGCGGCCAAAAACAGCTCCGGCGTGCGGCCCAAGAGAGGCGGGACGCGGCGCGCGGCGAGCACCCGCACCGCCACGCCCGCCCCGCGCAGGCGCTCCCAGAGCGCGCGGCCGAGCGGGAAGTCAAGCGCGTCGGGCTCGAACAGCGCCTCGCGGGGCAGCCAGGGGCGGCGCCCGGCCTCTCCGCCGGCGGCGCCTGAGCCGGCGCCCGGACCAGCGCCAGGGCCGGTGCCCCGTAGGTCGCCAACGTCACGGGCGCGGGGAAGAGCGATCCCGGCCAAGAGCGACCCGCCTCCCGGGCCACCCCGGGCCGACCCGGGCCGGCCTGTGGTAGGGAGCGAAAAGCGTCGGCCCTTTCTCGCTTGCCCGCCGCCGGCCGGGTTTATGCGCCGCTTCCCACCCCGCACGCCCTGGCGGCACGCCCCGGTGCGCCCCGCTTCGCGATCCGCGCGCGGGCACAACACACAGCAAAGCGCCGATGCCGCATGGCACCGGCGCCTTCTCTCATGGTGGGCGTACCTGGACTCGAACCAGGGACCTCGCGCTTATCAGGCGCGCGCTCTCACCGCCTGAGCTATACGCCCCTCTATTGTAGCGCGCGGGGGCATAAAAAC
>Ga0315274_10008743_pt1 | contig 14667 bp, 4 predicted proteins | sample YL17G02_20_MG_FD_203700 | JGI IMG/M metagenome (GOLD analysis project Ga0315274, IMG submission 203700) | Sediment microbial communities from Yellowstone Lake, YNP, Wyoming, USA - YL17G02_20 | ecosystem: Environmental > Aquatic > Freshwater > Lake > Sediment | place: USA: Wyoming | collected... | reverse complement strand
TCGCAACCTGTATTACATCATCGTTTTGAGGCGTATCTGGAGAGTTGCCCCATGCAGTAGCTATTGAATCGGCAATATCCACCGTCGTATCAAAACCAGTGCCCTCAAAAGGTGTTGAAATACAATTCATATCACCGTTAGTGTTTCTGTAAAGATTGAATTCCATAGTCCCTATCCCTACCCCTGTAATTATCTCAAATGTCGCATCACTTGTGTCGTAGCCCCATAACCCGCTTACCGCATCCCTTGCCTCGATCGATATCAGGCATAATGCAGATGGCAGGTTATCAACAGTCCACTCGTACGTCCCTAAGCCTGACGAATGAAACCACGGCTCCTCCGTCACAAGAATATCCCAAGAAAGCCCTTCATTCGTCGATAGCCTTACATATATATAATCAACTTCGGGGCTTATCTCCCAAATTATATCATATTTTGCCTCCGCTGTCACCTTTTCCCCGCCATTCGGTTGGATCACGATAATTGACGGCCCATGGAATTCGTATGCTCCCATATCATAACCAAATCCGTACGGCCTGCTCTTCTTGTCTATGTCATCAGATGGAACTCCCGATCCAGATGTAGCTTTATCTATGCACGGTGATGGGGACTGCGGATTGAAGTTGTACGGCTCCATGGTTGAAACAAATGATGGTTCAACTGATATATTACCGGTACCCGACCAGCCGCCCTGGATATCCGTGTAATCAACGGCCACGGTTGTTCCAACGATCTGGCCTACACTATTAGCCCAGAAAGCGCTGTTCAGCACGTCAAGCGGTGAGGTGCTGTCCGTATATATTCCGCCGCCTGTGGCAGCTGTGTTGCTGTAGAATGTGCAGTTAATAACGGTAACATCACTATTATTGATAGCGCATACTCCTCCACCCCTGTCTCCAGCGGAATTCCTGTTGAACAAGTCGTTTATCAATATGACTATCGTGTCGGAGGCGTATATCGCTCCTCCGTCCTTGTCCGCATGGTTGGTTTCAAAGTTCACGTATGCAATATCAAGTGTTGAGCCCTCCGCAGATATTGCCCCCCCGCTTTCGGCGCTGCCATCCTTCACTGTGAGGCTTTCCAGTGTAAGCGTGGCATTATCAATAATAAGCACCGGGCCATCCCCTTCTCCCGAAATTATCGTCACTGCCGCCCCGCTTCCGATAATAGTCAGGTTCTTATCGACTATTATATGGTGCTCAACAAGAGTACCGTTGTCTATGGTAAGAGTATCACCCGTGGATGCATGCGTAACAGCGTCCTCCAGAGTTTCGTAGGATACGCCGGTATTAAGATTGTGGACCAGCTTAATGACCTCAGGTGTGGTGTACTCATAGACGCCCATGTCATACCCGGCCCCCTGCGGCCTTGAAACACCGTCCAGGTCGTCTGGGGGTGCCCCCTCAAATGTCGCGCTGTCCACGCATTCCGATGTGGAAAGTAGATGATAGTTACCACCGGACATTGACACGAATAAAGGCTCAACGGAGATGCAGTTCGTCGCAATTAGAGATGCCCCAAAAGGATTCCATGCGTCACTCTGGATGTCCGAATAATTTGCGGTAAGATTAGTACTGATATTACTGAATACCGGATCGCCTCCAGTGGCGGAATTGCCCCAGTAGACGCAATTAACGTCTATCCATTCGTTCACAGAAACAACAACCCCTCCCATACCAGACGTTGAATTGCCGACGAAATCGCAGTTTACTGCCTTCCAGTTGGCCACTCCTGCTTCGTCGATAACCGCACCGCCGCCACCAGCGGAATAATTATTTGCAAAGACACAGTTGATGGCAGAGAAATTATAGACATTCCCGCTTATTGCACCGCCATAATCAGCGGAATTCCCCGTGAACCGGCATTTCTCGGCAAATATATTCGTGTTGTAAGCGTAAACCGCGCCTCCAGTACTCCATTCCGCGGTGCAGTTTTCCATTACCACTTCCTTAAGCCAAAGGTTTGAAGAAGGGGTCGTGTTTTGCAATAATATGCCCGCCCCTATACTACCGGCTTTATAAGCCTTCTTTATGGTGATACCCTCAATTGTTATGTTCCCGCCCACCCCAATATAAAATCCCGCATTCGTTCCCTGCGCGTCTATCGTGGCGGGTGATGTTGCCTCAGAAGTGATCCTGAGGCTTATTCCCTGGACGTCCGGCCATGATACATTGTAATCGCCCGTTTCGCCGTACACTCCCCCGAACATCAGGACCTCCCCGCCAGTCATGCCCTTGTTCAGGCCTTTCTGCACTGTCCTGTATGGATTGTCATGGCTGCCATCCCCCGCCTCATCAGATCCGCCGGGAGATATGTACACCACCGGAAGCCACTCACCGATCGCGAACATGTTGTCGCTGGTGTCATAGTTCCAGTCACCGGCAGGATTCAAGCTCTGGGCTTTCACCTTTATCAGGCATTTCATGGACTGAACCGCAGGCGCTTCCCACGTGAATATCCCGTCATTTGCCTCTGTGGTTAAGTAATTCCAGTTAGTCCCACCATCAGTTGAATACTCTATCGTTACCGAATCAGCCCAGACGCCGTATATCTCGTCCGTAGCGATCCAGGTAATAGTGATGTTGCTTCCGGGAATATACGACTCACCTCCGTTGGGTGATTCCACGGATACGGAAGGTCCCTGGAATTCATATGCCCCCATGTCGTTCCCGAATCCCTTGGGGCGGTTGTTGTCCGCAATGTCGGTTGAAGGAGCTGATATTGAAGCTGTATCTATGCAGGGGGAACCGGGCCCGAGAAGCAAAAATCCCGGATTCCCTTTGCTGGTTGAAACGAACTTGGGATCCACGCCAATGCTTGAATAGGTCAGGGATGGTGTGGTATTGTAAAAGTCCGTCCCGTTGCTCCAGAAAACGGAATTCTTTACGGTCCAGGTCCCGCCATACGCCACGCCGCCCTGGCCAGCCTGGCAAATGTTTCCATAAAAAGTGCAGCTGTCTATCTGCCATGTACCACTGTAAGCCACGCCGCCTTTTGATTTAGACGTGTTGCCGCTAAAGACACAGTTCTCCGCGTAAACTGAAGAGAAATCTGAATAGATCGCTCCTCCTACAGATTGGCCGCTCTCATATGTGGATATGCAATCCAAAATTATGACCTTGTTCAGCCAGAGTTCGCAGTTCCCTATTGACATATTCAGCCTTATACAGCCGCCTGCATTATCTGCGATACATCTTCCATTCTTCATCGTGATACCTTCTATGGTCAAACCGATCCCGGATGTGACGTTGATGATCCTCCCTAAACCTTGCGCGTCCACTGTTACAGGGCCCGATGTTTCCGGCGAAATGGCAAGGGTTACCCCATCCTTGTTGGGCCACTGGAGGTTGTAGTTCAGGCTCCCGGTATATTCTCCGGCCATTACGTACACAATGCCTTCAGAAGAAACTACACTAAGGCCTTTCTGTATGGTTTTGAACGGCGATTCAATGGTGCCCGTTCCTGTTTCGTCGCTCCCGGTGTTCGTGGACACGTATACTACCGGCATCAGTTCTATCACGCTGAACGTGCCATTGCTTATATCCCCGCTCCAGTAATAGATGCCGTTCGTAGCCTCCACGGAGATAAGGTATATATTCGACAGTATATGGGGGACCGTCCATGAATATGTTCCGTTCAATCCCTTGTAGGCTTCGGTGGTTATAAGTGTCCAGCTTGCCCCCTCGTTGGTGGAGTATTCTATGGTGACAGAATTCGGCAGGATGGAATAAATTTCATCGGTAACCTTATATTGTATTATCACGATACTTCCTGCAGCAAGGATCTCGCCGCCATTGGGGGATACCACTTCCACGTAGGGGGCCGGGAACTCATAAGCTCCCATGTCGTTGCCATTCCCTTTGGGCCTTGGATTGCCCGAGAGGTCAGTGGCAGGAGCGTCGCTTGACCCGGTATCTATGCATGGGGATCCGTATCCAAGCTTCAGGAAATTCGCACTCGACTCATTAGTTGAAAGGAATAACGGATCCTGGGCCACTATGTTCCCCACCCCGCCCACGGAAGTCTGGACATCCGAATAGCTGATATCCACCGTACAACCACGGAACATAACAGGGGTATTCATCCAGAAAATGCAGCTCTTCGCCGTTATTGTCGCGCCGGTCGCGATAGCTCCGTAAGTTATTCCTTCTGTTGCCACATTATCAAAAAATGTGCAGTTCCTCATATACCAGGTTCCGGAGTATATCACTCCTCCATCCTGGGCTTGATTCCCGCTGAAAATACAGTTATCGGCCCACACATTAGCACCATTTGACCATATTGCGCCGCCCACACCATTGCTTACCTCAACCGAACAGTCCAACATTATTACCTTATTAAGCCTCAAAGTTGTACCGCTCCCCATATTTATCCCGCCGCCCCCGGTGTCCGGTGAAGGAGCTTTCCCTCTTTTTATCGTGATCCCTTCTATTGTTGGATTGACATTATGAATGATGTCGAAAATTCTCCTAATATCCCGCGCATCCACTGTCACTATCCCTGTAGCCCCGGGAGAAGCGATTAGCGTAATATTCTGTTTGTCTGGCCATTCAATCATGTATCTTGCGTCCGTGGCATCAACGGTATGTGTACCTGACATCAAATACACCGTTCCGCCCGCGTCAACGCTGCCTAACGCCGTCTGGATCCTTAGATATGGGGAAGCAAGAGTGCCGGGATTGGAATCACTTCCTGAGGGAGACACATAGACGACCGCTGCTGCGTAGGTATTTGTTGAACTTGATAGAATTACCGCACAAAGCAGAAGAAATGGCAGAAGGAGTCTAGCCATGAAGTTAAGCGGAGCGCATTCTTCATGGCTAGTAATGCTATTTTTACTAGACATTTGGGGAAATTATAGCAGAAAATTGCCCAAAAAACAAGCTCTTTCGCCGGATAATTCTAGATTAGCTGATGAATGGAAATTCTTGGGAACAATATCATGCAAGGAGGATCGCCCAACTAAACAACGTTCCTTTTTAAATTAATTCCATCCAAATATACTGATACCCCTCCCGTCATATGGTTGAATCCCCACTGAATGAGGAATACCTTTCCCGCTGGAATATGGATCATATTCATACCAAGTTCCATCATAATAATAATATGTGCTCATTTTTGTGGATTTGTCATAATTATCAAATACTGCAACCTGTATTACATCATCGTTTTGAGGCGTATCTGAAGAGTTGCCCCATGCAGTAGCAATTGAATCGGCAAGGTCTATTGTCGTAGTAAAGCCCCTAAACCATGGGACCGAAACCCAATTTTCATCGCCGTTCGCATTGCGATAAAGATCTGTCTTTACTGCCTCGGGAGTAGGTATGGTTCCAGAAGTCTCCCACGTAATGCTCACATCCCTGCCATCATATGGCTGAATGTTAACAATGTATTTCTGCCCCACTCCTGCACTATAAGGATCATATTCATACCAAGTTCCATCATAATAATAATATGTGGTCATTTTTGTGGATTTATCATAATTATTAAATATCGCAACCTGTATTACATCATCGTTTTGAGGCGTATCTGGAGAGTTGCCCCATGCAGTAGCTATTGAATCGGCAATATCCACCGTCGTATCAAAACCAGTGCCCTCAAAAGGTGTTGAAATACAATTTACATCACCGTTTGCATTTCGATAAAGATTAAATTCTATGGTCCCTATTCCTGACAAAAACGTAATCTCAAATGTCGTATTACTCGTATCATACGCCCATACTCCGTCAAGCCTTGCTTCAATGGATATCAGACACTCTGTTGAAATAAAGCCCGATAACGGCGTCCATTCATACGTTACCAGCCCCGTATGCATCCAGGATTCATGCGTCAAGATTATATCCCATGTCGCACCTTCATCAGTTGAAAGCCTGATATACACCTCTTCCGCCTTCGGCATCACCTGCCACATTAACTGGTACACGGCCTCGGCCGTGACCTTCTCCCCCCCGCCGTTCGGTGCTTCCACAGTTACCACTAAAGGATTCGCTGAAGAATCCCATATCTCAAAAGTGGTATCGCTTGTGTCATAGCCCCACACACCGCTCACCGGGTCCCTCACCTCTATCGATATAAGGCATTGCTCGGACGGCAGGTTATCGACAGTCCATTCATATGTCCCTATCCCGGATGAATGCGGCCAGTTCTCTTCTGTCACAAGAGTATCCCAGCTAAGCCCTTCATTCGTTGATAATCTCACATATAAATAATCAACTTCAGGGCTCACTTCCCACATGACACTGTATAACACGCCCACCCTCAATATCTCTCCCCCATTTGGCTGGATCAGCCTAACAGACGGTCCGTTAAACTCGTAGGCCCCCATGTCGTACCCGTACCCGTACGGCCTGCTCTTCTTGTCTATGTCATCAGACGGGACTCCCGCTTCATATGTGCCCTTGTCTACGCACGGCGATGTGGGCTGCGGATTAAAATTATATGGCGACGATGTCGACACGAATTTCGGCTCAACTGAGATATTCCCTGTACCTGACCAGCCGCCCTGAATATCCGTATAATCAACGTTCACGGTTGTCCCAGCAACTATCTGCCCCACACTATTCGCCCAGAAAGCGCTGTTCAGCACATTGAGCGGTGAGGTGCTGTCCACATATATCCCGCCGCCCGTGGCAACAGTGTTGCTGTAGAATGTGCAGTTAATAACGGTGACATCGCTATTATTGATAGCACATACTCCTCCTCCACGCTCTCCCGCGGAATTCCTGTTGAACAAGTCGTTGATCAATATGACTATCGTGCCAGATGCGTATACCGCCCCTCCGTCCTTGTCCGCATGGTTATTTTCAAAGTTGACGCTTGTTATATTAAGCGTTGAACCCTCCGCAGATATTGCTCCCCCGCTTTCGGCGCTGCCATCCTTTATCGTGAGACTTTCCAGGGTAAGAGTGGCGTTATCAATAATAAGCACCGGGCCATCCCCTTCCCCCGAAATTATCGTCACTGCCGCCCCGCTTCCGATGATCGTAAGGTTCTTATCAACTATAATATGGTGCTCAACAAGGGTGCCGTCGTCTATGGTAAGAGTATCGCCCGTGGATGCATCGGTGACCGCATCATCCAGAGTTTCGTAGGATACGCCGGTGTTGACGTTATGGATCAGTTTGAGCAATACAGGAATGAATTCATAAGCTCCCATGTCCACTCTACTCGTACCATAAGGCCTTACGTTCCCGTCCAGGTCATCAGGCGGGGCTCCTTCGGAAGTTCCGGCATTTATACACTCGGAAGTGGAGAGAAGATGGTAATCTTTCCCTGGTATTGAAACGAACTTCGGCTCCACCGAGATATTCCCTGTCCCCGCCATATAAGCGGCCGGCCATCGGTCAGAATATTTGATGGTTTTAGCGGTAATATCGATGAATGGATCGGGATCGTTCCCGCCAAAAATACAATTTACGCATGTCAAATTTGAATAGTAATGAAATACATCGCCACCATATCCCGCGGAATTGTCAGCAAATGTGCAGTTGGTGGCGACCATTGTACTGGCTGGGCCTCCCGGAGGGTAGTTCCCTTCCAGAACACCGCCATAACCTCCTGCATCATTATTATCAAATAAACAGTTAACCGCATACCAATTTCCGCCCATCGCCACCCCACCATTATCATAACTCCAATTTCCGCTAAATCTGCATTTTTCAGCGAAAACATTTGAACCATAAGAATAGATAGCGCCGCCACTTAGGAGCTCACCCGTGTAGTTCTCGAGCCAACAGTCCTTGAAAATATCCTTTTTCAGCCAGAGATTGGAATTACTTTTCAAATATATCCCGGCTCCCGCCTCGGTAGTAAGATATCCATTCTGCATGGTCAATCCTTCTATTGATAAATCACATGTAAAGGGAACTTTGATCAGCCTTCCATCATAATCTGCGTCTATCGTGGCGGGGCTTGTGGACTCCAGTGATGCGTACTTCAATGTCAAATTATTCTTCCCCGGCCAAATAACATTCTGATACCACCATACATCAGATATCTTATCCTTATATAACCCTCCACAAACCCTTACTTCACCTCCCGCTTCGACCACGTTCAATCCTTTTTGGATCGTCTTGTAAGGATTGCCAAGCGTGCCGTCTCCGGTGGTGTCGCTTCCTTCCGGCGAAACATAGACGGGGTAAGACCGGTATGGGCCCTGGAACTCGTATGCGCCCATGTCAGGGGACATTGAGCCGTAAGGCCTTGGATTGCCGTCCAGGTCGTAGTTCAGGGCTCCGCTCATTGTTCCCATGTCAATGCCCGCTGACCCAAGCTGCAGCCTGTAGTTCCCTTCAAATGTTGAAACGAATTCTGGTGTTGCAACCACGCAATCATGCGCAGTAATCGAAAAATTCGGCTCACTGCCTGCTGCTGTCCATCCCACTGACAAGCCGTCCGGCTGGATGTCTGAGTAAAAAAGCGCCGGGCTTGGCATATAGGAAAAAACGGTGCCATCCCCCCCCGGATCCAAAGTATGTCCCCAGAATATACAGTTAACGCCCGAGAACTGGGTATTGGTAACAGTACCTCCATCGCCGGCCATAACACCGCCTCCACCTCCCCCATAGTTCTCGTTAAATACACAGTTATTGGCGCTCCATATCCCTTTATAAGCAACGCCGCCAAACCACGAGCGATTATTGATGAATAAGCATTGTATCGCGTTCCATGTCCCCCCGATCGCCACAGCGCCGCTAGGCACACTATTTGTAAGATCTATTTTTGTTGCGTTGTCGATAAATCTACAGTTTTTGGCAAATATATTAATATTGTTATCAGCACAATAAATGGCGCCGCCATCCCACCAATTTGAGCTTTCATTTGAACAGTTCGTTAAAGTAATATTTATCAAAGACAAGTTCGTGCCTGAGTAAGGCATATATATTGCCTCGCCTGAACCTGTGGCAAGATACCCTCTTGTCAAAGTAACCCCCTCTATTGTCAGATCGACCCCGGCTTCAAGAGTGATTATCCTGTCAAGCCACTTAGCGTCTATTGTGCAAACGGAAGATTCGGTCGACGGCTTGAGCGTGATCATCGTTTTATTGGGCCAGGAGATCCCGTAATCCCCTGCAACATCGTATGTTCCGCTGAACAGCTGCACTTCCCCGTACGCGGAAACCACATCCAAACCTCTTTGTATCGTCAGAAATGGGGATTCCACTGTCCCGGTTCCGCTGTCGCTTCCGTTCACCGGATCGACATAAACGATCCGATATTTCGCCAGGACAAAAAATCCGTCGCTTGTGTCAAAACTAGATTCGGGACTTGAATTGACGGCTTCTATGGATACCAGACATTTACTGGAATCAATATCCGGCGTTTCCCATGTATAGATGCCCGTGTTCGCTTCGTTGGTGATAAATATCCAGTTGCTCCCCTCATCTGAGGAATACCATATTGTTATGGGCGTCGCACCCAGAAACCCGTATTCATCGATCGCTGTCCATATTATATTGATCGAACTTTTTGAGTCATAAACGCCTCCATTGGGAGCAGATAGTCTTAAGGATGGACCCTGGAACTCATAAGCGCCGATATCAGCAAGCGAGTTATGCGGGCGCGGATTTCCCGCAAGGTCAGTATTTGGCACTCCGCTTCCCATTGTCCCGCCGTCTATACAATAGGACCCGCTACTGAGCCTGAGGTAGCCGCTGTCAACTTCGTTTGTTGAGACAAAATATGGCTCGGCGGATATATTGTGCGCTCCATAGATCATGCCGCCTTCATATCCAAAGCCATTCTTCTGGATATCGCAGTAATTGAGCGTCGGGGACGTATAGTCAAATACCTCTCCGGTAATTGCGCTGTTCGCCCAGTAAATGGAATTGGTGCTTTCCCAGGTAGTCTCTTCCACTACTCCGCCCGAATTTCCAGCACTGTTATACGCGAAAGTGCAGTTCGTAGATGTCCATGTTCCATACTTTGCTACCCCGCCGTATTGAGCACTGTTGCCCGTAAAAGCGCAGTTTGCGACATTCCATGTACCCCCTTGCGCAAGACCGCCATTCCAGCCGCTGCTCCCAGTGAAGATGCAGTTGACGGCTTTCCATATTCCAAGATTCGCAACCCCACCATAACTGGCGCTGTTGCCAGAAAAGACGCAATTACTGGCATAGACGCGATCGTTAATGCTGTTCAAGCAATAAATAGCTCCACCACTCCAGCCTGACGCGGCACAATTCCTGATTGTAACGTTGTTCAGCCAGAGATTAGTATTCGCTGCGATCATATTGATGCTCCCGCCATTCGCCAGAACGTAGCCATTGATAAATGAAATTCCCTCTATCGTCAGATTGAGGCCCGCTTCAATGCTTATGAGCCTGCCTCTGGCCTGCGCATCCATCGTGGCAGGGCCCGGATTTCCATCGGCATCGGGAGTGAGAATTAGTGTTATATTCTGCTTGTTTGGCCAATTGGCCATGCTGCCCCTAACGAACTCTGATGTGGCTATCGTGTATGTCCCGGGCATTACCCTTACTTCCCCGCTTGCGGCAACGCCATCCAGGCCTCTTTGCAACGTACTGAAAGGAGCTTCCACTGTTCCCGTTCCGGTTTCATCGCTTCCGGAAGGGGAAATATAGACCACAGGCTGCATCACAAAAAACTTGCTGTCGCTCATGTCCGAAAAGACCTCATTGCTTGTGTTGACCGCCTCCACGGATATCAAATATCCTCCGGCAATTTCCGCTTCCCACGTATATATACATATATTTGATTCATTGGTTATCAAGTGCCAGGTTGCCCCTAGATTGGTCGAATAACTTATATTTATCGGCTTGGGATCCTCCCTTAATCCATAGTCATCTGTCACTATCCAGGTTATCGTGATGGGATCCCCCACGTTGAATTTCTCTCCGCCGTTCGGTGTAAAGAGAGTGACCATTGGCACCTGTGACTCAAATGCCCCCATGTCGGATATCAGGTTATGCGGGCGGTGCTTGCCATCACCATCAGTTGAAGGCACGCCGGGTTCATTCGTTCCAGTGTTTACGCACGGTGAATACCAATAAAGATGCATGAAATTCGGATCTGTATAGGTTTGTGAGATGTATTTGGGATCCCAAAGAGTAAAATTCCCTGTTCCGGAAACACCGGCAGTTGACTGGAGACCGGAATATCTTACTGACAAAGGGCTCGGGAGGCTATTATTGAAATTAAACACATAACTTCCCGAAAGTGCGGAGTTTCCAAGGTAAATCGAGTTTGTATCTGTCCACGATCCGCCGGATGCAACGCCGCCAAATCTGGCGGTGTTACTTTGATATACGCAGTTAGTTGATGTCCACGTACAGCCGTAAGCCACCCCACCATATCCATAATATGTTGAAGATCCGCTAGATGGGATCTTATTATTATAAAATATGCAGTTTGACACATACCACATGCCGTAGCTGGCCACGCCGCCGTATTTTGTGGTGCTGCTTGTAGAGCCATTACTGACGAATTTGCAGTTTGTAGCTGTAATTACGGCAGTATTATCAGAAGGAGAATAAACAACACCTCCATAATTGCTTACCGCATGACATCCCATGAAAAGATCTTTATTGAGCCATAGATTGGTGTTGCTTGCCTGCAGATAGATCGCGCCGCCGTTTCCTGTGACTCTGCCATTCATCAATGTAAGACCTTCGATCGTCATAGTGACAGCATTTGGAACAGAAAAGATCCTGTTGGTGGTTCCAGCGTCGATCGTAGCCGGGGAAGACGCGTCGGGAGAAAGCATTAATGTTATGTTGTCATAAGAGGACCAGGCTATATTGTTTTCGCTAAAGAGCCCTTCGGCAAATAGAACTTCGCCCGTCCCTGCATCAGTCATGGCGGACTGGATCGATGCGTATGGCGTACCTGTTGTCTGGTTCGTTACAGTGCCGGCGTATGATAGTGAGGGAATTAAGATGACCATTGCGCAAAGGATCAGCGCACAGGAAAACAGTCTAGCTAAACCTGTGATTTTTCTAGACATTTGGGGTAATTATATCAGAAATACAGGGGTTTTTCAACGGCTATCATCTTCTATTTCCCAATATCCTCAAAACATCCCCCGCCAGATAAAGCGATCCCGCAATGCATATCGGATCTTCATGTTTTTTAGCCAAGATTATGGCTTTCCTGATATCTCTGGCGATCACTGCTTTGCCGCCGCACGCTATCACCTGTTCGGCCACAAATTTCTTCGAAGCTGCATATGGATTACTTGAACTTACTGCAATGAAACGCGAAGCTGAAGGCCTGATAATTCGAATGAATTTCCCTGTCTCCTTGTTTTTCTGCATCCCTATGATGAAAGTGAACTTCTTGCCAAATGTTTTCAGGTATTTAGTCAAAGCCTTGGCCCCGGCAGCATTGTGGGCCCCATCAAGGATGATCAGCGGTTTTTTGCTTATGGTCTGAAGTCTTGCAGGCCAGTAAGTCGCGCGCAGCCCTTTTCTGATCTGCTCGTTGTTTACTGCGAATCCCAGTCCCTTCAAGGCCTTGACGCCTGCCAGCGCGATTCTTGTGTTCCCTATCTGATGTTCGCCCGCCAAAGGAACATAAGATACTTTTTCGGACACGGCATTTATATACCTTGACCCGTTCTTCCTGCAAATATTTTTCAGATATCCGCTGAATTTGACCTCTCCACTGACAAGCGGAACCTTCGGCTTGATGATGCCCGCTTTTTCTTTTGCTATCTTTTTCAGCGAATTCCCCAGAACATCCATGTGATCACGATCGATGTTTGTGATGATCGACAGGACCGGCGTTATCACGTTCGTGGCATCAAGGCGGCCGCCAAGCCCGACTTCAATAACTGCGATCTGCACTTTTTCACGGGACAGCAATAAATATGCGGCTGCCGTCAAAACCTCGAACGTCGTCAAATTCAGGTTCGGAAGCCTGTCGATAGCTTTTTTTACCTCGGATACCGCCTTCGCGAATTTTGATCCCGTAATATCTTTTTCATTTATCCTTATCCTTTCAGTGTAATCGACCAGGTGGGGCGAAGTATATAGTCCCACCTTATATCCGGCCTGAGCAAGTATCGATGATAACATGGCAGCAACTGAACCTTTCCCGTTCGTTCCGGCAATGTGGATCGACTTGAGATCATTCTGCGGATCGCCAAGAAGTGAGAGCAAGAGCTTGATCCTTTCCAGCCCAAGCCTTATCCCGTATCTTTTAAATTTTTCCAGGTACTTTATTGATTGATTGTAATTCACTTCAAGTCATTAAATTGAAAATAAAACTGATCATGTTCATCAGGATCATGGCTGTGGGCGGATAAATAAGGATGAATATCAGGATAAAGAATCCGTACTGCTCAAGGATGCGTTTCCATTCATCGGGGATGAAAGGCTCAAGTATATGCGAGCCGTCCAGCGGCGGGACAGGTATCAAATTGAACACCGCAAGCGCAAGGTTGATGAAGATGAAATCGGACAGCGCGGAAACAAAAAGCCCGCTGGACAAAGTCAGGTAATTAACGGGAAAGAACCTGATGACCATTGCCGCGATCCAGGCCGCCAGAAAGTTGGAGGCCGGCCCCGCGAACGAAACGACCATCTCTCCTTTCGCGGGATCCTTGAAGTTATAAGGATTTATCGGCACGGGCTTTGCCCATCCGAACTTTACTACCAAAAGCATAAGTAATCCTATCGGATCGATATGCTTGATGGGATTAAGCGTAAGTCTACCCGCGAGCCTCGGAGTTGGATCACCCAGAAGCTCAGCTGCCGCCGCGTGGGAGAATTCATGTATCGTTATCGCGAAAAGTATTATGACCAAAAGTATCAATGTCGCTATCATGGTATTCATGCCCTCGGGTGCGCGGAGCGGTATATTTTCTTCAATCTTTCCCTGCTCACGCTCGTATAGATCTGCGTCGTTGAGATATCGCTGTGCCCCAGCATTTCCTGGACAGAACGAAGGTCCGCCCCGTGCTCAAGCAGATGCGTCGCGAAAGAATGTCTCAGCGTATGTGTTGTAGCGCTCGGCCTCACACCCGCCAACTTCACATATTTTTTCACGATATACCATAGCCCCTGTCTTGTAAGCCTTTTTCCCCTGTTATCCAGGAAGAGGAAGTCGCTCTGCGTTTTCTTCCGTGAAGTTGCCAGGTATTCCCTCACCGCCGTGATCGCGGCATGCCCCAGCGGTACTATCCTCTCCTTCCCGCCCTTCCCGAAACACTTGACGAATCCAACCTCCATGTTGACATCGCTAAGGCTCAGGTTTATGAGCTCGGACGCCCTCAGCCCCGTGGCGTATAGAAGTTCCATTATCGCTTTGTCCTTTGCTTTTTTCGGCGACTCCACAAGGTTTTTCGCCTCCAGCATCGTAAGCGCCTTGGGGAGCTTTTTGCCTTTTTGTGGGAGCTGGATCTCAGATGTGGGATTTGCAGACAGCCTGCCCTCCCTTATAAGATACGCGAAAAGGGATTTGATGGAAGCAATGTGACGCTCGATGCTTGATGCCTTCATGCCCATTGCCGCAAGTTGTGTGACGAACGAGCTTATGTGCGTCCTGTGGACGCCGCTCATTGAATTCACATGAAGGATTTTCAGGTGTTCCAGGAACTGGCGAAGGTCTATCCTGTAGGAAGATATTGTATTCTCGCTGTATCCCCTCTCGAATTTCAGATGGTTAAGGAATTCATTGATTGTCTTTTCCATACCTCACCCCAAA
>Ga0315274_10008741_pt1 | contig 14671 bp, 11 predicted proteins | sample YL17G02_20_MG_FD_203700 | JGI IMG/M metagenome (GOLD analysis project Ga0315274, IMG submission 203700) | Sediment microbial communities from Yellowstone Lake, YNP, Wyoming, USA - YL17G02_20 | ecosystem: Environmental > Aquatic > Freshwater > Lake > Sediment | place: USA: Wyoming | collected... | reverse complement strand
CTAACTCCAATCCCCAAGACCCATTCCGCACTCCGCATTCCCCATTCCGCATTCCAGAACAGTGCAATGCCGTGGGCTAATATATAGAGGGGTATTTAAGGCTGGAGGCTGGAGGAAGGGCCGACAGTTGCCGTTTATTGCGCTCAGAGCATGGACGAGAGACACTGCTGGCGACGGAGCGAGAGCTTTGCGCGGGCCGAGGGACGCAGTTGATGTAGGTCCGAACTCCGATTCGGACTGTGGGAAGGAATGAGATACGGCATCCCGATCCGAATCGGAGTTCGGACCTACATCAGCGCGAGACCTTTTCGTACACGCTTTCACACGAGGCCACAAGGATCGCGAAGATGCTGTGATATGCGGGATTGTCGCACTTTGTTCTTGGCGGCTCTGTGTGAGAACGTGGGGGAGAGGGGAGGGGTTCGCCGTACTCGCGCATTACCTTGGCGTAGCCTTCGATAAGCTTCACGAATTCCTATACGGATTGCGAAGGAAGTCCCCCAATCCGCTGAGCCAGGAAGCCGTTCGAAATGGGCGCTTGCTTTCGCACGGATCCGGCGGTAGAATCTTACTGGTAAGATCACAAGGAGACCTATCGTGTCACAAGCGGTTGCGACAACGAAGATGAGTTCTCGAGGCCAGGTGGTGATTCCGGAGTCGATTCGTGACAGACTTGGGCTCGAGGCCGGCGTTCAGTTCGCCGTCTTTGGACAGGACGACGTGTTGATGTTCAAAGTCATTAGCCCTCCTTCGACTGAGGAGTACGGGCATCTCAAACGCCGGCTTCGACAACAGGCACGGGAAGCCGGGCTCAAGCGTTCGGATATTGCCAGGGCCATTGCGAGAGTTCGAGGGTGCCGGTGAGGCTTGTTGTTGACACGAACGTCCTGATTTCGGGCGCGTTCTTCTCTGGTCCGTCATCGCGTATTCTGGATGTATGATTGTTCGAGCTGGGACGAGGCGCGAGGTGGTCCATGGCACCGGAACAACCCGTCACCCTAGAAAAGGTAGTTCAACCACGAATTTGACGAATGACACGAATGAACCCTCATTATAGGTGATTGATGGAAGGCTGTTTGTCGTGACGTCTTGCCACTGCGCGGCAGTTGAAATCACCTCACCAACGGGTGATCAGTTGCAGGTGCGTCAGGGTTGCGTGAAGCTGCTGCAGATACCGAGTCTGCAATCATGTGCGGAGGTTTATTCGTGCGGATTCGTGTGGATTCGTGGTTAAACTGATAAATCTACGTTCAATTGCCGAATGCAGGGTCATTGGACACAATGGATCCGGTCATCCGCTCTCGGGGGCCGAAATCACGCGGCGACTCCTGGGGGACATATGAGAGACCTGACCGCCATCCGTGAGCGATATCTGCGCGATGGCGTGCCCGTCCGATTGGGCGGACTGGCCGCCAATCTGAGCCGGATCAAGTCTTTTGCGAAGCATGATGCCGGGCGTGACGCCGTCGAGAGTCTGATCAACGAGAGCAAGTTCTTCATCGAATGGACGGCGGCGGATACAGAAAGCCACGTAGCGGCGGAGCTGGCCGAGTTGCAGGTTCAACTCGCGCGTTGGCAACGCAATTGGGCTGACATCTGGACGGACCCTTCGCAACGCGGCAGCGTAGCCGAACAGGCAAGCGCGTGGTCCAATCGCGTGCTGGAAATGTCCGGATTGCTGGGCAGATAGGGCGGGGGAGTGGTTCGTGGGGCGGAAGCGTGCATTGGGCAATCCGTCCGCCTCCGGAGGGCGTCCTGGCTTCGGCGTTCGCCAACCGGGATCTCCTCCTGGCGCTGGCGAACTATGGACACAGCCGAGCCGCCATACGGACGCGGGACGATTGGGTGTCAGCAACGGGGGCTGCGGCTCCACCCGCCAGGGAGTGGGACCTTGGCCCGCGTTCGCTGACAATCCTGAAACACGCAAAGGACGCGGGATGATCGTCGGCCAGGCGGCTCCAGGCTGACGAACCTCACCAGCGCGAGGGTGGCCGCGCTACAGGCCAGGAGGGCGGGAACGGCTTAGCGCGCACAATGCGGCAGACGCACGGGTTTGTCAAGCCAAACCACTGAAAATCCTTGATCGCCGCGGATTCTCACTAGACAATCCAAGTACATAAGCTACTATCAGCTAAGAAATTAGCAAGGTTTCATAAGGTTCGTTTCTAGGTGCAAATATGACAAGAGGGGTAGTGGCAACTGTGTGGGGCGATGGATTCTGTGCCTAGCCGAAGAGCCAGCGCGGCATGTATTGAACATAATATATATTATCAGACGCTACGGGGATGCAGCCGGGTAGGTGCGTTTCATGTGCTTTGCCGTCAAGACTACCTGCCCCTCTTTCACTATACCCTTCTTCCGGGCGCAACGCTTGGGTATACAGGGCGTTGTACACCGGCCGTGCTGGCGTGTCACTCCACGGGCAGGTCGATCTTCGCATATTCGCGTGGCACGCGGTGTGGCATCTCGCGGGCGCGTTTGGGTTCATAACCCTGTGGGTGTTCAACCACGTGCGTTTCAACGAGCAGCACGAAATGTCGGGTTGACATCCACCCGAGCCGAGAGAACAGCCCGGCTCCGGCTCCGCAGGAGCCTCGCCCTCCCGACGCGGGCTCCGACGCGGGCCCGCATGCTTGGTCTCAGACGGTCACGGGGACGGCTTCTTTCTGGATGGAGACCTGGTTCATTCCGGTGCTGTGCAGAGCCGAGGCGAGTGCGTTGAGGGCCTTGTCCTCGCCGTGGACCAGGAGGACATTCTGGGCGCAATCCTTGAAGCGCCCTGCGAACGCGATGAGTTCAGTGCGGCCTGCGTGGGCGCTGAAACCGTTCATGACCTTTACTTCGGCGTTGAGTTGGCGCTCGACCCCGAAGATCTTGATGCGAGGCTGCCGCTCGACAATCCTGCGTCCAAGGGTGTTCTTGGCCTGGAAGCCTACGATAAGTATGGTGTTTCTTGGATTCTCGCAGTTGTTGCGCAGATGGTGGAGTATCCTTCCGTGCTCGCACATGCCGGCGGCGGAGATGATCATGCAGGGCTCGCGCAGGCTATTGAGGCGCATCGATTCCTCCAGCCGCGTGATGTAGTGGATCTGCTTGAGTTGGAAAGGGTCCCCCGCGTCGCGCATTACCTTCTGGATCTCCGGATCGAAACACTCGGTATGCATCCGGAACACTTCGGTGATATTCACGGTAAGCGGGCTGTCAACGTACACGGGCATTGGGGGTATGGCGTCGCGCATCTCGAGCGCCTTCAGCGCGTAGATGATCTCCTGCGCACGTTCGAGCGCGAAGCTCGGCACGATGATTTTGCCGCCGCGATCATATGTGGTCCGGATGATTTGCGCGAGCTGCTCCTGCATGGCCTCAATGGGATCGTGGTCGCGGTCGCCGTAGGTGCTTTCCAGGAGTACGACGTCCGCAGGGTCTGGGTCCCAGGGGTCGTTCAGAATGGGCATGTTCTTGCGTCCGAGGTCTCCAGTGAAGACCAGAGAGCGTCCGCGGCCTGCCTCATTCCATTCGACACGGACCATGGCTGAGCCAAGGACATGCCCAGCGTCGTGCAGCCTTACATACACTCCGGGGACGATCTCGATTGACTCGCCATACGGAAAACACACAAATCGCTTCATTATCTCGTATACGTCGGTGTCTTCGTACAGCGGTGGCGCGAATCCACGGTTCTTCTTTGAGAGCCATTCGGCGTCGCGGGCCTGTATGTTTGCGCTGTCCAACAGCATGAGACTACAGAGGTCCCGGGTCGCGCAGGTCGTGTAGATCTTTCCCTTGTAGCCTTTCTTGGCCAACATCGGGAGCACGCCGCTGTGGTCGATATGGGCATGGCTCAGGACGACGGCGTCAATGGCCCTGGGGTCAAACGGCATTGCGCGGTTTTTCTGGTCAGATTCTTTTCGCGGCCCCTGGAACATGCCGCAGTCGAGCAGCATTCGATGCCCGTTGACTTCGAGCATGTGCTTGGTTCCGGTGACATTCTCAGCACCGCCGTAACTCGTAATCTTCATATGCTGGCCTCTCGATCTCTTACGTGTGGGGGATTCTTGCGGTAGTCGGCGACGCAGCGTTCGATGAGCCTCCTCGGATCATCATCGAAAACGATCCGGGAACCGGTGTCTTTCTTGATGACGCTAAGGAAGTCGTCTATGTGGTCCGCCACGCCGCCCGTTCCGGTGAGTACGCCGATGGGCCTGCCCTCGTCGTAGGCGATGGCGAACTCGCCGAGGGTCCCGGAGCGGCCACCGACGATGATGATGATGTCACAACTCCGTACGCCTACGACTTCGCGTCCCATCAGGCCGCTGCCGGTGTAGATCATCACATCGATGTGGTCGGTCGGGCTGCCGTAACGGTTCACGTGTTCATCGATGCTCAGGGCGGGCGATACTCCGATGGCGAGTCCCCCCTGCTCTTTGCAGCCGATCACTGCGGCATGCGGCAGGCCGGGGCATCCTCCCGTGAGGATCGCACAGCCTTCGTCAGCGATGGCGCGGCCCAGCTCTTTACATCTCTCGAGGATCTCCGTGACCATTTCCCCGCCGGCGGAACCCATAACACCGATCTTGATACGAGGCAACTCCATTCAATGCACCTCCGTGGCTTCGTCGGTCTGAAGAATCTCAACACTGCTGTGAACGGGGAATACAGAATACAGAATTCAGAATACAGAATCATCGAACGGAAATCCCACACTCCAGGTTCCCCATTCTGAATTCTGAATTCTGTATTCTGAATTCTGAATTCTGAATTCTGAATTCTGTATTCTGAATTCCTCCCACAGCGGCGGTATCCATGATGCGCGGCAGCAGTCTCTTATTCCATCTCTTTCAGCAATGCGCGAGCGTGTTTCAGGCTCACATCCGAGACCGACCCGTCGAGAAGGCGCGCGATCTCCTCGATGCGGGCTTGGCTCTCTACACGAATGACCTCTGTGATGTTTCTTCCCTTCTGTTCGCTTTTCGCGACGCGGTAGTGGCGCTCGGCCGACGCGGCAATTTGGGCAATGTGCGTGATGCAGATGGTCTGGTGCGAAGTGGCAAGCTCACGGAGCTTTCGGGCGACGTTCCGCGTAATGTGTCCCCCCACGCCGGCATCGATCTCATCGAAGACCAGCGTCGGGATCTTATCGGCGCTCGCAAAGATGGCCTTCAGCGCCAGCATGATGCGGCTTATCTCGCCACCGGAGGCAACCTGCCGAAGGGGCTTGAGTTTCTCCCCGGGGTTCGCCGACAGCGTGAATTCGATTCTGTCTATTCCCGTGGCGGACAAATCGACGGTCTCGAAGACCGTCTCGAAGCGGCCTCCTTTCATTCCGAGGTCTTGGAGGGTCGCGGTGATGAGCTTGTCGAGCTTACGGGCCGCGGCCTTCCGCTTCTGCGCCAGATCCTGGGCCATCTTCTCCGCTTCGGAGAGCAGCCTCCTGTGTTGCGCTTGCAGGTCCGCCAGCCGTTGATCTCGGGAGTCGTAGGCTTCGATTTCCGCTCGTGTGCGGACGAGGTAATCAAGAATCTCATCGACTGAGCGGCCGTATTTCCGTTTCAGATCGCTGATCAGGGCCAGACGTGCGTTGAGGCTATCGAGTTCGTTTGGATCGAACTCGATGCGCTCTGTGTAAGCCCGCAGTTCATCCGCCATCTCCTCGACCTGGGCACGGACTCCCGCGAGTTGCGTAAGAAGGGGCTGGAAGCGTTCATCAATGCCGGCGAGTTCACCGATGTCCGTCGACGCGCCGTCAATGGCGAGGATCGCTGATCCTTCTTCCGCCTCATACAGTGACGCGCGAGCCTGGGAGGCCAAGGTGAAGATGCGTTCGGCGTTTGCGATGAGATTGCGTCTCGCCTTCAGATCCTCTTCCTCACCGGAACGCAGTTCTGCGGTGGCGATCTCCTTGACCTCGTGGCGCAAGAACTCCATTCTCCGTGCGCGCTCTTGATCGTCCGACTCTAGTTCGGTGATGGTCTTGGCGAGGTCACGAAGAGTGGCCACCCTCTCCCCCACTTCGCCGGCGAGTTCTTCGACACCTGCAAAGGCGTCAAGGAGATCCAACTGCCGGTCAGGCTTGAGCAGCGATTGGTGTTCATGTTGTCCGTGGAGGTCGACCAGTTCATCGCCTATCTCAGCCAGCAGCGAGATGGGTACGAGATTCCCGCAGACGTAACCACGGCTGCGTCCCTCGCCGGCCAGCGTCCGAAAGAGTATGAGTTCGTTGTCGGAAAGCATGATGTCATGCTGCTTGAGGAGTGCCGCCAGCCGGCGTGATGGCTTCGTCATCCTGAAAACGGCGTCGATTCTTGCGGGCTTGGACGGGTCTCGCAGGAGTTCGTTGGAGGCGCGCCCTCCGAGGACGAGACTCAATGCGCCCACGATAATCGATTTTCCGGCGCCGGTTTCGCCGGTCAGCGCATTGAACCCATCGGCGAAATCCACCTCGATGTCATCGATCAGGGCGTAATTCTGGATACGAAGCGTCTCGAGCATAGGTCCCAATCACACCGAAGGGCTACTGCTCCCCGAGCGTTAAGTAGGCCAGGAACTCGCGGTTACCCGCAGGTCCGAGCAATGGAGAGGGTATCACACCGCGATTCGCGAATCCCAATCTTTCGGCAGCCTGTATCACTTCCGAAACGACGCGATCGTGAACCTCGGCGTCCCGGACGATTCCGCCTCTGCCGACCGATTCCTTTCCCGCTTCAAATTGGGGTTTGATCAGCACGATGCCCCGCGCGTTCGACGCGAGACATTCCTTGAGCGGGGGCAATACAAGTTGAAGCGATATGAACGAGCAGTCCGCCGTGAAGAAACTGGCGCGCTCAGGGAGGCTGTCGGGTGTCATGTTCCGGATATTCGTGCGTTCGAACACGACAACGCGCGCGTCCTGGCGCAGTCTCCATGCGAGCTGGCCATAGCCGACGTCCACCGCGTAGACCCGCGCGGCGCCGCGTTGAAGCAGACAATCGGTGAAACCGCCCGTCGAGGCGCCAACATCGATCGCGACAGCTCCGGCAACATCAATCTGGAAATGGTCGAGCGCGGCCTTGAGTTTCAGCCCACCCCGGCTGACGTATCGCGGCTCTTCGCGGACATCCAACAGGGTGTCTTCAGGCAGGCGGAGTCCGGGCTTATCGAGTACCTCCCCTGTTGAGCTGAGCACGCTGCCTGCGAGAATCAGCCCTTGGGCCTTGGCGCGCGTGAGTCCCGTCTGGCGCTGCACCAGAATGTCGAGTTGTTCCTTCTTGGCCACCTTGCTGCCTCTAGGCGCGCTCTTCGAGCAGCACGATCGCCTGCGCACTTATCGCCTCACCCCGGCCCTCGGGCCCGACGAACTCGTTCGTCTTGGCCTTGACCGAAACACGATCACGCTCCAATGTGAGGATCCTGGCAATCCGTTCTCGCATTTCATCCAGATAGGGGGCGAGTCGAGGCTCCTGCGCGACGATGATGCAGTCAATGTTAACGACACCGTACCCTGCGCCGGTGACAAGCCCCACCGCTTCCTCCAACATGGCCATGCTGTCGGCGTTCTTGAACTCAGGGTCGGTGTCCGGGAAATACTGGCCGATGTTGCCCAAGGCAGCGGCCCCGAGCAATGCGTCAATGACGGCATGGATCAGCGCATCGGCGTCCGAGTGGCCGCTCAGACCCTTCTCGTATGGTATCTCGACTCCTCCCAGTATGAGCGGACGGCCCTCAACGAGCCGGTGCAAGTCGTAGCCAATGCCGATGCGATTCACGCGAGTCCCTCCTGGATCACATATTCCGCCATAACGAGATCGGCGGGGGAAGTAACTTTAAGGTTGACAGGGCTGCCCATCACGAGTCTGACTCTGCCTCCCATTCGACCAACCAATGAGGCATCGTCGGTGCCGACGTAGTTGTCCCGTCGTGCGGCTTCGTGGGCGGCGCGGATCAGCGGGACCCGAAAGGTCTGCGGCGTCTGGCACATCCAGAGGAACTGCCGGTCGGGTGTGTCAATGAGATACCCCTCGGCATCCGCGCGAAGAATCGTGTCCACAGTGGGGATGGCGACCGTGGCCGCCCCACACTCCTCTGCCGCGCCAATCGAGGCCCGGATGGATTCCTCGCTTACGAACGGCCGCGCCGCATCGTGGATGACCACAATCTCCGTGTCAGGATCGATGCGCGTGAGGCCGTTGGCGACGGAGATCTGGCGTTCGGCGCCTCCTAGTGAAAATGAGAACCGCGCGCTGGGAAACGCGGACTGCAGGACGGACTTGAAGGTCGATTCATGTCCTGATGGCACGACAATCACCGCGAGATCGACCAAGCCGATGGATTGGAAGCGCCCGAGGGTCCGAACAAGGAGCGGCTCCCCTCCCACTCTCATCAGGGCCTTGGGCTGATCGAGACCCATCCGGCGCCCGAGTCCGGCCGCCGGAATCAGCAACTGGCATTTGGCCGCGCCTGTCGAACTCACGGAACCACGCCGCACAGTTTCCCGAAGATCATGCGGCCCGCGGCGGTCTGCAAGACGCTTGTCACAATCACGGACACGCTCTTGCCGATGTACTCCTTGCCGCCGTCAACGACGACCATGGTGCCGTCGTCGAGGTAGCCCACGCCCTGGAAAGGCTCTTTGCCTTCCTTGATGACCTTGACCTTGATGTGCTCGTCCGGCAGCACCGCGGGCTTGATGGCGTTGGCGAGGTCGTTGATGTTGAGAACGGCCACGCCTTCGATCTGCGCCACCTTGTTAAGGTTGTAGTCGTTCGTGATGATCTTCGCGCCGTATTCGAGCGAGAGTTTGAGCAGCTTCCCGTCGACTTCGCGGATTTCAGGATAATCGTCTTCGACGACCATGACAAAGACCTTGGTGGCCTTCTCCTGCATGGCCTTGATGATGTCGAGGCCGCGTCGCCCCTTGGCGCGGCGCAACACGTCGGCGGAATCGGCGATGTTCTGAAGCTCGCGCAGGACGAAGCGAGGCACAATCAAGGTCCCATCGAGAAATCCCGTCTCACAAATGTCGAGGATACGCCCGTCGATGATGACGCTCGTGTCGATGACCTTGGGACTACCCGTGTGGACTTGGTGTTTGTGAACGGCATTGATGAGGGACTCCCATTTCGAGGCGCGCGTCAGCCCAAGCGAGATCCCCATGAAGCCAAACAGCAGCACGAACGTCGCGATCAGGAATACACGGACATTCACGTCGGTCCCGGGGACCCACATCAGGATGTACTGCCCCAGAGCGTAACCCATCAACATGGCCATCACAATGGCCACTATGATCGGTGAGATCTTCTCAAAGATATCCTGCGTGACGAAACTCAGCGCTACCAGGACCAGGACGGATACCAGGAATCCGATGACGCCCCCGAAAACCGCCCAGGGCAGCGCGTGCACCTGCACGGCGGTGGCGTCGCCGATTTCCTCGATGAAGTATCGCGCCCAGATGAAACCCATAATGATGCAAGCGAGTATGAAGAAAACCCGAATAAGCTTCACAAGCATCTTGCCTCCTGTTCGGGGATGCCTACCCGAGTTGTGAATAAATAGTATACTATACTATTTTGATTCGGCCACGGTTATGATACACTGCCCTCCGCTCTTCCGCAAGCTTTTGTGTCCTTCCAGACGCGTCCCTCCTCCCGTTTTATCCCTTTACCCCTCCAATTGTTCCACGCAGCCGGCGATGATCTCCGTCATCTTCGGTTCGATCTCGGCAGCCGTCCTCAGTATCTTGGCGACGTCGGCCGGCTCGAGGGCGTCCGGCAGGCATTCATCCGTTATCGCGGAGAAACCCAGGACCTTCAATCCGGCATGGAGGGCCGCAATGACCTCCGGCACGGTGCTCATGCCGACGGCGTCGGCGCCGATCATGCGCATGAAGCGGTACTCCGCGCGCGTCTCGAGGCTTGGGCCCGGACAGGCGAGGTAAACGCCGCGCTGCACCTTGATCGCCTTGGCCAAGGCCACGCGCTCGGCGAGATCGATGAGGGCCTTGGAATACGGCTCGCTCATGTCGAGAAAACGCGGCCCCAAGGTATCGTCATTGGGCCCGATGAGTGGATTGTCACCCATGAGATTGATGTGATCCGTGATGATCATCAGATCGCCCGCGGCGAATTGAGGATTCAGCCCTCCGGCGGAATTGGACACGATGAGCGTGGCCGCGCCAAGCGCCTTGGCCACTCGAACCGGCAACGTGATCTGTTCCAAGGAGTAACCTTCGTACGCGTGAAAGCGCCCCGACAGAGCCACAACCGGTTTTCCGGCGAGTGTGCCAAGTACAAGCTCGCCCGCGTGCGTATCGACGGTCGCCGCCGGGAAATGTGGGATGCTCGCATAGGGTATCCGCGCCGCAACATCGATGCGTCCGACCAGGGACCCGAGCCCCGTGCCCAGGATGATGCCGATAGCGGGCTGGAGAGGACAGTCCCTCCGAATCCGGGCCGCGGCTTCATCAATCTTCTTCCTGAGCTCCGTCACGTTTCGACCTTTCCTGTAGGACTCAAGGCAACCCGAGTTTCGCGACTACCTCTGGCAACGTAAGGCCGGCAATAGAGACGGTCTTCTCGCGGGACCTCTCCCCTGCCGCCAGGGCCACCGCTCCTTTCGGAACCCCCAAGCGCTTCGCGATGAACTCGATGAGGGCCTTGTTCGCGGCGCCTTCCACGGGTGGCGCCGTTAGTGCAACCCTTACCCGACCGCTGGCGTCACGGGAAAGCTCGTTGCGCGACGCCCTTGGCTGAACACGCAGTTGCAGCAGAACCCGGCCATTCCTCTCGCTGATGGCCGCCATTCGATGCACCCCTAGATTCCAGCGCAATGATCAACTATCCCACACGGGCATGTCAAGCCGTATGAGGCTGGAGGCTCGAGGAGGAGAAGCTGGATCAAGGTGTCGCCTCGCGCCTGGGGAGACTGTCCGACCTGTCCGACCCGTCTGACGTGTCCAACAGACCACCTCCGGCCTCTCTTCCTCCAGCCTCATGCTGTGGCCAAAAAAAACTGGCAGGAGGAAACCTCCGCCAGGTACACCATTCACGCACACGGCGTGAATCAGACTGCGTCGACTACTTCATCAAAGTACTCTGCATAACACTCGACATGCCAGTACTCCCCTTCGACCTTAATCACGTCTCCGAACTGGAGTTCGATGTCCTCGAAGGGCTCGTTGCACAATGTACAGCAATGCACTGCTCGTCACCTCGCTTTCATAGAATTTGTTTGAGTGCATGAAAACAAACGGCGCGGTTTATATCACATATTTTTGACCAATGTCAAGCAAAAAAACGCTGGCTGGATCGGGGGCTGTAACTCAAGGATGAGTATCGCCCAGTGCCAGGCGCGTGAGGACGGGGTAGTGGTCGGAGGGGTATCGGTCTTGCTCGTTGTACAGGACCGTTTCGCATTCGGAGCACTTAATGGCTCCGCGGAAGAGTATCCAGTCGATGCGATCCTTTTCGCCCTCCCGCGGCGGTGCAAAGCGGCCGGAAGTCATTTCAGGTCCCGTTCTCTTTGCGGCGGCAAGCCAGGCGTCCGTGAAACCTCCATCGACGAAAGTGTGCCAGGCCGGGGTTTCCTCGGCGGCGGCGTTAAAGTCGCCCGTGATGATGATGGGCAACTCGCCCGCCATCGTGGTGGCGCGCTCGAGGAGGAGCGTGGCGGAATGTTGCCGCGCCTCCTCACTGGAGTTGTCGAAGTGCGTGTTGAAGCAATAGAAAAAGGCGTTCGTTGGGAGATGGCGGAACCGGGCCCAGGTCACCATGCGCGTGCAGCCGGTGTTCCACGAGCGCGATCCGGGAACTTCGGGCGTCTCCGACAACCAGAAGTTGCCCGTGGCTATCGGCGAGAGGAGGTCTTTCTTGTAGAAGATGGCGGACATCTCTCCGGTGGCGTCAGGCTCGCGCCCGATGCCGATCCATCGGTACTCGGGCAGCGTCTGTGCGATGAATTCCGCCTGGAAATCGAGGCATTCCTGGGTGCCAAGGATATCAGGCGCGCATTGTCGGATTGCATCCGTTAGAACAGTCTTACGATTAGGCCACGAGTTGTCGCCGTCCTTGGCCGTCCCGTATCGGAGGTTGAAACTCATCACCGTTACGGTTGACGCCGCGCACGCACCGAGGGCAAGGCCCATGCTAAGCAATATCATTCCAATACACCTCCAATTCATCTGCAGTTCCTTTCAGCAAGGCTAGAGGAAGAGAGGCTTGAGGCTAGAGGTTTGTCAAGTCTCGTGCTTACGATCAACGTAGTCCCTCTGTCTCTTCTTCCTCTAGCCTCTCTTCCTCTAGCCTGGATACGCCAGCGGATGGGCACCCGCAAACCAGACGGTCTCTTTACCGAGTATGTTTTCGATCTTCTCCTTAAGGGCGGGAGTGGGCGCCACGCGACAGATCGGCGTTGCCTGGATGACAATATCGTTGTTGTCGGGAGTCATGCAGTGTATGAAGACATCGCAGCGCCCTGGGGTCGTCCCGAGGATCTGCGCGATTTCCTGGACCAGCGTCTCGTCCAGGCCCATTGTCTGAAGGCGGATATGTACGGCGCGCGTCAGGCTTTTCTCGGTATCCTCGATAGCCATCACGTCCGCGGCGATCAGGCCGGGCGTATTGTTCCGGAAGCTCACGCGCGCGGGGATCATCACGACCATGTCTTGAACGACAAGTCCGGCCCTTTGTTCAAACACGTCGGCGAAAACGGTGACCTCGCACGAGCCGTCGAGGGTTTCCACCGTGATGAAGGCCATCTTGCTGCCTCTTGCCGTCACGTAATGTTTGACGTTGGTGATGATGCCTCCGATGACAACCTCCTGTCCTTCTCGCAGGTTGGGGATGTCGGCGACTGTGATCGTCCTGTAACGTTCAAGGAGGCGGGCGTGACGGGCCAGTGGATGGCTGCTGACGTACAGTCCAAGCATTTCCTTTTCAAAGGCGAGGATCTCATTCTCCGGCCATTCTTCGAGGTCGGGTTTCTGATGCAGGGTTTCGGCGCCGTGCTCGCTACCCATCAGATCGAAGAGGGAGGTCTGGCCGGATTCACGTTCGCGCTGCGCGATCTGCCCCTCGTTCAATGCGGCGTCGATCATGGCCTCGATCTGGCGACGGTTCCATCCCGTGCTGCAAAAGGCCCCGGCCTTATTGAGGCTTTCGATGAGGCGGCGGTTGACGTACCGGGCGTCGAGGCGGGAACAGAAGTCGAAGATGTCTTTGAACGGGCCGCCCGGGTCGCGTTCGGCAACGATGGCCTCGGTGGGCCCTTCCCCCACGTTCTTCACGGCGCCCATGCCAAAGCGGATCGAGTCGCTCTCCACGGCAAAGCCCGTGCAGCTCTTGTTGATGTCCGGCGGAAGGACCTGAATGCCCAACTGCTTCGCTTCCTCGATGTATGCGCCGATCTTGTCGAGATTGCCGGTCTCACTCGAGAGCAACGCGGCCATGAACTCGACAGGATAGTTGGCCTTGAGAAAGGCGGTCTGATACGCGACATACGCGTAGGCCATGCTGTGTGATTTGTTGAAGCCGTAGCCGGCGAACTGCTCGATTTTCTGAAAGAGGAGGCTGGCCGTCTTCTCGTCGATCTTGTTGGCCTTGGCGCCCTCGACAAAGCGGTCGCGCTGCTTCGTCATTAGGGCCATGTCCTTCTTCCCCATCGCGCGCCGGAGAGTGTCTGCCTGGCCAAGGGTAAATCCGGCCACGGCCTGAACGATCTGCATGACCTCTTCCTGGTAGAGGGCTACGCCGTATGTCTCCTTCAGGATGGGTTCAAGAAGCGGGTGATCGTAGACGATTTTCTTCGGGTTATGCTTCGACTCAATGTACTGGTCCTTGAGCAGCATCGGACCGGGCCGGAACAGTGCCACGAGGGCGCAGACCTCTTCGAGGCTCTCGAGTCCGATGCGCTTGGCGAGGTCGCGCATGCCGGGGCTTTCGAGTTGGAACACGCCCGTGGTGCGACCCGAGCGCAACAGCTCGTATGTGGCGGGGTCATCCGGCTCGATATGATCGATGTCGATCGTGCTCCCCCGGTTCTGCCGAATAAGCTCGACGGCATCGGCGATGACGGTCAGGGTGCGCAGACCCAGAAAGTCCATCTTCAACAGGCCGATCTTCTCGACGCATTTCATCTCGGCCTGTGTGGCAACGATATCGCTGCTGGCCGCCTTGAACAGCGCGACGTGTTCGGTCAGCGGCTCATCGCAGATGACCACGCCCGCCGCGTGTGTCCCACAGTTGCCGATGATCCCCTCGAGCCGCAAAGCGAGACGCCACAGGCGTACCACCTGCGGATCAGAATCGACCATGCGCTTCAGTTCCGGCTCGCGCCGGATCGCGTCCTTCAGGGTGATGTTCAACTCGTCTGGAACAAGCTTGGCGATCCGATCCGCGTCTCCGTAGGGCATGCCAAGCACGCGCGCGACGTTTCGGACCACCTGCTTGGCCAGCATGCGGCCGAAGGTGATGATCTGGCTGACGTTGTCGCGTCCGTATTTCTCGCGCACGTATTCGATCACTTCGTCACGGCGTCGATAACAGAAATCAAGGTCGAAGTCCGGCATCGATATCCGATCAGGATTCAAGAACCGTTCGAAGAGGAGGCCGTATCGAATCGGGTCGATGTTCGTTATGCGCAGCGCGTACGCCACGAGGCTGCCCGCGCCGGACCCGCGGCCGGGTCCGACGGGAATGCCCTT
>Ga0315274_10008740_pt1 | contig 14671 bp, 13 predicted proteins | sample YL17G02_20_MG_FD_203700 | JGI IMG/M metagenome (GOLD analysis project Ga0315274, IMG submission 203700) | Sediment microbial communities from Yellowstone Lake, YNP, Wyoming, USA - YL17G02_20 | ecosystem: Environmental > Aquatic > Freshwater > Lake > Sediment | place: USA: Wyoming | collected... | reverse complement strand
CGATGCCGCTCGCGCGGGCCCTCGCCCGCGGCCAGCAGCTTTTAGCCGCGCGGGGCCTCAGGGTAGAAACCCTGGCTCTGGAGGGCCTGAAATAGGGCTCATATAGCTACCACGTCCCTCTTCTGACAGTCGAGGGAGCCCGGGTGGCTCCGCATCCCCCGGGCCGGCGCCTCACGATAAGTTGACCGTGGACCGCGCCGGCGCGAGGCAGTCGGCGCATCGGGGCGGCGGCTGTCCCCATCCGCGTGCTGGGGCCGCCCGCGCGGCCCATCACGCGGATGCAGCCGGCAGTCGCTCCGGCGAGTCCCCTCGCCACCCCGCCTGCGGCTGATCCGCCGCCCCATTCGCCATCCGAGGAAAGGGTTGACTGTCCGGCCAGTTTATGGCTATACTTAAGCCAAAATGAGATACAGTATAACTTTTGCGCCGGAGGCGCAGGACGACTTCCGGTCTCTTTCGGCGTACGATCGGGCCGCGGTCCGCGATGCAATCAACCATCACCTGCCGCACGAGCCGATGCGTGAGAGTAAGAGTCGGATCAAGCGCCTCCGGGAAATGATGAAACCACAGTACCGGATCCGCGTTGGAGATTTTCGTGTCTTCTACGATGTTTCCGGTTTAGAGGTCGAGGTGCTGGCTATCGTTGACAAAATGCGCGCCGCCGAATGGTTAGAGAAATGGGGGATAAGATCATGAAACAGGTTGCGTTAGCTGTGGTCAAAGACCATCTTTCGCAGTATCTTCAGGAAGCCGGGAAGGAGCAGATTGTTATCACAAAGCATGGTAAGCCGGCCGGCGTGCTGATCGGCTTCAAGTCTGAGGACGACTGGTTTGAATACAAACTGGAAAATGATCCCCGGTTCCTTAGACGTATCGCCCAAGCCAGGGAAAGTCTGCGTCAAGGCAAAGGAATACCATGGGAGAAGGTCCAAGCGGAAGAAGATCGGCGAACAACCGCTTCCAGTCGACGCCGCTAGCGCGCCGCGCCTGAAGCGGGACGATGCGCCGACGCGCGCGGCTGTCGCTGCGGTCCAGTCGGGGGACCCCGGGTGGCTCCATTTCTCCGAGCCCGGTGGCTCACGGGAGGTTATCCGCGGACCGCGCCGGCGCTACGCAGTCGGCGCATCGGGGCGGCGGCTCGGGACACCGCGTGCTGGGGCCGCTCGCGCGGCCCATCACGCGGATGCAGCCGCCACAGGCTTCGGCGAGCAAGCTCGCCATCGCCCGCGCGGCTGATCCGCCGCCCCGTTAGCGCGCGCCTACGAGAGAGACGAATGCCTGTTGCCGATGTTCTTCTGATCAGCGCAGCTCCGCTTCTATTCGACTTTCAGACAAAGGAAACCGAGCCGCCGTTGCCGAAAGCTCTCGAGGTTGCGCCCGGAGTCCATCTCGCCGGCGTCAAGCCGGACATTGCTACCGCCGTGCTGCATGCGACAAAGTTCAGAGAGCTTGAGCATGGCGGTACATCCGCAATGTATGGGTTCGTCAGGTATGATCCACCAGGTGACAGTTGGGATGAGGATCAAGCGATTTCGAAGACGCTTTTCCTCTCTCATTTTGTCCACGCGCACGAGGGAGGGTTTGAGTTCACGGCGCGCATTGAGACGGATGAGCGGGACAGACTCGTTCGACTCGAACCGGCCGACGTGGCACCCGCGTTCACGCGGGCCTACTGTTGTCTCGGTGCTCGCCGGAAGTGGTTGACGCAAGCCGACGGTCTTCGTTTGCAGGAACTCGTGGCGGCATACGACGCTGTTTTACCGAGTCTCGCCGAGACGCGAGTCGGGCTAGCCGTTTCGCTCTTTTTCGAGTCACCATTCGTTTTCCACGGTAGGCCGAGAGCACTGCTGCTCACCACTACTCTCGAAGGGCTTGTGAGTACTTCGACGGAGAGGGCGGTCAAACAATTCACGACGAGAGTGCCAGCTCTCGCGAACGAGGTCGGCCTCTCTGCGCTGGACGCCGCCTGGGCGGAGCGGATATACGGGTTTCGCTCTAAACTCGCCCACGGCTCAGCACTCCTTCAGTCGGTTAATGAACGTGAGCGCCAGACCAAGCTCGATGACGTTAATGCGAACCTGACGGACTTGGACGAGCTTCTGCGTCGCGTGCTGCGAAAAGCGCTGACAGACGCTGATTTCCGCGAACGAGTTGAGAATGTAGACAAGTACTGGCCCGTTACAGGAAAAGGTTGCCCGGCCTGTCGGAGCAGGGATTCCGAGCTCCTCGTTGTGACCTGCCCACGCTGCAATACTGGTTGGCAGTGAGGGGCGCGGGCTAACCAGCGCATGCAGCCGCCGCGCAAAAAGATCGCACGCGGCTGATGCCCATGGCGATGCGCCGACGCGCGCGGCCGTCGCTCCGGTCCAATCGGGTGACCCCGGGTGGCTCCATATCGCCTAGCCCGGCGGCTCCCGGGAGGTTGGCCGCTGATCGCGCCGGCGCTACGCAGTCGGCGCATCGGGGCGGCGGCTCGGGACGCCGCGTGCTGGGGCCGCTCGCGCGGCCCATCACGCGGCTGGAGCCGATCCCGCTCCGGGCATCTGAAAGCCGGCGGATTCACCTGCCCTCAGCGGGACGGCTCTGCCGCCGCCCCGTTATGAGGCGAGGCAGCTGTCTCTTGCCGCTCAGCCTGTGTTGTGAGAAAATGATGTCATGAAGCCGAAAGTATATCTTGAGACAACGGTCCCAAGCTACCTCAGCGCGAAAGCAAGTCGAGATCTGATTGTCGCAGCCCACCAACAGATCACTCAGGAGTGGTGGGAGCGCCGGCGCAACCAGTTCGACATCTTCATCTCACAGTTCGTCCTTGACGAGGCAAGCCAAGGAGACACGGAGGCTGCCCAGGGAAGGTTGGAGCTCCTCTCCGATATCGAGATGCTGGACATCACGGAGGACGTGTCCCGGCTCGCGTCAGCAATTCTCGCGGCCAAGATTATCCCGCCAGAATCTGCCACGGATGCCGCCCACATAGCTGTGGCCGCAGTTCATGCTATGGACTTCCTCTTGACATGGAACTGCGCGCACATCGCCAACGCGGCAATCGCTTTGCGTGTGAGGCGGGTGTGTGAGGCCCGCGGGTTCAGCTGCCCGGTGATCTGCACACCTGAAGAGCTTCTGGAGGAATAACCATGTGGAAAGACCCGATTGTGGCCGAGGTGCGCAAGGTGCGGCAGGAACACGCTGCCAAGTTTGGCTATAATATCAAAGCCATTGTGGAAGACGCTCGAAGGCGGCAGCGCCAATCCAAGCACAGGGTCGTTTCCTTCGCCCGGAGGAAACGGCAGGCCTCATAACAACCGCATGCACACCGACCGGAAAATCGCGTCGCTTCGCTTTGCGATTTCCGGCGGGTGATGCTGGTCGTTAGGCCGCAAAGAAATTCAATGACATCCGATTCGGAAGTGCTCAATAAGGCGAAACCTGAGTTTCTCGACAAATCCATCCTCAATCACCTGGTGGGTATCCGTTCGAATTTCGCGTTTGGTCTCCAGTTCTGGGGGCTGCTCCGAAATTCGCAGACTGCTGACATTGTGAAGCTGCACCGGGTCATCGTGAAGACAGATGGCATCTACGCGATTCCACCCGGCAAGTCCATGCACATCCCAGAGGGAGAGCAGTTCTATGCCCTTGAGCTAGCAGGCCCGACGCAACCCGATTTCAACCATGCCGCGATGGAGTTCGTCAAGATGCAGCTGCGAACCTTCACCACGGAAAGCTTTGAGAAGCTCAAAGGCTATTGCGACTCGACCGACCAGATGGAGCCGATGCAAAAGCAGCCCTGGTACCAGTTTGCTCGCATGGTGAGGAATTGCCTGAAGCACTCTCAGTACTGGAAGTTCAACAAGTACGATCTCTCCATCCTGCCTGTGGCTTGGCATGGCAAGACCATCGAGGCTGGAATGAATGGGAAGGAAATGACTTGGGAGTTCTATGACCCGTTCGATGCACTAGAACTCTGGGATGAGATGTACGATTTCGGCAAAACGTTCAAGTGATGCCGGTAGCGGCAGGGGTGAGTTGCGGCCTAACATCGGACTGGACCCGACGGCCCCTGTGCTGTGAAGCGCCGCGGCTCAGTCCAAGGCGTTAGGCCTCTCGGTACTACGCGACCGGGAATGGCGATGACCGACACCAGCCCGACCGCTGCCGAAATCCAGGCGAAGATCCATGGTCGCCTGACCGGAAGCCAACGGCTGAAGATAGCTGTGGGAATCAGCCTGGCTGCTCGCCAGATGGCTCTCACCCGCCTTGGCCAGCGGCACCGGAATGGTCCGGGCCTGAACTCAGGCGGGAGCCACTGCGGTACTCGTTCGCACTGGTACGCTTTCTCCGGTGCTGCGCTGACCGCAAAGGGTATCTTTCTCCATTCAGCCACCGCTTATCGTCAAGCCGTTCCGAGACCACCTCTTCGCATGGGAACGAGCGCATGAACCTCAAGCTGCAGGAATTCGAGGATGAGCTATGAGTCCCATTTCCTCGTCCCTCATCGCGCGATTCGCGGAACTTCCGAGAAACTCTGTTGAGGCCTGGCAAGGCGGCCTTGTGCGCCTGCCGACCTGGATCGAGAAAGGCCCGGACGGCAAGCCGTACCGACCGTGGGGGGCCATCTGGGTGAGCCTGCGCACTGGGTTGATGAACTTGAAGATCGAGCCGGAGGTCGGGGCGCATGACCCCGCCCTTGCGCTGGAGACGCTGCTGGAGTTCGGACTCAACAGAAAGCTCGCCGGATGTCGACCGGCGCGCCTGGAAGTCGCCGACGACGAACTCGGCGCATACCTCGTGCGCACGCTGGGCGACGAGCATCTCACCTTCAAGGTGTCTAAGGATCTCCGGGCCGTCAAGCAGGTCCTGGCCCACTACGGGAAATACATGGGCGGCGCGCCGCTGCCGCCGGATGCGCTGGATGCGCCGGGAGTGACGGTCGACCGGATGCGAGCCTTCGCAGAAGCGGCAAAGCGCTTCTACCTGGCCGCGCCGTGGCGCTACCTCACTGACGAGGACCTCATTCATGTCGAGGCCCCGAGCGCGGAGCGGGGTCTCCGGCATCTCACGGTACTCGGCGCTGGGGGTCAGACCTTCGGCCTGGGGTTCTTCGAGTCCCCGGGGGACTTCGAGGCCGTGCTAGCCGACGCCGATCCGGAGACGTTCATGGAAGGTCGAACCCGGTGGGCGGTGTGGTACGGTCCGATTATGGACATGCCGTTCGGGGACGGGGACCTCTGGGAAGACCATGGCCTCCCGGTGGCCGGCGATCAGGCGTATCCCGTGGCGCTTCGGTTTGATGCCAAAGGCCGAATCGTCCGCCCCGACCCCAGGGCCCTCGCCTACCTGGAGGGGTTGCTGCTCGCGTTGGCGGAGACGAGCGAGGGCGAGATTGACCAGGGCCGCTGGGCCCGCCAGGTTCAAACTCATGAGGGACAGAAAACCTTCACCCTCTGTATCCCTGCGCTTCTGGAGCCGCTCGACGCGCCACCGAAGGCGAAGGGCAGCGGTATCCCGGACCGGCGAATTATGGAACGTGTGCTGGCCGAGATCGGGCGCTTCATGGAGCGCTCGGAGTTCGACGACCCGGAGGAAGCGAACAAGGCGATCCAGCAGCGGTTCGTTGGCCGGTTCGATGAGATTCCTTCCACGGCCACGACGCCTCTGGAGAAGGCACAGGACCTCATGTACCGGGCGTTCGAGGCGCGGGGACGGCGGAAGACGCAATTGGTGCGCAAAGCCCTGGAATTGTCCGCCGACTGCGCCGACGCGTACATCCTATTGGCCGAGCAGGCCTCAGACCCCGAAACGGCTCGCGGCCTTTACGTGCAGGGGGTCGCGGCCGGGGAGCGTGCGCTGGGGCCCCGGACCTTCGAAGACGAGGTGGGGCATTTCTGGGGCATGGTCCAGACCAGGCCCTACATGCGTGCCCGCTTCGGGTTGGCGCAGTGCCTGGAAGAGCTGGGCCAGGTGGGCGAAGCGATCGGCCACTATCAGGAGCTGCTCCGCCTCAACCCGAATGATAATCAGGGCGTCCGGGACGTCCTCCTCCCGGCCCTGCTCGCCACGGGTCGAGATGGCGAGGCTGGCGCGCTGCTCCAGCAATTTGAAGGCGACATCAGCGCGGCCTGGAAGTACGGATGGGCGCTCTGGACGTTCCGTCAAGAGGGGGACAGCGAGCTCGCGCGGGAGCGATTGCGAGAGGCGGTCCGCGCCAACCGCCACGTGCCGAAGTACCTGAGCCGCAAGGCGGAATGGCTGGACCCGCTGCCACAATCGTACGCGTTTGGGAGCGAGGAGGAGGCCGTGCTCTGTGCCGACGAGCTGGGCGACGCGTGGCGGGCGACGCCGGGTGCCGAGCGCTGGCTCGCCGCGTGGAAGCCCAAGAAGAAATCTCAGACGCGTCGGCGACGGTAACCCTCGGAGGGAAATGAAGAAGTTGGTCCGCAGGCGGGATCGCGGGCTTTCTTACTGTCTTGGGATCAGGCAATCCTGTTGCTGGCTGGGCGAACTCCGAGCTCAATCGCCTCCAGCAGGGCATCCACGTCTTCAGGGCTGCAACGGGCAGGAACATCGACAGCGGCCGAGATCGCCTGGGGCGAGCCCTTCGGATAGCCGCTTGGCGCCAGGGCCTCATCCGGCGACACCTTCACCATAACTTCCACCTCTGCGCCTTCGGGAAGCGCTACGTTTCCCTCCAGCTCGATCACTTTTCCTCTGACGATTCCCTTATAAGTCACGACAGCTTGACCCTCCCCATTCTGCCACGTCACCACTGCGGTTGCCCAACGCTGGAATGCAAGTCTTCGCGATGCCAAGACGGTATGACTACTCATCCTGCTGTCAAGCTGAAACTGCCTCCGACCGTGCTGCATGGCGGTCCAGCCTTCCGGTGGGGTGGCCTTAGTGCCTCCCATGGGATCGGCCACCTACCGCATATTTTACATACACAGCCCCATCCCCAAAACAACCGGTACAGTCGCCTCCGGTGGCCTGGGGGAATGTATTGACACGCACCTTGGGGTCAAGTAACTTCTGGCCCGCACAGGGCTGACGGAGAGCCGGGCACCCGCCGGGGGCGGCTGGTCGCGAGGCGAGGGACAGCGCTGCACAAAAGGGGGAAGGACGATGAGATCGAGAACAGGGGGAGCGTTGCTTGTCGTTGGGCTGCTCTTGGGTCTGGTCCTGGCGGATCGGGCGACGGCCCTGGAACTCCGCATCATGACAGGGCCCCAGGGCGGAGCGTGGTATCCGCTGGGCGGGGCCATCGCCGAGATCCTGAAGAAGGAGATCCCCGGCACCACGGCGTCGGTCTTGCCCGGCGCCGGGATCATCAACGTCCAGGGGGTGGAGACCATCCGGGCCGACATCGGATTCGGGAATTCGGTCTCGACGGTGGACGGCCTGGCGGGGCGGGAGCCGTTCAAGGCCCCGGTGAAGAACGTCCGCCAGCTCGCCACGTTGTACATGCAGTATTTCCAGCTTGTCGTCCTGGCGGATGCGCAGATCAAGGGCGTGCCGGACCTCAAGGGGAAATCCATCGCGGTCCAGCCCCGGGGGAACACCGGCGAACAGATGACGCGCGAGCTGCTGCAGGTCTATGGCCTTTCCTACAAGGACATGGGGAAGGTCAGCCACGTGTCCTACAACGATGCCGTGGCCCTCATGAAGGACGGGCACGCGCAGGCCTACGCGCTCATCAGCACGGTCCCTGCGTCATCCGTCCTGGACTTGGCCAGCGACCGGAAAATCCAGATGCTCTCCATCCCGGAGGACAAGTTCAAGGAACTCCAGAAGATCAACAGCGGATACGCGCGGCGAGAGATCCCGAAGGGGACGTACCCGGGTGTGGACTATCCCGTCCAGGCCTTCGGGACCTACACCCACCTGATGATCCGGGGGGACCTGCCGGATGATCTGGTGTACGGGATCACCAAGGCCCTGGCCAAGCACGCGGAAAGCCTGGGGGCGGTGGTCAAAGACGTGAAGGATCTGACGGTGAAAGAAATGGCACTCGACGTCGGGGTCCCGTACCATCCGGGGGCGTTGAAGTACTACAAGGAAGCCGGGGTGTTGAAATAGCCGCTGCCAAATGACCGATGGCCAATTCCCGATAAACCAATTCTGCCCGGTGCAGAGTGCACGCCGGTCACGCACGTATGCCGGCACGCAGGCACTCCGCGATCAGTCGTTGGATCATCGGTCATTGGGAATTGGAGGGGGATCCAGGTGAGAGGTCTGACAGGTTGGATGGGATCCTTCCTGCGCTGGCTGGCCATCGCGATGTCGGTTTACCACCTGTATGTGGGGGCCACCGGCCCGCCGGAGGCCCTCATCTTTCGGGGGATCCACCTCGCCTTTGCCGCCACGCTGATCCTCCTGTGGTATCCCTTCGGGGCCCGATCGCCGCAGGCCCGCCCGGCCGCCCTGGACTGGGCGTGCATCCTCGTCAGTCTGGCCAGCATCGGGTACCTTTTCCTGCGGTACGAGTACGTCATGACCCGGCTGGCGTACGTCACGTCGCTGGAGCAATGGGACCTCATCCTCGGCGTCGCCCTGACGCTCATGGTCCTGGAGGCCGCCCGGCGCACCATCGGCCTGGCCCTCCCCATCACCGCCCTCGCCTTCCTGGCGTATGCCATGCTGGGGCCATACCTTCCGCCGCCGCTCCAGCACCGGGCCTTCTCATTGGAGCTGGTCATTGACCAGCTCTACCTGACCACCGATGGGATCTTCGGGATCCCGCTGGCCGTCTCGGCCACGTACGTCATCCTGTTCGTGCTCTTCGGAGCGTTCCTGGAGAAATCGGGGACCGGCCAACTGTTCATGGACTTCGCCTCGGCCCTGGCGGGGCACACGCCTGGGGGTCCGGGCAAGGTGTCCTGCATCAGCAGCGGCCTGTTCGGAACGATCTCGGGCAGCGCCGTGGCCAACGTGATGGTGGACGGGTGGCTGACCATCCCCTTGATGAAGCGGACCGGGTTCCGTCCCCATTTCGCCGCGGCGGTCGAGGCGGTGGCCTCCACCGGCGGCCAGATCATGCCACCGGTCATGGGCGCCGCGGCCTTCGTCATGGCGGAGTTTCTGGGCGTCCCGTACATCACCATCGCCAAACACGCCGCGATCCCCGCCCTGCTGTACTATCTGGCCCTGTTCTTCGCCATTCACTTCGAGGCGCAACGCACGGGGCTGCGCGGGCTCCCCCGGGAGGAACTGCCTTCGCTCCGAACCGTCATCGTTGACAGGGGGCACCTCTTCATCCCGGTGTTCATCATCGTGTATCTGATGCTGACGGGGTACACGGCCCCGATGGCGGCCCTCTGGGGCACGCTGGCCGCGGCGGTGTCCACCTGGATAGGCCGCCTCGGCTGGCTGTACCTTCTGGTTCTGCTGATCGAGTACATCCTGCCGGGCAACGTGATGGAGGTCCTCGGGATCGGGTGGGTGGTCCTGGGGGCGATCCGCCTCATGTCACCCGAAGGGCGGGCGGGCCTGAAGCCGCTGGTGACGAAGCTCTTCCCGGATGCCCTCGAGGACGGCGCCCGGAACGCGCTGGCTGTGGCATCCGCCTGCGCGTGCGCCGGCATCGTGATCGGGGTCATCGCGCTGACGGGCGCTGGGCTGCAGTTCACCAGCCTGGTCCTGGCAGCGGCCAAGGAGTCGCTCATCCCGGCCCTGGTCCTCACCATGATCGCCGGGATCATCCTGGGCATGGGGATGCCCACGACGCCCGCCTATATCGTCCAGGCCGCCCTCCTGATCCCAGCCCTGATCAAGCTGGGCGTCCTGCCCATCGCCGCGCACATGTTCGTCTTCTACTTCGCCATCATCTCGGCCATCACGCCGCCGGTGGCCATGGCGGTGTACGCCGCGGCTGGCATCGGCAAGACGAACCTGTGGGCCACCGGCCTCGCGGCCATGCGGTTGGGCGCCACCGGGTTCATCGTCCCCTTCATGTTCGTGTACGGCACGTCGCTTCTGTTCGTCGGAACATGGTTCGAGGTCATCACCACCATCGTCTCCTCCTGCATTGGGGTCATCTGCCTCTCGGCGGCGTTGCATGGGTGGCTCATGAAGCCAACCGTCTGGTGGGAGCGTGTCCTCCTTGGGATCGCGGCGTTTTGCCTGATCAAGCCGGGGCTTTACACCGACGCCCTCGGACTCGTGCTGTTGGGCTCGGTGGTCGCCTCGCAGAAGTTCCTGGAGATCGCGAGGCCGGCGATCGAGGCGCGGGGAATGGCCGAGGCCCGAAGCCCTGTGGCGGAGTTGGATGAGGCTAGGATCGAAAGGTCGAGGCAGGAAGGATAGAGAGCCGAGAGCCGTGAGGCGTGAGGCGGAAGGCGAGAGAAATGCGGAATGCGGAATTCGGAATGCGGAATGGGGGCGAGCAACGAGAGCCGTGAGGCGAGAGGGATGAGGCGGGAGGGGCTGAAGAGCAAGGGGGCAGAGGGGCTGGGGAGCAGAGGAGCTGAGGGGCAGAGGCGGGAAGGGATGATCGCTGATAGATCATGGCTCATAGGCCAGTTCAGTGCCAGGCCATGAGCCATGAACCATGAGCTATGAGCCAACAGTGCCAGGTGGAGGGGAGATAGGAGCAAGGGAATGGGTAAGGAGATTCGGGGCATCATTCCGGCCGTCGTGACGCCGTTCACGGCGGACGAGCGGGTTGACGAGGGCGCGTTCCGGAAGGTCCTGCATGCGATGATTGACCAGGGCGTGCACGGGCTGTTCCCGGTGGGGACGGGCGGAGAGTTCTTCGCCCTCACCCGCGAGGAGAAGGAACGCCTGATGGCGGTGGCGGTGGAGGAGGCGGCCGGGCGGGTCTTCGTGATGCCGAACGTCGGGGCGATCACGACGGCGGAGTCCGTGGCGTTGGCCCGGCACGCCGAGGCCGTCGGATCGGACGCCGTGTCAGTGGTGACGCCGTTCTTTCTCAAGCCGTCCCAGGAGGAGCTGTATGAGCATTACAAGGCCATCTGTGCTGCGGTGAAGATCTCTGTTCTCGCCTACAACATCCCGGATCGGACGGGCGGCGTCGCGCTCTCCGTGGGAACGGTCGCTCGCCTGGCCAAGGAGGTGCCCAACTTTGCCGGGATCAAGGACAGCACCGGGGATCTGGCCAACGCGGCCGAGATCGTGCAGGCGTGCCCGCCCGGATTCCGGGTCTTCATGGGGCGCGACACCCTGATCTACGGGGCGCTCCTGTATGGCTGTGTGGGGGCGGTGGCCGCGACGGCCAACGTTGCGCCGGCCCTGGCCGTGGGCATCTATAAGGCGGTGCAGGCGGACGATCTGGTGAAGGCGCGGGAGTTGCAGGCCAAGCTGTCGCCGGTGCGCAAGCTGTTCGCCGTGGGATCGCATCCCGCCGGGATCAAGGAAGCGATGGTCCAGCTCGGAATGCTTGGTTGCGGGCGGTGCCGCCGGCCCACGATAGACCTGACGCCGGCGCAGAAGGACGAGGTGAGGAAGATCCTTCGGGAGGTTGGGCTGCTCTGATTGCGGAATGCGGAATGGCGAATGCGGAATGCGGAATGCGGAATGCGGAATGCTCTAGGCATCCCAGCCTTCTAGCTTCCCAGCTTTCCAGCTATCAGAGCATTTGTCGATAATCGGTTGGGTCGATTGGCGCCTCGATGACGGTGGGGCGATCGCCTCGCAGGCTCGCGCGCCGACAGGCCCCCATGATCTCGCCGCCGGGCAGGCCGAAGAGGTGGCGGACGCCGTTCCGCTTCAGCGTGGCGGCGATGACCTTGGCTGTCGTGGGCACGCGCTGTCTCCTCTGGTCCGGCAAAGGGGTCTCCTTCTAACCCTGATCCGAGAAAAACCTTGAACCGCCATGACGCCAAGGTCGCCAAAGATGCGATGTTTCGATCTCCCGATCCAAGAACGCGAAAACGCGTTCGTGGGGCCTTCAGAAGCTTGGTTTGTTTCACCCAAGGAGCTTATCCGGTCTTGGCGTTCTTGGCGCCTTGGCGGTTGATAATTTCGGATTGGGGCTAACATCCGAGGTACGGCCTGTCAAGGTGGGGCGCAGGCGACCGGCACAACCAGAATGCGACGAGTGACGGAGGTGTGATGACGGAGCGACTGATCGGGATCATCGGCGGGAGCGGCCTGTATCAGATCGAGGGATTGGAGAACATCCGCGAAGAGGCGGTCCGGACGCCATTCGGCGAGCCCTCGGACAAATACATCCTGGGGCGACTGCACGGCCGGCCGGTGGCGTTCCTGGCCCGCCACGGGCGGGGCCATCGCCTGATGCCGTCGGAGCTGAACTTCCGCGCCAACATCTTTGGGTTCAAGGTCCTGGGGGCCGAATGGATCCTCTCGGCCTCGGCCGTGGGCAGCATGCGGGAGGAGATCAAACCGCTGGACATCCTGATCCCGGATCAGTTCTTTGATCGGACCAAGGGGCGCGCCAGCACCTTCTTCGGTAACGGCCTGATCGCCCACGTGAGCGTCGCCGACCCCACGTGCCACGTCCTGGGCGACATCCTGTATCGCGTCGGACAGCGGGTGGGAGCCACGATGCACCGGGGCGGGACGTACGTGTGCATCGAGGGGCCTCAGTTCTCCACGCGGGCCGAGTCGCGCATCTACCGGAGCTGGGGGGTGGATGTCATCGGCATGACGAACCTCCAGGAGGCGAAGCTGGCGCGGGAGGCCGAGATCTGCTACGCCACCATGGCCCTGGTCACCGACTACGATGTCTGGCATGATACGGAAGAGGACGTGAACGTCGAGGCGGTGGTGAAGATCCTCCTGAAGAACGTGGAGACGGCCAAGGCCATCATCCGGGCGGCCGTGGCGGAGATCCCGGAGACTCGCACCTGTTTTTGCACCCACGCCCTGCGGGACGCTATCATCACGGCGCGCGACGCGATCCCGGCACAGGTCAAGCGGGACCTGGCGCCCATTGTTGGGAAATACCTTGTCGATTAGTCAAGTGGTCGAGTGGTCGAAAAGTCAAATGGTCGAAGAGTCGAATAGTCGAATGGTCAGGGTGGTACTGGGAACTCGGGGCCGGACAAATCGACGAATTGACCAATTGACCAGTTGACAGTGGGATGAGAGCGGGATGAGTATCCTGGTGGTGGGATCGGTGGCGTTCGACACGGTCAGGACCCCGTTCGGCCAGGCCGAGGAGGTCCTGGGTGGGTCGGCGACGTACTTCTCGGTTGCGGCCAGCTTCTTCGCCGACGTGCGCCTGGTGGCGGTGGTGGGCGAGGATTTCCCAGAGCATCATCTCGCGTTCCTGCGCAGCCGCAAGGTTGATCTGCGCGGCCTGCAGCGGGTGCCGGGGAGGACCTTCCGCTGGGTGGGGGAGTACGGCTTCGACCTCAACCAGGCGCGCACGCTGGACACCCAGTTGAACGTCTTCGCCGACTTCGCCCCCAAGATCCCGGAGGAGTACCGGGACTCGGACGTGGTGTTTCTGGCGAACATCGACCCCGACCTCCAGCGGGAGGTGCTCCGCCAAGTGCGGCGCCCGGCGCTCATCGCCGCCGACACCATGAACTACTGGATCGCGAACAAGGCGGACTCGCTCCGGCAGACCCTGGGGTTGGTGGATACCCTCCTCATCAATGACGCAGAGACGCGCCATCTGGCCGGCGAGGCGAACCTGGTCCAGGCGGCGCAGAAGATTCTCACGTGGGGGCCGCGGTCCCTGGTCATCAAGCGGGGCGAATACGGGGCGCTGATGATCAACAATGGGGACTGGTTCGCGGCGCCAGCCCTGCCGTTAGAGGCGGTCCGGGACCCCACCGGCGCCGGAGACTGCTTTGCCGGCGGCTTCGTAGGGTACCTGGCCAATACCATGAACTTCGAGGACGCCAGCGTGCGCAAGGCCATGATCATGGGGTCGGTGATGGCCTCCTTCAATGTGGAAGCCTTCTCGCTGGACCGTCTGCGCACGTTGACGTACGATGAGATCGAGGCGCGCTACCGCGCGTTCAAGCGGCTGGCCCAGTTCGAGGATCTCTAACTCTAATCTCAGGACCGCGGATCACCGTGCGGCATCCGGCGGTCCGTCTCTCGTGGGGACCTGGCCATGACTTCGTGGCGCGTTCTGGTCGCCGACGACGATCCCCTGGCACTCCAATTGATCCGGGATGGCCTGGCGAAGCTGCCCATCACCATCTTGGAAGCCCGGGATGGTGAGGAGGTCCTGCGCCTGGCCAAGGGGGAGGGTCCGGACCTGATCCTCCTGGACGTGATGATGCCGCGGCTGGACGGCTTCCAGGTGGCCGCGCTCTTGAAGCAGGAGCCCGCGACGGCCGAGATCCCGGTGATATTCATCAGCGCCCTGGGGGCCCCCAAGGACAAGGTCCGCGGGCTGAATCTGGGGGCCGAGGATTACCTGGCCAAGCCCTTCCACCCCGAGGAGCTGAGGGCCCGGGTCCAGATGGTGCTCCGGCGTATCCAGCCTTCCAAACGGGGCGTCCCGATGGCCAGCGGCCAACTGGAGGCCATGAACCTGCTGTCCCTCATTCAGATGTTCGAGGGGGAGCGGCGCACCGCCCGGCTGCTCTTGACGCGCGGGGACGCGCAGGGCGAGATCGTCTTCGAGGACGGGAAGAGCACCCGGGCGGCGCAGGGACCCCGGAAGGGGAAGGCGGCCCTGTATCAGCTCCTCACCTGGCGGGAAGGGACCTTCCATATGGCGCCGCCCGAGGCCTCGAGC
>Ga0315274_10008739_pt1 | contig 14672 bp, 8 predicted proteins | sample YL17G02_20_MG_FD_203700 | JGI IMG/M metagenome (GOLD analysis project Ga0315274, IMG submission 203700) | Sediment microbial communities from Yellowstone Lake, YNP, Wyoming, USA - YL17G02_20 | ecosystem: Environmental > Aquatic > Freshwater > Lake > Sediment | place: USA: Wyoming | collected... | reverse complement strand
CTCCTTCATTGATCACGAGATATCCTTTGTTCTTGATGAAGCGCCTTCTTTCCTGGTCCTTGTACCATGCATCGTCGCTCCATTTTGCAGAAGGTTCTATCTCAAAAGGCCTAGAAGACATCAGACATCGTTTGAAGTGTTCTATGATGTATTCCGCGCCTTTCTTCATGCCGAATGTGCTGTAGCACGGTCCAGAATATGTGACTAATCCTGTCTTCGCATATATGGCGCAGCTCAATGCCGTGATATCAGAGAAACCGCACAGGATTTTCGGATTCGACCTGATAAGGCCGTAATCCAGATACCTCAACAGCTGATTTGCGTTGAAGCCGCCTATGACCGCGAATACCGCTTTGACTCCTTTGTCAGAGAACGCGTCATGCATGTCCTTGACTCTTGATCGGATCGACGAAGACTCGAATTCGTCGCATTCTTCCATGTGCTTGGAGAATGATACTTCCAACCCCATCTCGCTGAGCGTCTTATCTGCGATATTCCTTGTCTGTTTCGAGATAATGGCTGCGCTGCCCGAGGGAGCTATCACTCGCACTTCGTCTCCTTCCCGCAACTTGCTAGGCATAATTGTCTTTTGAAATGTCATACCGAGTACCATGCCTGTAATTAGGCAGATATTTAAAAAACACTTTTCAATAGCTCATCGATGGCGATGAAGGCAGCGATCTACGCGAGGGTGTCCACAGACGACAAGGGACAGGACACCGAGAACCAGCTCATGCAGCTCAGGCAGTACTGCGCCGCGAAAGGATATGACGTCTACAAGGAATTCACCGAGAACGTCACAGGCACGGGCAAGAAGCGCCGACCGGAGTTCGAGGAGATGATGGAGGACGCGCGGCGCAGGAAGTTCGACGTGCTGCTGGTCTGGTCATACGACAGGTTCAGCAGGGCAGGGCTGAAGGATATCCACTATATCTCCGATCTCAATCAGTGGGGAGTCAAGTTCATGTCCTACCAGGAATCCTTCCTCGACACTACATCGGAGATGGGCGAGCTGCTCACTCCGATATTCGCATGGATCGCCAAGCAGGAGGCGAAGAAGATCAGCGAGAGGACGAAGGCCGGACTCGCGAGGGCGCAGGCCCAGGGCAAGAAGCTCGGCAGGCCGAAGGTGGATGTCGCGACCGCGCGCATGCTGCAGCTCAGGCAGGACGGCAGGTCGCTTGACGAGATAGCGAAGGAGCTGGGCACGTCCAAGGAGACGGTGAGGAGACGCTTGCAGTCATTAGGACAGAATTCTGGAGGGAACGGTGGCGACGTGCCATCCGCTAAGGGCTGATCCGATGGAGACCAGATCCACTATATCCAATGTCAAGGAGGGCCCCATGATGAGGTATCCCCATCCCTTCTGGTCGATCGCCTGGAAGGACGCGTTCCACATAATGAAGAGCTCAGAGAACGGCCTCAAGAGGAGCGAGGTCACCGCCCGCCTTTCGAGATACGGAAGGAACGTGACGACGCGCAGAGACGGCCTCGTCATGAAGTCCATTGTGCACCAGCTGCTCCAGCCGTCGTTCATAATGATCCTTGCGGTCGCCGTGATATCTCTCTTCATCGGCGACGCGATTTCGGCCGCGATGATCGCCGCGATCGCCGTGCTCTCCGCGCTTCTCGGTTTCATCCAGGAATACAGGTCAGAGGCATCAGCGAGAGAGCTGTACCGCAGCCTGGCGCACTCCGCCACCGTGGTGCGTGACGGCCAGGCCATGGAGATCGGCGCGGCGGAGCTCGTGCCAGGGGATGTGGTCGAGCTGGCCGCAGGCCGAAGGGTGCCTGCGGACCTGAGGCTGATGCTGTCCGAAGGGCTGATGATCGACGAATCGATGCTCACGGGAGCTCGCGGTCTCGCCGAGAAGATAGCGAATGTCGTCGCGAAACAGTATCCTCCCCCGCAGGAGGCGGAGAATATCGCGTTCTCAGGTTCGATAGTGAGGGAAGGGAGAGGGATAGGGCTCGTGATCGCGACCGGCGATTCGGTGTGCTTTAGATCCGCTCATGACCACTCAGATGCGCACAAGGCATCCAGCTTCCTGCCGAGGCTCGGCGAATCGAACAGCATGATGCTCCGCGTGGCGATCCTCGGCGCTTTGCTCGTCTTCGCGGTAAACGCGTATGTCGGCCACAGCACGGCCATTTCAGCCCTGCTGTCATTGATCATCATAGCGGCGTTCGCTCCGAAGGATGCGCTGTCGATCGCGAGAGCCGCGGATTCCAACGCGGCTGCGATCCTCGCGAAGGAGGGAATCACCGCCAAGGATCCGTCGGTGATAGAACGATTGAGCGACATCGACATACTCTGCTGCGACAAGACAGGCACGCTCACAGAGGGCAGGCTCGGCGTCTCCGATTATATCGATATAGAGGGAGAGCGCGACGAGACGCCGCTCCTTCTCGCGTTCCACTGCTGTTCCGCCGTGGAGAGGGACCACGCGATCAGCGGCAATCCGATCGATGTCGCGCTGATGAGGTACGCGAGGCGCATGCCTCACCTCCATCTCAAGGCGGCGAGATACGAGAAGATGTTCAGCGTCCCGTTCGACCACGAGCGCAGGAGGATGAGCGCCGTCGTCAGGACTAAGGGCGCGGACAAGAAGTATTTCATGGTCTGCAAGGGCGCGCCAGAGGCGGTCCTCGCGGTCTCGAGCCGCGCCGCGGTCGGCGGCAAGGTCGTGGACATCCGTCTCGCGCGCAAGAAGGCGATGGAGCAGTATGTCAGGCTCAGCGAGAAGGGATGCATCGTGATCGCTGTCGCCATCCGCGAGGTCAGGCGGCAGGACAGCTACACCAAGGCGTCCGAGAAGGACCTGACATTCGTGGGATTCATAGCGTTCATCGACCCGCCGAAAAGGAGCGCGAAGGAGACGCTCGACCTGGCGCGCAAGCACGGGATAATAGTGAAGATACTGACGGGGGACGGCCCAACTCTCGCAAAGTCGCTCGCGAGGAACGCCGGATTCGATGTGCCGGACGAGAGCGTGATCATGGGCAGCGAGCTGGATAGCATTCTTGGTAAGAAGGAGGAGGCGGGCCGACTGGACAACGCCGTGATATTCGCCAGGGTCACGCCCGCCCAGAAGAGGATGGTGATTGCTGCGCTCAGGTCTAAGGGCGGCTCGGTCGCCTATCTCGGCGACGACATGCACGACGCCCCCGCGCTCGAGGAGGCGGATGTCGGGATCGCAACCGAGAGGGGGTCGGATGCGGCGAAGGAGGCCGCGGACGCTATACTCGCTAGCAAGAGCCTGAATTCGGTGATACGCGGCGCTGTGGACGCCAGGGGCGCTTTCGCCAGGGTGATTAAGCGCATCAGGTGCGCTTCCGTCGGCAGCGTCGGCGCGATCCTGGTCATCGCGGCCGCGTCCAGCATGCTCGGCTTCATTCCTCTCATCCCATCGCAGCTGCTCGCTGCTGTTTTCCTGGTAGGCCTGCCTCTTGTCGCATTGGCCGGAGACAGAGTTGACGAGAGCGAGCTCAGGAAGCCGAAGGAATCCGAATTCGGTAATCTCTCGCGCGACGCGTTGCTGTTCGGATTGATCAGCGCCATATTCGGCATGACCGTAGTGATATTCCTCGCAGGCACCGGCGGCAGCGTCCTCAGGACAGTACTCTTCCTCGAGATCGTATTCGCGGGCGCGCTGGGCGCCCTCATGCTGCGCACCACTCGCTCCATAGTCAAATCGAAGCTGCCGAGCCTCGCGATGGTCATTTCCGTGCTCGCGGTGATTGCTGTCGGCGCTGCTGCCGCGTTTCCGCCTTTGGCTGCGCTGTTAGGTTTCGAGACTCCTGTGGCCGATCTGATGGTGTTTGCCTCCCTTGCCGCGCTCGGCAGCGCCCTCGTCACCGAGATCGTCAAGTGGATCGCCTACCGACGTTCCGATGGAAGCAAGTCGGTGGCGAGAACTGCTGTTCCTGCTGCTCCTCCGCAAAGTTTATAAGTAAGTTAAGACTCTAATATGTATGCCAGAGTCCAATCAGAAGCCTGTTAATCAGAATCAGACACCTGCAGCCGGCGGTGCGCCGGTTGAGGCGCCGAAGCCAGCGCCGAGACACGAGGAGATCCTCGCCGGATTCGGCTCAGAGCTGAAGGCGCGCAGGCTCCTCGCCGAGAAGATCGAGAGAGGGGCGTCAGAGAAGATCAAGCAGCTCGAAGCCAGGAAGGAGGAGATATTCGGCGTCGCCAAGTCCGAGATGGACGCGGCGCTCGAAGCGCTGAAGCAGGACAAGAAGGAGAAGGCCGAGTTCCTGGAGACCGACAGGAAAGAGGAGCTCGATAGGATACAGTCCAATCTCAGCGCAGCGGAGCAGGACCTCCAGGCGCTGAAGGCGAACACTACTGATCCGTCGGCGGCAGAGCAGGAGAAGGTTCTGGCAGAAAGGCTCGAGCAGCTGAGGGATCTCGCGAAGAAGTCGGTCGAGGCCACGGAAGCAGAGTACGTCGAGAACACGAAGGCGCTCGCTGACGAATCCGCTGCCAAGCTCGCCGAAATCAAGGCGAATTATCAGGCTAACATGTCGATAATCAAGTCCGTCTACGAGGAGATCGAGGCGGCGAAGAAGGAGAAGGAGACGAGGCTCAAGGAGCTGTGGTCATCCAATCTCGAGGAGAGGGTCGCGGTTCCCGATGAGGCGAAACCGGAGCCCGTATCCGAAGGGTCTCAGCTGGCCGATGCGTTGAAGGCTAGATGGGAGACGGAAAAGAAGGAAGGCAAGAAACATCTGATCGTATTTGCGGCGCTCGGCGCCGTCACTGTCGGCGGATGGTACGGCGTGAACAGGCTGGAGCAGTCCATCGACGCCAAGAACGCGGAGAAGAGCAGGGCCGCAGTGGTGGTCAAAGTCACCGATCTGAAGGGCGTGCCCGTGCTTCCTGTCGTTCAGAAGCCGGCTGCAGTGCAGACTGCTCCAGCAGCGGCTCCGAAGCCGGCGGCCGTGAAGGCTGCGAAGTCGAAGCGCATGGCTGCAAAGCCGAAGGGCGCGGCAGTGAATACAGTCATTAAGAAAGAAGCTACGGCTGTGGCGAAGTTCACTGCAACTGCTTCTGCGCAGGCCGCACCCGCGGCCGTTACTGGCGCTAAGACGATATCCGACAGCAAGGCGTACCACAGGCTGGTGCTCGCGATGAGGACGATCTGGCCGAAGATAACCACGTTCAGCGATAGCCACACCATTTTCCAGAAGTCGCCGCAGTATCACCTGCAGGCGTTCTGCAATTACATCAAGGACCACACCGGCGACAAGAAGAACCCGGCGAACATGTCATCTGAGCAGGAGGCCGCGGCCGGAGGGCTGCTGTCTGCCATCAGGGCTGCGAAGAAGTTCGATGTCCTCGGTCCAGAGGACTGGGATCTCCAGGAGCTGAAGGGGATACTGAAGGGCGGGATGAAGGCAGACGCGATGAGGGGCTTCACCAAGAAGATACAGGCCGCGATCAAGGCGAAGCTGGCGGCAGCCAAGAAGGCCGCGAAGCCGGCTGCCAAGGTCGGGACCAAGGAAGACAGGAAGCTCATGGCCAACCACCTGCGCTCGGTGAGGAAGTTCAAGAAGTCCGGGAAGCCTAAAACATCCGCTGCCGTTCCGCTCGCAGAGTCGCTGAACAAGGGCGCGACATCTCAGGCGAATGTCAGCGTTTCCACTCCGACCTCGAAGCCGTCTCAGTGATCTCCGATTTTTTGTTTTTACCTCGAATTTTCGGTTTTTCCATCTGAACCCCTACCATAAAGTATATAAATAAGTTAAGAGTACTATTTGGCATGGGAGGCAAGTTCTGGGAAGTGGGGGGGGACAAGCCCACTGGGAAGGAAGCGAATTCTGTGGCGGGCAAGGAGACGCCCGCCAAAGCTGACAGGACACAGCAGCTGCCCCCGTCCGGTATGATCGAGAAGCCCATAGCGGCAGCTCCGTCGAAGAAGGAGGAAGTCGCCCTCAAGCCGGTGAGCGAGCCAGTCAAGGCGCAGCCCGCGCCGGCCGTCAGGGAGAAGACCGAAGAGGAACTCAAGGCGGACAAGTTCCAGAGGATAGCGGCCGCGCAACGGCTGAACAGAGAGGCCACCGACGAATTGGATGCGATCGGGGCGCAGATGTCGGAGCGGGCAACGAAGAGGGACGGGGATATCGAGGCGCTGGAGGAAGAGAAGAAGGAAAAGATCGGCGGGCTCGATCATTGGATGGATTCACAATCAATAAACATCGATTCAGCCAAGGCGGATCATATCGCCGACGCCGAGCGGAAGAGAGACGCCGACAGGAACGCCGCGTCGGAACATCACGATGAGATGATCGGCAAGTTCGAATCCGAGCGGGATGCGGCGGTGAAGGCCGTCGAAGCATGGTGCGCCGCGAGGCTATACGAAGCTGATCCTCAGAACCATCCTTCTGTCTATCTCGCTGACGTCATCAAGGACGAGAGGCTTGCCTCGGCACTTAAGACAGAGGGTGCAGAGCCATCTCCTGCGGAGTTCTTCACGCCAGTCATCAACAAGATCCAGGAGGAGAGGGCGACAAGGTTGGCTAAGATCGAGAACGATTTCAACGAGAAGAAGAAGATAAGCGACGATAACCTTGCACTCAAAGAGAAGAAGGCGGAAGAGACATACGCGGCATCGCTCAAGGCTGCCGAGGATGAAGCCGCGAACGCCCTGAGGGACGCAGCGGAGACGCACGCCACAGAGGTAGCGGATACGATCAAGATCATTGACAAGGAAAAAGCTGCAGTGAATGCAGAAGCGGAGAAAGACCTGGTAGCGCTCTCAAAGAAGAGGACGGAAGTGCAGCTCGCGTTCAGGTCCAAGATGAAGACACTGAGTGCCGGTCTGTCAATCCCGAAGGAATGGCTGGAGGAGAAGAAGCCGGCAGAAACGCCCAAGGAAGAGACGGCAGGCGGAGGCGGCGGCCCATTGCAGGTGTTCCCTGCGACTGCACCGTCACAGCCAGCGAAGCAGGCCCAGCCGAAGAAGCAGAACCGCGCCAAGGCGGCATTCCTGTTCGTAGCGATGGCAGGCACAGCGGCTTTCGCTTCTTACATATCTCCTTGGAAGATACCTCAACGTTTCGTGGACCGCGCGGCAGACATCGCGTCATATTTCGGGGGCGAGAAGAGGCTGATCTCCACTAAGCAGATGGAGAGCACAGCCAAGAAGCTCGCCGATATCAAGAGGGCGAAGAGCGCGTCAGCCAAGAACGTGCCCGAGCCGCCTAAGAAGCATGTGATGACTCCCCAGGAGAGAACGCAACTCATGGAGCGCATCGCGGCGCAGAAGACGGCGAGAGAGGCGAAAGAGGCGGACGCGGTACTCAAGAAGGAGCTCAACGGCTTCGAGCGCAGGATAGCGACGATGAAGAACCAGAAGGGAGGATTCCTCTATCTCGGCAAGGGATCGGTGTCGTACGCGAGGGAGATCGCGGTGACGCTCGAGACCAAGGGCGGAGCCCTCAGCGCCAAGCAGAAGAAGAGCGTCGCGAAGCTGCTCGCGAACAAGGACATGAGCAGGAAGAGGCTGAAGGCGCTGCACGCGCACGTCGGAGTGCTCATCGCGATGCAGGTTGAGATCGGCAAGGCGTCTGATGCGACGGCCGCTGCGAAATCGAAGGCCAAGGCAGTGCACAAGGCTGCCGAGAGAGTGAAGGCCGCGGTGCAGCCGATTGTGGCCGCAACGCCTGTTCCATCCGCTGCGCCAGTAACTGCCGCCGCTCCAATCCAGAATCCGGTCGAGGCAAGCGCGACTAGCGTGAATCAATCCGCTGGCAATCCTGCAGAGGAGAAGGGACCGAAGAAAGAGACGATCATGACCGCTGCGCCGATGCCGGGCGGACAGAACGCGACCGTCAAGGCGAGCGCTCTAGCGACAGACTACTCCGCATCAGGAGGGGCCAAGCCCCCGTGGATGGATTGGGCGAAGGGTATCGACAATCCGAACGATTACGCAACCACGTCGCAGGCGCTTCCGAACTACGTCGAGCTGCCTGGTACCAAGTCCATGACCGCGGCGCCGACAGCCGGCGCGGTATCAGCGACTCTCGCCAGCGCCAATGTGGAGGGACAGGCTGCCGCGCAGTCTCCTGCGAAGAAAGAGGACGTCACCAAGCCGCCAGAGAAGCTGGTCGACATGTCCGAGCACGTGAAGAAGGAGATCGCCAGGATCGACAGGAAGAATGCGGCCAAGGCTGCCAAAGGCAAGAAGGCAGAGACGGCGCCGGTGCCCCAGGTGGTCGATTCCTCCAACATGAAGAAGACGACGATCAACTGCGGGATAGGCAAGAACGCCTGGACCACCGAAGTCGGATACCACGAGGGTTTCTCGCCGAAGGACAACGACCCGGACCTCTGTGACGAGGAAGGCAGGCCGAAGACCATCCAGGAGATGGCCGCGCAGCTGGGCGTGATGAAGTTCCCGATCCGTGGCACGGACAGCGAAGGCAGCAAGTGAGTCCATCTTTTTTGTTCTTTTCATCTTTGACTAGTGTCCACTAGCGGCGATAGCGCACAAACGGCCGGAATCGGCGTAGCTTCAAGCATCCGCCCATCCAGCCAGGATACGGTCGGCATGAACTACTTCTTGCCTCCCCCGAACATCCCTTTGAATGCGTTCCAGGCGTCCGTGGCGACATCCTTGATCGTGTCCACTGCTGTGTCGATGGCTTTGTTGATCTCGTTGCGGACAACGTTCACGTCCTTCTCGAAGTTGTCGCACGCCTTGTCTATCTCTTTCATGACAGGCTCGACCTTCTTCTTGATGGGCTCCCTGATATCGTTCGCTTTCTTCTCGATCTGCCTGCCTGTGTTCTCGACAGCGTCCATCACAGGCTCTACGACGGATTTCACGGGTTCCCTTATCTTGTCCGCTTCCTTCTGTATCGACGCGCCGGCCTTCTCGATCGCGTTCGCCACGGGCTCCACGAAACTTCTTGCGCTGTCGCGCCCTTTCCTCGCAGCGTTCGCTACCGGTATGCCGTACTTGTCTACAGCGTTCGAGGTTATTCCCGCGGCGAGCGCAGATGCAGTAGGTATCGCCAATACTGTTTCAGGCCCTACTGCCGGTGCGACCAGCGTCAATCCAACTCCGGTTGCGACACCCGCGATCGTCCCGAGCTCTTTAGCTGCCGTGTTGTTCGGCGCCCCTTTGCTCGCGCCCTTGGTGGCGCCGATCACCATCAACGCCCCGGTCGCGACATCCGCCACTATCGTCTGGCCTGTCGCAGAGAACGCTGTCCTCACGAACGGCCTGACGCTTGAGCCAGGTCTCGTGATAGCTGTCTTCGGGGCGCCTGCGCCCTCAGATCCCGCCACTTCCTCCGCGCTCTGCGGGATCGACCAACTGTCGCCCCTGACTTCTATGCGCCTGTTAGGGACAGAGGGATCCTCGATCGTGTAATGCGGCCTGAATCTCGGGTTCTCGCTCATGTCGGCGGTCACGTGCGCGTCCGCTCCCTTCACTCCGATTGTCACCTTCCCGTTGCCGTACTGCGAGAAGTAGATGTCCTGCTGGGGGATCCCCTTGCTGTTCTCGCCTACCCTGACGGTGAGCCTCTTGCCGAGCGTCTGCACTCCGTTCTCGCTCAACGCCGCAGAGTCTGCCGCGGACGCATCAGCTGCTCCGCTTCCGAGGGGGCGCATCTGGCCGCTCGCCTGCCCGGTGTTCCCCACGACCGTGGCCGATCCTGGCGTTTCCTTGGCGCCGTTGAGCTCCTTCAGCTGGTTCTCATAGCCCTTCAGCCTGCTCGGGCACGCGTCTCCGGACCCGCCGCTCCCGCATGACATCAGCGCGGAGTCCAGCCTGTTCTGGATCGCGGCGCGCTGTGTCTCGGCGGTCTCCTCCACGATCTGCACTCCGGGCGCCGGGTGCGTCAGCTTCTCCATGGTCACGATCTTCGGCGCCTGCTTCAGGAACGTCCCGACCGCCGGAAGCATGTTCACGGGCTGCGTCTTCTTCTCCATGACCGGCTTGCTCTTGAACAGGTCGTTCAGCATGATCCTTCCGGATCCAGCCTGCTTCCCGGCGTTCATCTTGCTGAAGAAGACAGTTGCGCTGTCGAACGTCTTCAGCTTGTCCAGCTTCATAGTCACTTTGTCACCAGCGAATCCCGGTGACGGCGCCAGCATCGCGGCCAGAACAGCGGCAGACGCCGCGCGCCTCATCCTGCTTCTCCTCTTGCTCATGTCTCCCACACACTCACCCCCAAATATCATCGTCGGAACCGACATACGTCGACTCCGAATCCTCTTCGAACTCGCGGCCCTCCAGCATCCTCTTGGCATAGCCCCTGGCGTCGCCGTGCTTCGCGGACTTCATGATCCTCCTGAGCGCGGCGAGCGCCTCCATCAGGTAGAGGTAGCGCACCACGCTCATCCTCGTGTCCAGGTACTCGCTGTTCTTCGCGACGTACTCGAGCGCGGACACCGCGTCCTTGTAGCACAGCTCGCTCACAGCGAGGTCTCTCGCCTTCCTGTTGCCGGAGCCTATCGCGGCCTCGATCAGCAGTCTCGTCCCATTCATCCTTCCACCTCAGTCATTGCCTCTCCTCGATTTCGCCTTCGATCCCGAGAGCCCGGTCTCCAGGCTCGCGCCCTTGAATCCGAGCGTGAACGACACCTTGTAGGACATCGACTTGTCCGACGGTACGCTCCCGCCGTAGGATTGCCCTTCGGATCCGACGTGCAGCGAGCCCGCCATGGTACGATGCGTCGCGGAGAACGACAGCGCGTATCCGCTCTTCGACTTCAGAGTCCCACCCAGGGTGGCGTCGACCGAGCTGATTCTGGAGCTCTCGCTCCAGCTATCGTCCAGCGCGTATACCGCAGTGTCAGATACGTTTCTCGAGACCGAGGCCTCGAGAGTCGACATATCCTCCGCCAGCGGCTCGCCCCATCGCATCGGATTCAGCGGAGCGTCGCCCATCACTCCGAACGATACCGTGTCGTTCTTGTATCCCAGCCCGCGGCTCAGCGAGAAATCGGCGGTGGTGCCTGTCCCTGCGAAAGCGGATATGCCCGCCTTGCCTTTCAGTCCGATCAATCCCGAAGCTGAGCCATGCTGCGATTTGACGTTCTTCCATTCGGTCCTGGTCCAGTGCCACCCCTGCGGGGTGCCATCGCTGGTGGTCCAGTTGTACCGTTCGTAGTTCGGGACATATCCCAGCGCGTCGATCCCCGCCCGGAACATCCCTCTCTCCGTCTTGAATGAGCTCTCGAACATCACGTGGTTCGAGCCCCAGCCGTAGCGCGGGCCCTCCTGTATGTTCCAAGCCAGCGGGGCCACCGGTACGGCGTAGAGGTTCGGATCCTGGACGGTGAACCTGTCGAGCGCCATGCCTATGCCGAGCGAGAGCCTCATGCCCTCCTGCCCCGTCATTTGCTCCATGAAGTCCGGCGACGCCATCAGTCTGAGCGCCAGCCTCCTGCTCTCTGTCTTGACCTGGTAAGAGACCGCCTGCTCGCGGTTGACATCGTTCGCCATCGAGGCGGAGACGCCCCCCATCTCCGTGAACGCCGCGACATTGACGTCCTGCGTGAAATCCTTGTCGGTGATCCCGTGCGAATCGTCGAATAGCGCCAGGAACGACAGGCCGATGTCGCTCGACAGCGTCCATTCGTCGTTGAGCTTGAATCCCAGCGGCAGCTTGAGCCGTGAGTATCCGTGCCCGTAGAGCTTCGGCGCTTTCTTCAGCAGGTCGGTGCCGCTGATCTGCACGCCGTCGGCGAGGACATACTCCCCTTCGTTGCCGACCCTGAGGTACACCTTGCTCCCTTCGATCCTCGCCGGCACGTCTACGAACCCGCCGTGCGGGTTGGCGATCCTCATGCTGACGCTCGCGCCGTCCAACGACGGCAGCGTCTCCATGTAATTGTATATCGCGGACTGGCCCGATATCTCGACGATCGGCGCGTAGGCGTGCGGATACTCCTCGTACAGGTAGAGCCTCTTCGCTCCTCCGACGGGCACCGTGATTGGAAGGTTCAATCCGTGCCCGATGTCCATGAGCTCTATATAATCGGAGACCTGCGCGGACGCCTCGTTCGGGCATCCCTTGGTGCGCATCAGCCCCATGTCAGATAGCAGCGGCAACGCCGCGATCGCGGCGACACCGATCAGCTTCCCCAGTACCCTGCGCACGGCGGAATCCCGCGGAACTATCCTCTCCGAAACCATCCGACCACCCCCCCGCATGAGTGGCGTTCCTGGCCTACTTAATGGATTCCGACACTTTAACACAAAAAACTGTGGGAAATCAGTTAAATTTAAGAATGCGGGGGCCGTATCATGCGCATGGACGCCAAGCGGATATTCGAGGAGCTGGAGAAGGACTTCGGCCTGAGGAAGAACCACATCATCATCCTCGAGGCGCTGAGCAAGGACGACTACACCGCGGACAAGCTGTCCAAGGACACCGGCATACCGATGGGCAGGATCTACGAGTTCCTCAACGACCTGCTGAAGTGGAGGCTGGTGGAGAAGCAGAAGGGCTATCCCGCGACCTACCGGGTCGGCGACCTGAAGGAGCGCGTCCTCGATTTCCTGCGGTTCCAGACCGACGACGTGATATCGAAGGAGAGGAAGCTCGTCGGCCTCATCAGCGAGGAGAAGGAGGTGGAGCAGACCACCATCATCAACGGCCGCGAGGAGCTGGCGTTCATGACCATGAAGACCACGCTCGAGAGCAGGCGGGTCAGGTCGATAGTCAAGCACGAGACCATTCCGACGATATTCTACCCGTTCGACGAGGGGGAGTTCATCAGGCTGCGAAATTATTTCGGGAAGAAGACCGGCGACAGGGGCGCCATATTCAAGGGCGGAGCCGATCCCGCGCGGGTGCAGCTGTACCGGACCAACAAGGAAGGGTACCAGAGCGGGAAGAAAGTGACCTATGTCATGGACCGGCACAGCTTCGACCTCTACATCGGCCTGCTGAGGCAGCTGGGCCCGAAGAGGATGAAGGCCGTCCTCTCAACCGTCCTCGACCAGTTCGAGGAGTTCAAGAACGTGAAGGTGTACGTTGTGGAGAAGAGCCTCCCGATATCCATCAGGATATACGACAACGCGCGCGTCCTCATACGCATAGTCCACCTCGATGCGCCCATGGGCATATTCATACAGAGCAAGAAGGTGGCGTCGTTCTACACGTCGTTCTTCGACGACCTGATCGGCCAGGCAGTCCCCGCGCAGAAGCTGATCAAGAAGGAGATATCGTCCGCGAACCGGTCTGCGCCAGCATGAGCGTCGCGCTCTCCAGTATCGGCTTGCTGATGAACGGCGATGGCCGTTTCATCGCCTTCCTGAATGCGTCCTTCGCTTCTCCTGATGCCGCTTTCGCGCTCAGGTAGGCAATCGCTTTCGTGGCGCTGTTCCTGAAATTGGAGTGCGAGGCCACCCAGCCCAGCGATTCGGCGTCGGAGCTCAGCCGTTCCAGCGCCACCATCCTCACATCAGGGAGCTTGGCGTAAGCCGCGATGTGCCGGATCCCGTCGACATATCCGGACTCGTAGCCTTTGGCCTTGTGCTTGAATCCAGTGAAGCCTTTCATTATCATCATGAGGGTCGGTTCGGACCTGCACCTCACCGCGGCATACCTCAGGCTCCGCATGGCATTCTCGAATCCGCCCCATTCCTTTTTCTTCGCCTTGATGTCGGCTATCCTGAATAGCATGTCGACGGCGTATTTGCGCGCGTTCGGGCTCTGGCTCCTCATGGCTATGCTCTTTAGTTTGTCGTACTCCGCGCGTATCGCGAGCTGAACTGCGACAGGCGATCCGAGGAACCTGTCTCCCGCGTGCCTGCCGCTCTTGCCCAGCTGGACGAGCAGCTCGTCGAGGAGCCATTTGTCGAACTGCTTCTTGAACGATACGTATTCCTTGATCTCTTTCTCCAGCCGGTCGGCGGTCATCCCTTCCTTGATGTTCCTCGCGATAGACCGCATCTCGTCCGGGAATATCGAATAGAGCAGATTTTCGAGCCTCTTGTCACCACGGCCCTTCGCCCACGTGCGTTCCTCTGCTTTGATCGCGCGTCTCGCTTCCTCCATCATCTGCCACGGGAGCCTTATCCCTGGCGATTCGAGATCCTCGAGCGCCGATCTGAATCGTTTCACGTTGTCGATGTAGTCCTCCGCCTTGGCCTCCCTCAGCCTGCGTTCGACTATGTCCTGGAGGTCCTTGTCAGTGAAGTACTCCTCGTATTCCTTCTTGTTCGTCCGTTCCTGCAGCGGATCGGTCGCCCAGTACCATGCGGATGTCTTCGTCCTGGAGAAATTGCTGTCCAGCAGGACTCTTCGCAGGGATTCCATTCCCCTCCTGCTCAGCATGAACCTGCGCGTGAATGTCTCACGGTTGGTGTCATAGTTGCCGAACAGGGCGACGTCCTCCATCGCGCGCCTGCATCTGGATACCCAGCCGTCCAGGAACTCGGCAGTCGGGACGGCCGCGGTGCCTCGACGCCACGCCTCCAGCTGCATCTCCCAGATGTTCTCCTTGTTCCGTTTCACCAACGTTTTTGTCTCGTATTCGCCCGGTCTCTCCGGTTTGATGTCAACCATGGTCTTCAGTTGGTAGTACTGCAGCATCAGCGCGGCGTGATACATCTGCATCAGTTTCCAGCCGGCGTGCCTCCTGATCATCTTGTTCGGATTGGTCTTCAGCACCTCTGCGAGCAGCTCGGGGGCGTAGA
>Ga0315274_10008738_pt1 | contig 14672 bp, 7 predicted proteins | sample YL17G02_20_MG_FD_203700 | JGI IMG/M metagenome (GOLD analysis project Ga0315274, IMG submission 203700) | Sediment microbial communities from Yellowstone Lake, YNP, Wyoming, USA - YL17G02_20 | ecosystem: Environmental > Aquatic > Freshwater > Lake > Sediment | place: USA: Wyoming | collected... | reverse complement strand
ACCCTAATGCTACTTTAACACTACTCATGAATGGATCAACAGTGGCAGGAGGAGCATCCACTTATATTAACCAGAGTTCCATAACTCTTGGAGTTGCTGTATATAATTACACTTGTACTTACGCTGCATCTGAAAATTATTCTGCTGTAGTATCTGCAAGTAATGACAGAACTGTTAGTCAAGGAACAGCAGTACTCTCTGTCTCTCCTTTAGCAGGAGTCACATATCCAGCTACTGTGCAGACAGGATGTCAAAGAGTAACTGGTGACCCTAATGCTACTTTAACACTACTCATGAATGGATCAACAGTGGCAGGAGGAGCATCCACTTATATTAACCAGAGTTCCATAACTCTTGGAGTTGCTGTATATAATTACACTTGTACTTACGCTGCTACACAAAACTATTCTGCAGCAGTATCAGCAGACAATGATAGAACTGTTGGTCAAGGAACACCAACACTCTCTGTCTCTCCTTTAGCAACAGTCACATACCCAGTTGCTGTACAGACAGGATGTGAAAGAGTAGCTGGTGATCCTAATTCTACTTTAACACTAGACATGAACGGAACAACAGTGGCCACAGGCACAACGGCCACAATAAACCAAACTTCCATAAGTCTTCTAGCTAATAACGTATATAATTACACTTGTAATATATCACAAACACAAAACTATACAGCTACAGTATCAACAGACAATTTAAGAACTGTTAATAAAGGAATTTTATCTCTATCTATTTCTGGCTCAAACGTAACATATCCAGATAATGTAACAATAAATGTAACTGAAAGCAATGTTGGGGATGCAGATGTTAACTATACTTTCTACAGAAATAATACACTACTTAGTGTTTCTACAACTAATGGAACAGCTCCTGCAAATGAAAGTAGACAGTATGGGGTAGGTGGCTATCTTTATATCTTCAATACGACAGCCGGACCTTTTGCAAACTGGACTGTCAATGTTACTGGAGTAAACAGGACTATTGCTGTCAGCCCAGGAACTTTGTCATTATCAATTGCCGCCATTTTGGATGTGACATATCCCGATAATGTAACTGTAACAATATCTGAAAGCAACACGGGAGATAAAGACGTTAACTACACTTTGTACAGAAACAATAGTGGAGTTCCAATCAATGTTTCTACAACTAACGGTACAGCTCCTTATGGTGTTATTGAACAACTTACTGCAGGCAGTTATATGTATATCTTCAATACGACAGCCGGACCTTTTGCAAACTGGACTGCCTATACGTTAGGAGACATAAACCAAACTGTAGTTGTCAATCCAACACCAACAGCAACAACAACAACTGTTCCTTCAGGTGGAGGCGGTACCGGTGGAAGTATAACACCACCACAGAAAAAGAAGTCACAAACTTGGAGCAAAATTACTCCAGGTTCTGCAGAGATAATGCATATCGACGATCCTGAAATCGGATTGAAGATGATAAACATAACAGTAAGAAATCCAGTGAAAACTGTTACAATAACTGTAACTAAATTAGCTGGGCAACCTGCAACTGTAACTAAAACAGTCTCAGGTAAAGTTTACAAATATATGGAAATAACTACGACAAACCTTCCAGATAATAGCACTGATAGAATCAAGATACAATTCCAAGTAAACAAATCTTGGATTTCAAGCAACAAGATCAACAGAGCCACAGTAGCATTGAATAGATACAAGGATGGGGTATGGCAAAAATTGACTACTAAGGAAGTGAGTGAAGATAACGGTTACATCTATTATGAAGCTGAGACTCCAGGATTTTCAACATTTGTTGTGACTGGTGAAGAGACTGCTGTAACAACTGCACTCACAAGAACTATTGTAACGACACCTTTAGCAACGACAATGGTAACAACGACAATACCAGTAACACCGATAGGAGGAGTAATACCTGGTTGGGTTCCAATATTGATAGTAGTGGTATTCGTAGTGATAATAGCTACATTCTTTATGTATGGAAATAAACAATCACGAAGCAAAAAAGCTAAAATTAACGAAAAGGATATAAGAGAAAAGTTTACTTTGCCTGACTTTGATCAGTGATTTTTTTAATTTTTTCTATTTAATAGTAAGCTTTAAGTTGTGTTAATCGAAATTTATTATTATTAAAGGTTTGATCAGATGGAAAAAGATGCATTATTAATTTTTGTTATCCTTTCGATTTTCCTACTTAATATCGGCTTTGTAAATGCTTATCCAATTGTTGCTTCTGTTAATAAAATAACCTTTGCCTTGAATGAACAGTTAACTGTAGAAGGAAGTGTTAACGGAACCGGTGATGTATCAGCTGTGATTTATAACTCTTCTGGAACAGCAAAAGATTTAGGCACTGCTTCTATTTCATCCTCAGGAAGCTTTAATTTTTCTTACACAATAGACAACAGCTTTACTCCTCCTGGCGATTATAACTTGGTTATGACTAGCGGTGAAGATAATATAAACATGAGTTTCAAAGTGGTTTCTCAATTGATTATTCTAGAGGCCAACCTGATAAATTCTGGGAATGATGTAATCAATATATCTACATCCATTGAGGTACAAACTGCAAATTCTCTCGGTGGAAACTTCACTGAAATGTTAAGCTTATCGAAATCAAGTACACAAAAAATACACTACGGGAATTATTCTATCGGAGGTAAAGTTTATCATTTTGTTCTCGTGGATCAGAACAATGCTACAGTTTATGACAGACTTTACGTAGACGATGATAAAAATTTCAGCCTATTCAATGATACTGAAGATGCAGGTAATGACGTCGAATACCAAGAGCTGAGAAAAGGTAGTGTGTTCAGTAATGGAACATTTCGATACATCGTTGGTGAAATAGAGAAAACAACAGGAAATAAAATAATACTCTGGACACCCCCTACAGGAAAACCACCCTATTCAACTTCTGACACTGTAAACTTTATTATCATAGCAAGAAATGGCACGAACTTACTTTCTCAAGCAGTGAGTGTGGATGTTCTGAATTCGACCGGTCAAAACATCACACCAACTAATACGTATAATACTGGTAACTTTGGTTGGATTAATGGTAGTATTAGTCTTTCAAGCGTTCCTGCTAACATGTACATTGTAAGTCTAAACAACAGTTTTGGGATTATGCCGTTTCCAGTTGAGGCATTCAAGTTATTTGCTACTGTTAATGATTTATCGAACAACCCGACTTCATCCTTTGCTCCTAATTCTCAAGCGAGAATAATCATCACTTCTATGAATTCTTCTGGAACGTTAAACCTGACTACTTTCACTTCAACTGTTTATTATCCGACTGGTACTACTGTTTCAAAAACAAAAAATGATTTTACTCAAGTTACTGACGGAATTTATAGGTATGATCTTGATTTGACTGGAGCTCCTACAGGAAGTTATAGTGTAAGTATTATTGGTAGCGATGGAACAAACTCACAAACTGCTTCAACCGGTTTTGAGATTCAATCCGTCAGTTTTGAGGCACAAGCCATCAACACAAGATACATTGAAGAAACAGAAGGATCTGAGTCAACAGTTAATGCTTTTGCACCTAATTCAAACGTAACGATAATGACATTTTTATCGAATATTTCGGCAGGTGGTACATCTGCTAAAGGCCCTGAAGGGTTTACCGGTTTATTAACTCCAGGAGATTGCAATTCTGCTGTTACTTTAGTTGAAGTAAAGGATGAGAATGGCGATTCTTATTCTGTCAACTACTTGAGCATGAATCTTAGCAGTGCTCTGCAATATTTGTCTGGGGAAATTCCAGAAGACGTCCCACCAGATTTTTTAAGTCAGTGTATGATAATATTCCAAACCCCTAGCAAGAACGGAATTTACACAGCAGAAGTTAAGATAAATTATCAAGGAGAAGAAAGATATTCTGGAGTAACATTTGGAGTTCAAAGAGTTTGGGTTGAAGGAAAAACAGTCGATTTCAAGGGTGAAGATTTTGGTTTTATTGCACCCAACTCAACTGTTAGAATTAAGTTGAAAGTTACTGATCTGGTTACAGATGAAGAATTACCAGCCACAAATATAACTTCTGCAAAGGTAATTGAGTTATACAAAGTATTTCCTTCATTTAAAGATGTTTTGGGTAATTCCACTCTGAGAAACAATCTGAATGAGAGTATAGTTAATGGTACTATTTCATTTACATCACCGACTGACGAAGGTTTCTACATGATGAAGTTTAGGTTCACAGCTGATGTTGCTGGAAATGCAGAGATAGGGGTAGGAGACGCATTCTTTATGTTGAAGAAATACATGGTCTGGAGTAATTTAGCTGGAGCTGAACAAGGACAGTGGTTTATCAAACAAGGTCAAAATATTACTTTGAGTGTTACTGTGTTAGATATCGATAAAGCTCAAACTTATTTTGGTGGTTATAATACTCAAAAAACTTGCACGGATTGTGGTGGCTTTATTATCAGTGTTTCTGAATTAAGGAATGATCAACAGTTCAAGAAAGTTACAGGATATACAGTAGAGACTGGAACCATAACTAATTCAACTAATCCAACAGTCAATATCACTATTGTTCCAACAGCAGGGACTGATATGCAGACAGGCTGGTATAGCGTTGACTTGATTGTCACAGACTCTATCACAAGTGCAACTTATTTTGGTTGGGGTGGATTTGAAATGAGAAACTTCTGGGTTGATGTCCAGAAGGTCACATGGAATGGAACAGATTATACTATGATGTCTAATCAAAAAGGTTCCAGTAAAGGAGGTGAAGTGTTCGCTGTTGGGAATCCAGTAACATTTGCAATCTTTCCAAGAGAGCCGAACACGCCTACCATCTATACACCTGATAATATATCAATGGAGAGCATTCAGTGGTTTGTCGGATGGCCTCCCGTTCCACTAGCAGGATATACAGTTACTGGAACTGAATCACCTACAAATATATTAATTTGTGACGAAAATATGTGTCAGGTTGTTCAAGCATATGTCGTTAACATAACTGGTTTGCCGACAGATAAAAAAGGCGATTTCCAAGCTAATGTCAAAGTTAATATTAACGGTACGAGTGATGTGGGAAGCTTCCAGTTCAGTACGTCAACTTATAATATTGAAACCAATTATAGAGCTGACTCATGGCCGCCATTGTTTTCAAAATCGGAAAATTTAACTGTGAATTTCACTGCTCAAGATTTTGATGAAAACCCATACAACATAACAAATGTAACTATAGATGGGTTCTATAGCATCAAACTACAGAGACCAATCAAGATGAGATATGGACAGAACTATACTACTTATTGTCCTGCAAGTAACTTCTGCCAGATTAATGTTAATCTTTCTTACTTGATAAGCGGGGAATACGATGCGAGATTTGCTGTTGTTGATGAAACAGGCGATCAAAAAATTCAGGAAGTGTTTTTCAAGGTTCAGGATGTAATAGTTAGCATACCATCACTGGAAGAAGCATGGATTCGAGAAAGTGATTCGGTCAGTAGGAAAATAGATAACAATGTGAGAAGAGGAGATTGGACATGGTGTCAGATGAACAGAAGTGATACGCCAAACAGAGCAACACTTTGTGCTGATTATTGTCCTGCAGGAAGTCAATGTCAAGAATACTTATTACTTGTTCCAAATGTTTCTTACTCTAAAGAAATATTTGGACGTATCTCATTGATGGAAGATGGGAGAACTGGAGAATTTGGAAGTGTTGCAAACAAAAGTATGATGTGGATGTATGCTAATGGTACACATATGTGGATTAATGCTACACCTGATTTAATCGATAATAGGTCAGATCTAGGACAAACTACACCTGTAGCTATAAATGAAAATTTCAGAGATAGCAAAGGAGGAATTTGGAGATTAGATTCAATTGGTGATCAAAGCATAACTGTTAGTGGAATAACTTCTATTTACGGAACCGGAGTTTTGATAAACACATCATATTCGAAGAGCGGTGTCATTAAACTAGGGCAAATTATGGAATCGCAATTGGGTGCTTTCACACAACAAGGGAGATCTGGTATAGATTTGAATGGTGATGGTTCCACAAGCGGTACAGTTTACTTTGCTATTGCAGATAATGCTATAGCTGGAGTATACGATACATTTTTCTTCTCGAAAGATGGTAATTTCACTGGTCTTGCATCTCCAACTGTTTCAAATCCGATTTCTTTGAATGATCCTAATAGAGAGAGTAGGACATTTGGATTTGGTCGTAACCTAACTTTATTGAGTATAGATGCAAAAGCTCAAGGATTGAAATTCTATTCTCAGCAAATAGGTGACTGGGCTCATTTAGGAGAGATAAAATCGAATCTTAATATAACAATACCTATTATAGTTGCTGCCCCCGATGGAACCCCAAGAAGTGCGTTGATTTCTGTAGTCGGATACAAAAACATGAGGAATTGGAAAATGAATCAAACAATTCTCATGTCAAATATCAACATAACGGGAGTAGGCGAAATTAAAATCAATAGTAGTACTTTGAGCGGTACAGGAGAATATTCTTTTGCTATCCAAGCTGACGGCAATCCAATGGAAGAATGGAAATGGCCAATAGCTACTGTGCGTGGATATCTTGTTGATGGTGAAATCGGAGAAGCTTTTTACGTAAGCGATTTCAAACCACTCGATTTAAGGGAATATAGACAGGGTACACAAGGTGTCAATATAATGAGAATATATAGAGATTGGACGAATGAAACTAGTGTAGTAAACGGTATGGCTACAAATGTTCAATCTTTTAATCCAATCTCTGATCACATTAATTGTCAAGTATATAACACAACTAATAATATAACAGATTTAATTTTACAGCAGCCATCGACATATCTCTTCTTAAGAGATTGGTATCATCTCCTAAGAGATTGGGGTACTAATTATTATTATTTTTATAATTCATCAGACGGAACACTTTATAGAAATATAAACAACTGCTGGTTTAATGTAAGTGATGACACTCAAATAAAATATCACGAAGGCGAATCTATTCTGTTTAACGTTAATGGAGTTGACATGAATTTTTCAGTTCTAAAAATAGATATTTATGATTATTGCTGTGGAGGTCTTTGGAGAGCAGATTTTGGTGTACCTGGAATAAACTCTAATGTAATCAATTACATGACCGATAACCAATATGGGCCTCCGAGAAAATTCTGGAGTTACATGCAAAATTTAAGTATATTCGGAACCCGCTATGACGTTGTGCTTGCTGCAGATCCGACAATAAATATCACAAGATGTCAATTACAACCCCCACAAGATGGATCTTGCATAAAGAGAGCATGGATTGTTCCAAGAAGTTTTGGTAATTTTTCAAACCCTGCAACAAGGAATGCTACAGCAGGACAAAACTTTACTAAAGATTTGTACATATCTTCGATTGGAGCAAATGAAAATGATGGTATAACAGTTGGTAACTTCTCTCAAATAGCTTCTTTCGGTTTTTCACCATTGCCCATCATAACGGGTATGCCATTTGCTGACGATACGACAAGTTACTTCAATGTTTTAAATGAAACTACACTAGGTTTCGACTTGGATAAAAATTCAACAAAGAATACAACATTTTATATGCTTGCATTTGACTCAGAGTTTGATGGAAAGCAGAATTTAACATCTGTTGTAGTTGATGATGATTTAGAACTTGTAACATGGTCAGTTAATATGAATGGATTAGAAACGAAGATTGATTTGACTAGTAATGAGACTTGGGCGAACGCACCATATAATTGGATGGAAGAAAAATGGGGCAATCTACCGAAAGGTTTATCGTCAGGTTCTGTTAGTTTTGGTGGACAATATGAAAATAGACAATGGGAGCAACAACCAGAATGGAATGTACCTTTCTATAATAATACACACATGTTAATCAAGAAGGACGGATGGAGATTCAACAACACGCAATCGATTACTGTACCAATGAAAGTTTATAATTTTGATCAGACTGCAGTTCAAGGTGCAAATCTAAGTATTATTCAAATGGCAACATCTTCACCATGGTTGGGATTCCAATTATTGTCATCACAAAACTATACAGTTAACAAGACATACAACAGTACAGACAGATATGGATATGGTATGCTTACAATTCAACCCAATCCTTCAACAACTAGAGCTTGGATAAATGGGCAGTATCAGGTTTTGATTAAAATAGAAGCTCCTCAAGGAACAGAAACTTGGGAGAGATGGTTCTGTATAGGAGGATGTAATCAGTGAAAGCTATGAAGTTTGTATTTATGACATTGTTTTTGTTGATTATACTTCCAAGTTTAGTATCGGCTGCTGTCACAGTTAGTATCACTCAATCTGGTGCTGATCCTTCCAGTGTGATAGCCGAGAAAACTTTTACTGTTACTGCATCTGGTTGGTCTGGTGACTGCAGTTCTGCTTATCTTGATTTAAGTGGATGTGGAGTGTGTAGTATTTCTGAGAATCAAACAAAAACCATCAGTGGTTCTAGTGTTTCCTGGACGACTCTTACAGCTAGCAAAGCTAGTTCACAGACTATAGCAGCCAGTATTTCAGGTACATGTACACCAGACTCTGGTAGTGTTTCTTTCGATGTCAAGACTCCACCTTCTCTTTCAGCTACTGTTTCGCCGACATCAACTAGTGTTCAAAGAGGATCAACTTTTTCATTGAGTATTAACATTCAAAATAGTGGAGAAACTACAGCTAAGTTTGGAAGTATTACTATCTCTCCGTCTGATTTCAGTGTCAGTTCAGGCTGTTCTCCGTCTGATATCACAGGTGGAGGGAGTTCAGGTGTATCTTGTACTATAGCTGCATCAAACTCTGCCACACTGGGAGCAAATACTTTATCAATCTTGATTTCACCAAGTAATGCTGATTCTGTAACAAAGACAGTTCCTGTTACTGTTAGTTCAGCAACAACTACTACAAGTCCATCCGGGCCAGGTGGAGGTAATGATGGTGGAGGCGGTGGTGCAAGCGGAAATCAAACAACAGAAAAGAAAAAGTCACAGACATGGACAAAGATTACACCTGGTTCAGCAGAGATAATGCACATCAACGACCCTGATATTGGGTTGAAGTTGATAAACATAACTGTAAAGAATCCTGCCCAGACTGTCACCATAACTGTAACTAAGTTGGCAGGACAACCAGCTACTGTTATTCATACTGTCTCTGGTAAAGTTTACAAGTATATGGAAATAACTACTGTAAACCTCCCAGATAATACCACTGATAGAATCAAGATACAGTTCCAAGTCAACAAGTCTTGGATTTCAAGTAATAAAATCAACAAGGCAACAATCGCATTGAACAGGTACAAGAACAACTGGGAGAAATTACCGACAAAAGAAATAAGCGAGGACAATGATTATGTTTATTATGAAGCTGAAACATCTGGCTTTTCAACGTTTGCTGTTACTGGAGAAGAGATTGTTTCAACAACTGTAGCTGCGACAACAGTTGCGGCAACAACCATGGCAACAACCACACCAACAACATCAATGCCTACTGAAGTAGGAATGTCGATTTTGATACCGGTCGTAATAATAATTTTAATAGTGATAATAATAGCTGTATTTTTAATGCGTGGTCGTGGAACCAAAGTTCATGAAAAAGATATAAAGGAAAAGTTTACTTTATCCTAATTCTAATAATATGTAATGAAACAGAAAATCTTTGTTTTAATCTTTGTTTTAGTATTATTGACAACTTTAATCGTAATTTTTTACCCTAAAAAAGAAGAAAATAATACAAAATATTGTAAAGAAGATGGGGATTGTCATCCTGCTGGTTGTTGTCATCCTGCTGATTGTGTAAATGTCGACAATAAGCCAGATTGTAAAGGAATCATGTGCACGATGGAATGTAAACCGAATACAATGGATTGTGGGCAAGGGCATTGTGCTTGTGTAAATAATGAATGCAAAGCGATAATGGAATGAGAAGATCATTAATTTTTTTGGTAATAATATTCGTATCATCTTCTCTACTCATTTCTATATCCCAACAATCTGTACAAAATTCAAAACCTGAAATGAAAAAGATAGAACCAGAATTGATGAAAATAAAATCTTTGAAAAATCAAGAGAAAGTGAAAGTTATAGTTTGGTTGAACGAGAACAAATCTATAGAATCTTTCAAGAATATAGGCAAGATCAAATATAGGTATAAAATAATACCAGCTATAGCCATGGAAGTTCCTGTGAATGATTTGGAAAAATTAGCTAAAGAAAAGACTGTTGATAGAATAGTTTCTGATCGATTAGTTTCAGCATTTAGATTGGAGAGTATGAAAGTAATAAAAGCAACTAATGCATCTAGTACTTTTAATGTAAATGGAACTGATATCAATATATCGATTGTAGACAGTGGAATATTTAATCACACAGAGTTTCAATATCCTAACAGAATAATAAAACAGAAATGTTATTGTAATGTTGAACCAGGTAATTGTTGTCCTGATGGGACGTCTGAAGATGATAATGCAACAGACGATGAAAGTCATGGAACTAATTGTGCTGGTATTGCTGCTGGAAAGGGTGATGGTCATGGTCATGGTGTTGCGACGAATGCTTCCTTGATTGCTGTAAAGGTATTAAACGCAACAGGCTGGGGATCGGATTCAGACGTTATTGCTGGAATAGATTGGTCTGTTGAAAATGGAGCTAATGTTATATCTTTAAGTTTGGGTAGTCCTCTTGGGGGTTTACAGTGTTATGATTTTACTCTTTCTGAAGTTGTTGATAATGTAACCAAAAGAGGTGTAGTAGTAGTAGCAGCTGCAGGAAACAACGTTTCACCAGCTCAAACTATTGCAACTCCAGCTTGCGCCAAGAGAGTAGTAACTGTTGGTAATACTAATGATGATGATACCATATATTCTTCTTCGAGCAGAGGACCAACAAAAGATAATAGAACTAAACCTGATTTAACTGCTCCTGGGGTTTCCATAGATTCTACTTCTCTAAATGATGGTTATATCCCGATGACTGGAACTTCTCAAGCAACTCCTCATGTGGCTGGTGTCGCAGCATTGGTGATACAAAGATTCAATCAAATCAACGGTTACTATCCCGACCCAGATAGAGTTAAGACAATACTCATAACTGCTGTAAACACGACTGGTATGAATAATGCTGGTTATGAACAGAGGAATAATAACTATGGTTCTGGGAGGATAGATGCTTATGAAGCTCTGAGAATTATTAATTTCACCAAGAATAATACAATATCTACAGGACAGGAACATCATTACAAGGTGAATGTAACTTCTACCGATTTTAAAACGACTCTTTATTGGCCTGAAGATATGGATATAAATAATAATCTGAATTTGATTGTTAGAAACTCAACTCATAATATTTCATATCCTACCGATCCAAATGATACTGTAGAGCAAGTTTTTGTCTCTAATGCTAAAACTGGTTTCTGGGATGTTTATGTTGATGATGTTAGTGGTAATAATCAAATTTACTATCTTGCCTCGAATATGGGAATTTTTGATGATGTAACACCACCTTCCTTAATTTTGATCAAACCAGCAAATATAACTTATACCAATAGAACAGATATTCCACTCAACTTTTCAACCGATGATGCCAATCAAACGATATGGTATACTGTTGATGGGTTGAATGAGATTGCAATAACTGGAAATATGACTTTCAACGTTACTTCTGATGGCCAACATAACATAACTTTGTACGTGAATGATTCTTTGAACAACATAAATCAATCTACTCGCTATTTTTATGTTGACAGTTCTCCGCCTATTATATATATAATATCACCAGTCTCCAATTCAACCATGAATTATACATCAAAATCAGTCTGGTTCAACATATCATTGAATGAGAATGGAAATGTGAGTCTATGTTCTGTAGATGGTGGTCAAAACATTACTTTGAGTAATTTGAATGGAACTTACTTTTACAATTTTTCAAGTAATATATCAGAAGGATATCATAATGTTACGTTTTATGTGAACGATAGCGTCGGTTGGATGAACAGTTCAACTGTTAATTTCAACGTAATGATCAAACCGAACATAACTCTCAGTATAGATAAAAGGTTAGTTCTTTTTAATGAAAGTGTGAACATAAGTACAAATGTCGATGATTCTAACCTTAATTATACTTGGATAAATATAACGTGGCCGAATGGAACATCAATACTTGAAAATATGATATTTTATTCACCTTGGTTTTATTCTTACGGATTCAATAGAACAAATCAGACTGGAGATTATAGAGCCACAGTATTCGCTAACGACACGTTTGGAAATTATAATAATGCATCTATCAATTTTACTGTAGCAAATGCAATTAATGTTTCATCTACAGTAACGAATGGTTCAACTGACGTAACAGTCTCTGTAAAATTATTATACAATGGAACGGATCAGATAAGAAACCAGACAACAAACACAAGTTTTGATTTTATCATCCCAGGCGGATTATGGGATTTATCGATTAACACAACAGAATTGAACGTGACTTTATTCAATACAAACTTAACTCAAAACATCACAAGAGATATAAAATTCAATGATAACGTTCAAATGAGTAATATAACAACTAATGTGACTGCATTAAAAACTGTTGTTCTTAAGTTCGATAACTTTACTTTCTCTCGAGCGAACTTGACTTTTTTATTCAACGCAAATCTCGTCAATAATCAAAGTAATTTGAATGTTTATAAGTGTGATAATTGGAGTTTTTCCAATTCTAATTGTAGTGATAACTGGAAAATGGATTCTAGTGATCCGACATTTAATGCGACCATAAATACTAATAATGTTACATTAGTTACTTTGAATTTCTCTGCTTTTTCTTTAGGTGAAAATCAAAGTATCACTACTACTACCACCACAACAACGACTATTGCTGCAACCACAACACCGGCATCATCAGAAGATGGGGGAAGTGTTGGCAATACTACAATGACTACTACTTCAACAATAACCACTTTGATTCAAACAACAACAGAAATGACAACAACAACCGAACCATCTCAAAACGTTGTAACTCAACAAGAAGAAAATACTACTATAACTAAAGAAGAAAAAAATGTTGAACATGGAATAAAAGCTTGGTACTTAATTCCAATTTTTATTATTGCTGCTGCGATTGTTGGTCTATGGTATTTCAAATATTACAAAGAAAACAGTGACGATGAGGTGTTTAAAAGATTGAAACAAAAATGGGGCATCAACAAACTTTTGTAGTTAAATTTTTATTCACGTAGATTGGTGTATTAGTCCTAACTGCTATTGCCAAAGCATCACTCGGTCTCGTATCAATTATCAAAAAACGATTCAATCTTTGTAGAACTAATTCTGAATAATAAACATTATTTGATAATTTTGTTATCTTAACGATAATTGGTTTTATGTCAAATCCTTCTAGAGTATCAACATAAATGTCATGAGTCATTGGTCTGAACTTTGTGGCGTTAGGCACGCCTTCTGATATAGCATAGGCTTGATCAGGTGTAATATAAAAAGAAAGTTCGTAACAATCTGATTTCAATTGAATAGCTGTTAGGGCATTAACTGTTACAAATTTTTCTATATTCATGTGGATGTAGCCTTCTATGCTTATGAGATTTTGAGCTTGTGTATAAGCATAAGAAAAATAGAAACCAATCGAAATCAAAGCTAGGACAATTATAATAAAGATATACATCATTCTTCTTTTTTTTCTAGATCTAATTTTATTTAACATTTATTGTTATTTTGTAATTAAACTATAAATTGTTGATTTACTCGTTCTCAATAGTAAATCATTATTTATTTCTGATAGAAAGGATATTTCTTTTTTTTGTTAATACTACTGAGAAATAGATATTTTATTATATACTAATTAATACAAATTCTTTTTTCTTTACTTCTCTAAAGATTTTTTATTAGTGGATTAATGGAAGAAAAACAATTCGATCATTTTTGGGAAATAAGATGTCCTAAGTGTAACCAACCTATAGATCTCGAGATTCTAATCAATTTACTAGGGAATAAAATTGAAAAACCAAAAAAATCTTAAAGCTAAAAGATTATTGAAATATGCGATTTTCATTATTATTATTTTTCTTCTTAGTTTTTACATATCTTATAAGTTTGATATTGGTGGGCAATTTGTATCTGTTGTAAGCGAAGCATCCACCACTACAACCACGACAACATTGAAATCTAATTTTAAATTTATAACTGTTGAATCTGTTAATACTACTCCAACTACTTACTCAACAGTCACATCAACTATTACCACAACTTCAAAGACAACAGTTACAGTTAAATATTCTGGTGGAGGAGGTGGTGGAGAAGTAAGAACAACCACAACAACTGTACCAAAACCTGTGGCAAAAATCATAATTAATGAAATAATGTACAATCCTGTCGGATCAGATGTAAACAATGAATGGATTGAAATCTACAACAATGATACATTCGATTGTGATATAAGTGATTGGAAAATTTTTGAAAGTAATACTAATCATCGTTTAACTCTTCAACAAGGGAGTATGATTATTCCTTCAAGAACTTATGTTATAATGGCTGATAATGCAACTAATTTTCTTATTAATCATCCCAACTTTAAACTAATCTAATTCCACCAGTCTTGACTGGTGGTTAAAGGAAAACTAATTCTAAAATTATTTTCAGAGACGGTATAGTCTCAGGAGTTGATAATTTGAGTCGAGATTTATGTAGCTATAGCT
>Ga0315274_10008737_pt1 | contig 14673 bp, 6 predicted proteins | sample YL17G02_20_MG_FD_203700 | JGI IMG/M metagenome (GOLD analysis project Ga0315274, IMG submission 203700) | Sediment microbial communities from Yellowstone Lake, YNP, Wyoming, USA - YL17G02_20 | ecosystem: Environmental > Aquatic > Freshwater > Lake > Sediment | place: USA: Wyoming | collected... | reverse complement strand
AAAAGCCAAACACATCAACGTATGTCTTAATTGTGCTCCAGCCTGTTTCATTAAGGCGATAGACTGTTCCTCCAGAAGTCAAATACAGAGCGCCATTGTATTCTGCAAACGAGTCGATGCTTCCGAAAGCACCCGAGAAGTTCAGGGCAGTTGAAAAGCCTGTGTCGATGTGCCAGTTGGCTGGGTTGTCAACTGAGCCATTGCAGTAGTACAGTTTCGGCGGGTTGTCAAGCATGGTCCCAGCATACAGAGTGTCATTGTAGACCCCGAGCACTTTGATGTAAGTGGGAACTGTGAAGGTCAGATCGAACGATACTCCATCATAGCAGTACAGTCCGCCCTGTCCGCCGACAACGAGTTTGTCTCCGTAGGGTTCAAGCGAAGTCACGAAAGCGGGCGCGTCTATGGCGTTCCAGCCGTTGCCATCATGCACATAGAGTCTGTTATCAGCTGCGGCATACAATCCTCCATTGAGAACTGCAAGATCTATAATTGGATGCTCATCTGATCCTGTGAAGCTTGTTTCCCATGCATCATGCAATTTGCTGACAATGATTGCTCTTGTTGCCACGTTGTTGCTTTTGTCAGATTCGATTATGAAATATCCGGGGTCGATCTCGACTTTCGCAACATGCGATCCTATTTCTGAACTAATCCAGCTTGTCGTCAGTGTCTCATTTTCGTCAACTGGTAATGACATTATCGTTTGAACCGGGCCGATCTGCACGTCTTCAACGTAGAACACGACAGACACGTTCCCGGCTGGGCCTTCTCCTATGTTATGGACCGTTGCATAGATGATCACGTTTTCGCCTGGATGTGGATTGGTGTTCGAGAAGACTATGTCTGTTTCATAAATCGCCAAGTCAGGAACTGGCTGTTCCGGCGCAGGATATACGTAAATGCTTCTTACGGCCGCGTTGTTATTCTCATCTGACTCATTGATGGCGTTGTTCGGGTCTATTCTCACTTTGATTGAATGAAGACCAGGAGGCATCGCTGTCCAAGTATTGTTTACTGTTTCATATGAGCCATTTCCGATGAGCGGTACAGTGTCTAAACTGATCTCTCTGTTGCCGTCAAGAAGCTGGACGACAACGCTTTCAGCGTCAAATTCGCCAATGTTGTGGATTGCGGCGTAAATGGTGATTTGAGTCCCGTTGAGCGGGTTGTATTCTGAGAATGTAATGTCTGAGGGACTCAGGGTCAGATCGGGTGAAGGGAGATGTACATATATGTTCTTTGAGTAATTGTTGTTGTTTTCATCGGCTTCCGGAATGTTCTGGTAGGGATCAACTTGGACCTTTATCGTGTGAGGGCCTTCGTTTGTGAAAGAATGACTTAATGAAGTGGTTGCAGTTCCACCTTTCCCAGAGATGTATGGGATCGTTCTTTCTCCTATTGGATTGTCGTCTTCATAAAATGCCACAGTCAGATTGGAGACGTCTAAGCCTCCAACGTTCTTCACTTCCGCCGTCAATGTGATGTTTTGATTTGCAACTGGAGTATTATCAGAGAAGTAGATGTTGATGGGTGTTGGATCTGGAGAGGCCGGATATACGTACAGGTTTCTGGAGGCTTGGTTGTTGTTTGGGTTGAGCTCTGGGATTGGACTGTTGAGATAGGTTTTCACCGTGATAATGTTTGTTCCAGACGTGAAGATCCACCAAGTTGACGTTGTTCCAGTTCCTTGGGCGAGAATGAAGTCGAGTGTATTGTTTGCAACGAGATCTCCGTTGATGAAGAAGCCTACAGTAACGTTGGTGGCATTGAGACTGCCAATGTTGTGTATCGCAGCTGTGACTGTTGCATTATCGTTTTCCAATGGATCCGGGGGCAAGAACAATATGTCAGTAGGTGACAGGGTCAGGTCCACTCCTTCTGGAGGCTGCAGGACGGTTAGGGGCAGATTTATGCTCTCAGAGAAGGTGCCGTCTGAAACAGTCACAACAACAGTGTAATTGCCTGCATAGTATGGGGTGGTAATTTGCTGGCTGTAATCTCCAGTGTTTATAGTGTGTGTAGTCCACTGCCCCGCATCACCCAACACTGTTATCGTTACGGAAGCACCTGCAACTGGTTCTCCTGCGCCGTAGGTTGTATTGTAGCTCGCGTGACCATAAGCATTGATGAAAGAACCTGGAAGAGCCTCGTAAGTACTAAGGTTTCCTGTAACAATTATTCCTCCATATCCAACACATCTACCAACAAGAACCGAACGTGTTGCTTCGTTATTAGTTTCATCTATTTCCTCGATACTATCGTCTGGGTCAACAATAACTTTCACTAGATGATACCCTTCCCTCTGGGCAGTCCATTCAATTGAAGCCTCTGCTTTGGAGTGATGTGAAAGATAGGAGATTTGATCTTCTCCTATTAATGTGGTTGCATCGTAGAATCTTACAAAAACATTATCCGCATTTTCATCTCCTACGTTATGGACATTTACATGGATTACGGTCGTTTCATTCTCCGAAGGGTTAGAATCTGAGAAAGAAATGTCTGGCGAGGATACTGAAAGATCCGCAGTTTTAGCCGGGGGGAGCCAGCCGCTAGGGTCTTCGAATGGATAATGGTCTATGTTATTGTCGTCTATGATGCATGGTTGTAACCCACTGCTTGGATTACCAGTACAAACATGATCGCTCCAGTAGTTGCCACCAGAAGGATACCCATCATCCCAAGTGTTTATTGAGCTAGAGGTTTGTGCTTGAACGGTATTATTTATGAAGTTGTTGTGATAAATCATGTTATTGCCTCCAGAAAACCCCCACTCGAACCTGACACCTATGACATTGCTTGCTATGTGATTTCCGCAAATAGTGTTGTTAAAAGAGTTCCAGAGGTAGAGGGCATCTCCATTGTTTGATATGTCGTTGGAAACGATTTGTGTGCTGTTTGTTTGAGCGAGCAACAAACCCTGAATATTTCTTTTCAAGTTCAAGTTCCTTACCTTAATATTCGTTGAATTTATAAGTGCTACATAGCCGGCGTCTGTGGGAACTTCTTCATCGTGGCGGTTAATCCAATAATAGATCGGTTTCCCATCGACGGTGTTTGAAGTGTCGATATCATGAATGAAGTGGGGGAGGACTTCTCCTGCAACTCCAAAGTTTTGCAAACAATCAGCCATGATGTTAGCTCTAAGCGTAGCGTTACTGTTTCCATAGTCAATCCAGATGCCATAACCATAACTTTTCGTTACCCTATTGCCTTCAATTATGCTATTAGGTGAGTAAAGCATATCGATGCCTACTCCTGTATTTGTTACGTTGTTTCCGATTATGCTAATGTTTGGAGATTCCCATAAAGATATGCCACAGCCGAATACTTTGATTTCAATATTCTTGATTGTTACGTTGTTTCTCGCCCACAGGAGTATTCCATGGGAGCCTCCTTGAATTGTGTAGCCTGCTCCATCCAAAGTCATATTGTCTCTCTCAATAACAATGCCACTGTTAATGTTGCCAGTTAAGGTGTAGAAATCCCCTTTTCGCAGTATTGGCGCACCTGACGGGTCAACAGCTCCATCGGCTCTAATGTAAATGGTTCCATTTTCAAAAGGCGTCCAAGGGTTCACAATTGGATAGTTATCCCGATTGCTTCCGTCAATAACGTATGGATTATCCCAAATGCTGTCACTTCCAGTTTCGTTTTGATAGAGACCACTGTACAGATCTGTGTTTGTATAGTCACTCCAATAGTTTCCGCCAGAAGGATAGCCGTCATCCCAAACATTCACGGAGCCTTCCGTGTAAACTTGATGCGTATTGTTTACAAGATTATTATTTTCAGAGATATTGTTGTAGGAAGAAGAAAGGAGCAAAACTCCAATGTAATTGCTTGTTATGTCGTTTCTGAATATGCTGTTACCATTTGAAGATAAAATGGCGATGCCGTTTTCGTTATTTGTTATGTTGTTTGCAGTCATCGTCGTGTTTGTGGTGTAGGCCAGTAGTATGCCTTGACCATTGTTTGTGAGCTTTAGGTTTTGGACTGTTATGCTTGTACAATTTATGAGAGCGATATATCCTGCGCCAAGTGGTACAGTCATGTCTCGTTTGTCAATCCAGTAATAGATTGGCTTGCCATCAACGGTATTCGAGACATCAACATCATTCACAAGATCTGAAGAATCCCAGCTGTCCAAAAAGAAGTTGCTTGTGTTATTAGCCATGCGGTTGCTTCTAAACACGTTTCCGGACGAACTATCAAGCCCAATGCCAAGGCCGTTACCAGCTGTTATGTTGTTTCCGGATATGTAGTTGCTGTTGGAAGACGTTTCGAACCAGATGCCTTCCTCTTTGGTTGCTGTTATGTCATTACCAGCTATACTGTTATTCAAGGAGGAATGAAGCCATATGCCTGAGTCGTTGTTCGTTATGTTGTTTCCAGAAATGCTGTTGCTTGAAGAAGAGTAAAGCCAGATGCCATAATAGAATGCTGTGATTTTCACGTTTTTGATTGTTACGTTGCTTCTTCCCGTCAACTCTATTCCTTTAGACAAGTGAGCTTCTGTGCCTTGAACCGTGTAGCCTGCCCCATCTAGCACAATGTTATCCCTCTCCACAACAATAGAATCATTAATGTTATCAGTAAGAGTATACGTGACATTGTCGAGCGTTGAGATGGGTGCTGTTGGCGGGTCTATGCTCCCGTCAGCCCTAATGTAGATGGTTCCGCCTGCCTTTACACTCTGAAGATTAAACGAGAATGTTAACATGCTAACTAGAAGCAAAACAAACATGAAAGTAGATAATGCTCTTTTCATTTTCGCCTTCTCCCCTTCGACTGAACTGACAAGGCTAATCTAGCGCTTTCTGCTCTCTTATTGTTTATGGAAACATCCTCTAGAAGCATCGAAACAAACCAGATAGAACATGCAAGGTGTCGAATGCAACATTTCTGACCAGCCTAATGTGTGCAAACATGTTGCTGCCAATCATCACATATGAGAAGACTCCCCAATGTCGTATCGTTTGATTAAATCGCGTATTCGCAAAGACAGAAAAGTGGGGGTTTGCGGGAGACGTCTCCATCATCAGCGTAATCTTGACAACCTGATAAGGATCTGCGGGTTCCTGGTCCCGGACAAAAGTCTACCTTTTCTGGAAAGAAAATAGGGAATAGGGCTTAACTGAATCTCTTGGATCGGTTCTTCCCAGTTAAGGCTACTGCAAGCATGGTCAAAGCCATGAAGACTGCAAGAATCATGTTTGATGAAAACTCAGGAACTGCAATGGTTTCGGGGTTTGCTTTGGCTGGTGCTGGGTCAGCGAATATGTAGCCGTTGCCCATGCCAGCATAGATCTTGCCATCGTAGGTTATCATTGAAATCGCGTAGTATGCTCCTTCCGTAGCGTTGAATGAGGTTTCCCAGCTTGTTCCATTGTACATGAGGATCTTGTTTGCTGTTCCAGCGTAGAGTTTGCCATCATACTCCTCAAGCGAGTAGACCCAGTAGTCACGGTCAAGCACTGTTGTCCAGTTTTCACCGTCATACTCGATTACTCTTCCGCTGAAGCCCGTTCCACCTTGGTAGAGCGGTTTTCTCCAACTTTGATCTCTCGTTGCCAAGTACAACTTGCCGTCATAAGCTTTCATAGCTAGAAAGGCTGAAACATCATCGTAGCTCACGACGATGCTCCAGTCAGTTCCGTCATAACAGTATACTACTCCTCCAGATGTAACGTAGACAACGCGTCCAAGGTGGTCGTTCCATATTTGCGCTGGTGTTCTTGCATAGTTGTACATCCTTACATCGTCGATAAGCCCGTTCCATACTTCGTCAGGAATGTCGTCTCCATCATTGTCGTCAGCGCCTATGAGAACCGGGTTACTATCGTATCGAATTGATCCCGAGAATGCTTTGTTAGCTATTTCGATACCATCAATGTACAATCGCATAATTGCCCCGTCCCATGTTCCTGCTACATGATGCCACTCATTGATTGCTGGTATCTGTGCCTCCACAGGATACCCACTCGATTCGAAAGAAAAGCGCAATATTCCATCCCACTCGTACCACAATACGTACGAGTCATACGGCCCTGGGCCATATTCTTTAGCTACGATAGTTCGTCCTTCAGGTCTGTAGGCCTTTGTCCAGGCTTCAATGGTGAATCCTGAAGTTGGTCGTAAGCTGAGACTGTCAGGTATTGTGACATAGGAATATGCCGGTACTAGAGGACCGAGTGGTCCAGAAAATTCTAGGGCAAAGTTGGAAGAATAATGGAAAGGCACATCGTCAGTATACGTAGCATTAACAATTATCCCATCGTTACCGTTTCCTGAGGAATCATTAGCGACCATGCCTGAGCCTTCGTCAAACTTCCAGTATCCAACAGGGTTTCCAACGTCTGAGATACTATCGTATACGCAGAATGAATCAATACTTCCAAACGATCCTGAAAAGTTCAGTATGCCTGAGAAGCCCGTGTCTATGTGCCAGTCTGCAGGGTTGTCGACGCTGCCGTTGCAGTAGTAGAGTATCGGCGGGTTACCAAGCATGGTTCCAGCGTAGAGCGTGCTGTTGTAGGCTCCGAGCACCTTGATGTAAGTGGGCACTGAGAAGACCATGTTGAACGATGTTCCGTCAAAGCAGTACAGTCCGCCTTGTCCGCCGACGACAAGTTTGCCTCCGTAAGGTTCAAGCGAAGTCACGAAAGCTGGCGCGTCTAAGACGTTCCAACTGCTGCCATCATACGTGTAAAGTTTGTTGTCGGCTGCAGCATACAGACTTCCGTTGTAAACGGCGAAGTCAACGATCGGATGATTTGTTGGCGCTGTGAAGTCGAGTTTCCAGCCTGAAGGCCACGGATTCATAAGCGGATAGTGGTCTGTGTTGTTTGCGTCAATAGCGTAGGGCGTGTCTCCTACGCCATCACTTCCAGCCTCATTCTGATATTGACCACTGTGCAAGTCAACGCCTGTGTAGTCGCTCCAGTAGTTGCCGCCAGAAGGATAACCATCATCCCAAACATTCATCGAGTTTAAAGAATAAACTTGGCTGGTGTTGCTGATGAAGTTATTGTGAAAAATGTTGTTGCTTGAAGAATGATCGAGCCCGATGCCATACCAGCTGTTTGCCGTTATGTTGTTTCCAGATATGCTGTTGTTGTTTGAAAGGCCAGTGAGCCAGATGCCATACCAGCTTTTTGGCGTTATGTTGTTTCCAGATATGCTGTTGCTTGAAGAAGAATAAAAGAGCCCGATGCCACAACTGTTGTTTGCCGTTATGTTGTTTCCAGATATGCTGTTGTTGCTTGAAGAATAAGCGAGCAAGATGCCCATCCCGCTGTTTGCCGTTATGTTGTTTCCACTTATGCTGTTGTTGTTTGAAGAAGACCAAAGCCCGATGCCATCACTGTTGTTTGCCGTTATGTTGTTTCCAGATATGCTGTTGTTGCTTGAAGAATGACCGAGAGCGATGCCGCCATACCCGTTGTTCGTTATGTTGTTTCCACTTATGCTGTTGTTGTTTGAAGAAGAATCGAGCCCGATGCCACAACCGTTGTTTGCCGTTATGTTGTTCCCAGATATGCTGTTGTTGCTTGAAGAATAAGCGAGCAAGATGCCATAATAGAAGTGTTTGATGTTGGTGTTTTTAATTGTTACGTTAGCAATCCCCGATAAGTATATCCCTCGTGTCTCTGCAGTCCCTGTGCCTTCAACCGTGTAGCCAGCCCCATCAATTATTATGTTGCTTCTCTCCACCACAATCCCATCAGCATCGCTGGTGATGTTGCCAGTCAAAGTGTAAGTGACCTTGTCAACCGTTGATATAGGTGCATCCGGCGGGTCAACGCTTCCATCAGCCCTAATGTAAATGGTTCCGCTTGCCTTAACGCTCCGAGTGTTGAACGCGAATGTTAACGTGCTCACCAGAAGCAAAACAAACATGAAAGTAGATAATGCTCTTTTCATTTTCGCCTTCTCCCCTTCGACTGAACTGATAAGCTATTCTAACGCTCTCTGCTCTCTTATTGTTTATGGAACCTTCCTCTATATGCATCAAACAATAGCAAGACACGCCCTGTTGACTCAAACGCAACGTCACTAGCGACGCGACATGCACAATCAGTTACACATCGTGCATAGCAAAGATCCCCATAGACTTGTCAACGCATCATATGAGTCAGAACAAAACCAAGGTTCTAATCCAGAGAGGTTCAGCAGTTGCTAGAGAGAGAAAAGAGGGGTTTTGCGGGAGACGTCTCCACTCTGTTGTACAAATGGCAGTTTAGCCCCTAGTTTTCATCGTAGAAAAACGCAAGAAGGCTCACAGGTCGTGGCTTCCTCGGGGACAAAACACAGGTACTTCCACAAAGGATGCTTTCAAAGATTCTGGCAGTTCTTGAAAGGCTTTTTTCAGTTCCGAAACGGTTTTTTCAAGTCCTGAAAAGATTTTTCTAACTGTTAAAGCCTTCCGTTAAGGTTTGAATCGGTTTTTTTCCAGTCTGTGCAGGAAGTTTCAGGGGTTTTTAGGGTGTTGAAAGGCATCCGACAGTTCCTGGATCATCGAGAAGAATGGCGCCATAGCTACAGCAGATACTGTTGAGTTAAGTTACCTACTTCTAGGCTTGTCAAACCTTATAAGAAATTTACACACATTGAACAGATGACACTATGAACGAAAGAGAATTGTCACTAAAGATAAAGGATTACTTGAATAAAGGTTCACTCGATTTCAGGTTTAAGTTCATAGACGACTTTTGCGATATTGCAGATGAGAAGAACAAAGTCTACATAGAGGTCAAACCAGACCACTTTGCGCCTGCCCAGTTGCTTCATGCAATAGCAAGAAAGGGGATTAAGGATGCAAAGTATCTCGGTGTCGCGGATAATATAGTGGTGAAGTTATTTTCACCACCTTCTTTCGAGAAAATTCTGGTTTTTGCTACGAGTTTTGATCCAAGACTGGTATTCGCACCAAACCAAGTCGATAAACCAGAATTAAACGAGCAAGCCGAGAAGATTTTAGGCGAACCTGACAAGATCATAGAATTGGAATTTTCAACTTCACAATATCTCTTCATAAATAGGGATAACATAAACTCAATCAAGTTGACGATTGATAAGTACAGGATAGAGCTTGATCATTTAGTTAACTGGTTTGACGGAGTAGGCGAGGGTGACTCTATCAAAGTTAATAAAGGCGGTTGGCTCGTGAACATAGACAAGCCAGACATTTTCACTAATGAGAGTACTGAAGAGAAAAAGAAAAGGGAACTGAGTGAGTTCGGGGGTTCTCGTAGACCAAAGCACATAGCGATAAAACCGAATGATGCTTCTTGGTTTGAGTCTCTGCGCGTTCGACACGAAGACCTTGCAGACGTTCTTCATGAGGTGGATCGTTTTCTAACTCGAAAGAAAAGGCGTGAACACGGAGTTTTCTGGACTGAGGAAGAGATCGGCGATAAGCTTGCAGATGAATTGCTGAAGTTGACCAAACCAGATTATATTGTTGAACCTTGTGTGGGCGGAGGATCATTAATAAAAAATATAGTTCCGCACATCAAAGGCTCTATGAATGACATTAGCGAAAGTCACATAGAAAACTGCAAAAAGATTTTTGATGGATACGACTGGGAGTTCACCACACTTGATGTTGTTAATACCATGACCCCTGATCTGATCAAAAATTGGAAAGTGCCGACGGGCAAAAAATTGCTACTTTATACAAATCCACCGTTCGGAACAACGTCAACTGGAAGGTTAGTGTCAAAAAAAGGAGAAATGAACGGGAAACCATCAAGAAAACAATCATCAACACAGAATGGACAAAAATACCCCCCTGTATTAGCAAAATATGGAAAAGGCGACCTGTTCTTACCCATAGTTGGAAGACTTATCGAGATCGCCAAGACTCACAAGAACTGTTGGCTGGCTTTCTTTTCACCGTTCGGTTTGTTCTGTGGCAGAAAACGCTATGTACATCTCTTAAGTGCGTTGTTAAAGGATTTCAAGTTTCTAAGAGGGTACGTCTTTGCGGGCAATTATTTCCACGATATAAACAAGACATTGCCCATAGCGTTTAGCGTTTGGAAATATGCCCCGAACACCAATGCTCGGCTTCTTGATCTGGACTTTGAATTTGTTGATAAGAATGGAAACAACAAGAATATTCTATTCAAGAAGATGCCTTTACTGAAGGACGGATGGAGATATAGGGATGGCAACAAATATGTAAAACACAAGACAAAGGGAGCAATCGGCGTACCTCGCTGTGAAAGATTCAATACTCCAAACATGAAACTTTTTGGTACAGACGTAAAAGAAGGGAGCGGGGCAGAGCTGTCGCCTGACAATCTCAAGTCAAACGAAGTTTTAGTTCCGAATGTCCCTTCAGAACTCATATATGGGCTATGGAGTGTATCTGTTGGTCTAGGAGCGTTTAGGACCTCGCTATCAAATCCTACACATCCAATTTACATGAGCGGAGCTTATGTCCATTTACCTGATTTCAATAGGAAAGAGACGCTTGAAATAATGGCGTACTCAGCGTTACATGCGCTGATTAAGAACTACGCCGAAGACAAGATAGGCTTTCTTGGAACAAACAAAGTTTTTAGATTTGGCAACGAAAGCCTCACCAATGGCGTAGAGTACGTGTTCAATTCTTGTAAGGATAGCCCTGTTTATGACTGTTATACTCTACGAGAAGTTTTTGAACAAATTAGGCAATCCAAAGTTGATGTCACAAGATGTAGGAGAGGTATGAAGGAAGAAGTTTCTAAACGTTTGAATCAGATTGGTTATTGGGATTACGTGCCGATCCCATGAGGGAGCTAAAATGGAAAAAGTGAAGGCTATTTAATTTTCACCTTTTCCATGATTCGCTTTTCATATTCCGCTTGTGCCAAAATGCCTTCATAGAAGTTGCTACTAGCCAAGAGCGTGGCCAGGTCTACCTCTTCAACAGAACAAGAATTGAGCGCGCCTAAAGCCAAATTATCTCATTTGACGCACAGTTCACATTCGCCTAACAACTTAGCCAACTTTGCTCCAATCCGATAATCCAAACGACAGATCTCGTTCTTCAACTCAGCAAATGTTTTTCTTCTTGTTCCAATGACATCTTTTGAACTTAAGTTGCGATATTCCTTCAACTTTTCATAAATTTCAGGATAACCGCTTTCAAGATGTTCCTCAGCAAACTTCCTAAAAATGCCTCCACCAAACTGAACTTCTATAGCCCAAGCAGCCTCCTGAGGAAACCATAGTTGATCTGAGGATAAGATCGCATGCAACCCCAGAAGAATATCTTTTGAATGCTTAACAGATGTTTTCTTGGCGTAAGATTTTGTAGATAAGGTTTTTTGGCCTTCTAGCCAATATTTCCCTTTTTCTCTCTCGATTTTTCCCTGAACATCAAAAGACTCCAAATGAGAGTAAACTGTGCTCCTTCCAAGACCAGTTCGATGTTTAACTCTAGCTAATAATTCACTGGCTTTAAGTCCCGGACTTTCCTCCAAAACTGTCCGAGTTGCTGTCCAAATATCCATTCTTTTACCATTGGTCATGTCCGAACCGCAGTCTGTATGTTTGCGGTTTGACAATATAAGGGGTTTGACAATTGGGGTGTCAGAAAATTGGCTAAACAGGACGCTAGAACTGCATTCAGACTCTCTCATGAACAACGTCAACGGCTTGAAGAGTTGATTGGAGAAGGCAGATTCAGGAACATTAGTCAGTTGATACGTGCAGCTCTTCAGGAATTTCTCTCCAAGCAAGGTGTATAACATGGGTGGCGACGGCGCCGACAAGAAGAAAGAGCGATACGCGAAACTTGCTAGGTTTGTTCAAGCACTATTGAATCAAAACCGCGAGGTGCCCCTTAATCAAAGCGTTGCCCGATTCGCAGTCATGGAAGGACTCTCTCGATCAAGAGTCCTAGAATACCTGGAGGACTTGGAAGCTACTGGCGACCAAGCTTTTGCGATGGACAGACAGAACGACAAGATTAGACGTTCGCAGGTGTAGACATGTGTACGTGTGTGAAGGTGTGTACAGAGCGGGATCTTGGGGGCAAGAGGCAGACTTTGCATCTTGACATGGTTTCGCTGTCCCGCTTGCCCTCCTTTCCTTCCATTATGAAATTTGGCGTGTATGTGTGAGTGTGTAGTAGTGTATGAGCGTATGTAGCTCAAGAGAGAAGAGAGAAAGAGAGAAAGATAGTACACACACTCATACACACACCCACCCACTGAGCTGTCCTCAATGCGGCAGCTCTAAGGTTTACTTTAACGGTTCGCGGTTCTTGAGTGACGGCCGAGAAACCCCAAGGTTTCTGTGTGGAAATTGTGGCCGCCGTTTCTCAGAAACTTATATTAGATGTGAAGGACAGAAGGAAACACGCCAATTATGCGCATTCCTGCAGGAAGCGAAAAAATTGGACACCACAACAGAATTGAAGACTGTTGCGGGTGACAAAACCAACCTAAAGGGAAAAATCTTGGAATACGCTTGGAACATGAAGAAACAAGGCTACGCGGACGCTACCATACGCCTAAACCAGACGGTGCTTAACATCTTGATGGACCGAGAAGCAAACTTGGGCGATCCGGAAAGCGTGAAGGAAACTATCGCAAGGCAGAACTGGAGCCCTAACAGAAAGCGAAACGTGATCGTTGCTTACAGCTCCTTCCTCAAGTTCATTGGCCTATCATGGGAGCCTCCCAGATGCAACATAACAAGAAAAATCCCCTTCATACCAGCAGAGCAAGAACTAGACGACCTGATAGCCGGAAACCCTAACACGGTTGCGACAATGCTGCAGCTCTTAAAAGAAACAGCTATGAGAAGCGGAGAAGCCATAAGGCTGAAATGGATCGATATAGACTTCCAGAGAAAAATCATTACACTAAACGACCCAGAAAAGGGAAGCCTACCGAGAATATTCAACGACCTAAGCGGCAAACTCCTAAGTATGCTTAACACGCTACCGAGAACAAACGATTATCTGTTTGGCAAGAGCACCTTAAACAGTCTCAAAGCGACCTATGGCAGAGCTAGGAAACGGTTAGCGTTCAAACTCGGAAATCCTCGGCTGAAATCAATCCATTTCCACACGCTAAGGCATTGGGCCGCGACAATGGAATATCACTATACTAAGGACATACTACACGTCAAGGCTTTCCTAGGCCATGTAACGCTTGATAACACGCTACTATACATTCAGCTTGATAAGCAGCTATTCCAGAACATTCCAGAGGACAACTTCATAACTCGCGTTGCTCAGAACACAGAAGAATCATGCAAGCTGGTAGACGTAGGCTTCGAGTATGTGACCGGAGAGTACAGCGATGGCGGCAAAATCTTCCGAAAACGAAAATAGGAGCAAGCGTACGAGGTTAAGGAAAGTGCTACCAAGTCACGGTAAAGTCCATCAAAGTGGCCGGGGTGAGGTAGCTTGGTAGCCTATAGGCCTGTGGAGCCTAGCGCCCGGGTTCAAATCCCGGTCCCGGCCCCATCCCTTTGACGTTTTGTTCGGGAGTCTATAGAAGCGAGCTTGTGATCCTGAGTGATGCAATCATTGTGGTTTAGCTCGTCTTTTCCAAGCTAAGCCTAATAGCTTAGTGCATCGGTGTATATGTTGGGAGTCAGTATTGCCTGCGCAGAGGAAGCGACTACTTCTTCCTTTTTCTTCGATAGTCGGTTTAGACAAGCTTAAACTGGCCATTTTGATAAACGCGATCAACCCGAAGATAGGCGGTTTGCTCATAAGAGGACCAAAAGGTTCTGGGAAAAGCACTATTGTGCGTTCTTTAGCGGATGTTCTTCCAAAAATAAGAGTGATCAAGAATTGCCCATTCAACTGCAACCCCGATGACCCCTCCAACATGTGCCTAGCATGCACAGAAAACTCCAAAAAAGGCGCGAAGGAATCCACACGATAACAGTGAACACTAACCCTCACATGTACGGCCGCGAAACCTACGGCTTCACCGTCACCGAGCGAGTAGCTCTGTTAACTAATGGCACGCACCACGCGGTTGGCAGACTAACGACGAATAAGGAAGTAGTGGAGAACATGATAGAACACATAAGAGACGACCAAAGAAGCATCGCCAGCTAGAAAACCTGATTAGAGGACTAGTCCAAGCAAGCAGAACCTGCGTTTGAGTGAAGCTCGCTCAAATTTCTGAGATCAAGCGAAAAATCAAAGGGGTGGTCGGGAGTGTTTCTTGGTTTCCTCGCTCGAGCGCGCCCACTTCTGAAATTCACTTGAAGGCGGATATTTCGCGTACAGAGTCTTTCTCGTAGCTTCTAGGAAACTGTTCTTCTGTTTTGAGAACTCGGCGGCTGTCAGAACCTTGTGATCTGCTTCGTACGCTCTGTAGAATACATCAGTCGTCTTTTGGTTCCAGTTCTCGTCTCTGAGAATATGATGCTCCAAAATCGTTGTCGGAACGCACTGCACGACTACTTGCAGATTGCTCAGTGCAGTCTGCATTTCTTTCTCGTTGACCTTGAACCCCGCCAGATACAATGGTGGTCCACCGAGCATAAGAAGCTGAGGCCTCTCTTCCAGTATTATCTGAAGCGTCCGACTCGAGATCGGTCCTTGAACGTCTGGTGCAAACATGAATTTCTCCTCTTCCCGCTCAATCGTAGCCATCAGAACCCAGCCCAGAAACGAATTGTCCGAACCATGGGCCACTGGCTCCG
>Ga0315274_10008736_pt1 | contig 14674 bp, 13 predicted proteins | sample YL17G02_20_MG_FD_203700 | JGI IMG/M metagenome (GOLD analysis project Ga0315274, IMG submission 203700) | Sediment microbial communities from Yellowstone Lake, YNP, Wyoming, USA - YL17G02_20 | ecosystem: Environmental > Aquatic > Freshwater > Lake > Sediment | place: USA: Wyoming | collected... | reverse complement strand
CTAACACTACAGCGCTATCTGTTGTCATGACAATGCTTGAGTCGTGATGTTTTAGCGGCGAGGTTGTGGGCTTGGTGGTATTGAATGATTTCGGCGGCGAGTTCAACCGGCGAGGACGAGCGGCCCCGGTGGAGCCATCGGCGGCAGACGGTGTTCAGCGCCCGGGCGACCTGTTCGAGCGTGATCTCCGGGTTTTTCCCCCCGAAGCCGTCCGGTCTGCTCGGCGACGAAGGCCATGACCAGTTGACAAAGGATCATGTGTCGCATCAACCCGATGTAGCTGCGGCCCTCGAAGTGCGAGAACCCGATCTCGCTCTTGGCCACGCGGAAGACGTGCTCGACGTTGGCCCGGGTGAAGGCCACATTCAGCAACGTCTGAAGGGCGGTGCGTGGCGGGGCGTTGGAGAGGAAATACTTGACCTCGCCGGTGGCGGCGTTGCGGGCGACGATGAGCCAGTAAGTGCGATCGGTCGGCACGCGTCCTCGCGTGAGGTGAACCTGGGCGGCTTTGACGCACCAGCGTTGGGCCGGCATGGTTTTGCGTTTGATCTTGACCTTGCGCCACTGGCCGCGAGTGAAGAGCGGGCTGTGTCGGCCGGCGTTGTCGACGCGTTTGGCGGCAAAGGGCTTCTGTTGGGAACGATACTTCGGAAGGGTGGGCCAGCACAACGTGTTGGCCGGAACTTCCGCGACGTAGTTTTGACCGAGACGTTCCAGCTCGGTCAGAAACTGCGGCTTGCTGCCGTACCATTCGTCGAAAGTGAGCCAGTCGAAGCGGAGGCCGTTGGCCACGGCGCGGCGGTACTGTTCCAGGGCGATCTCGGACTTCGGACGGTAGACGACGTCGTCGGGGATATGAGCCTCGCGACAACGATCGCGGTCGGCATCCCAGGTTTTTTCCGGGAGAAACAGGTCGGAATCGATCAGGGTCTTGAAGTCCCCGTAGAGACAGGCCAGATGAACGGTGACGATGCAGTTGTCGACCTTGCCCGCGCGGCCGCAGTATTGGCGCTGCACGCCCGGCGTCTTGTCGCCCTTCTTGGCGACACCGGTCTCGTCGATCAGACCGATGACGCCGAGTCCCGGCGCACCGGGACGAGCAGCGCCCGGCGCGGGCAGGTGGTCGCGCACGATGCGGCGTTGCAGTTGGTCTCGCAAGCGATCGTGGTCCCAGACGTGATGGGTGAGAAACTCCTGCAGGGTGCGAACGGCCGTCCCGCCGGCGAGTGCGATGGGCTCGACACTCTTACGCGGCAGGTCGCTGAGCAGACCCCGCCCGTAGGTCGCCAAGTGACGCCGGGTATCGGAACGCGGGAAACAACGGGAAAACGATTGAGTAAAGGCCGTGAACGCCGGCCCCAGCGCGGCAATCTGCTCCGCAGTCATGCAACACCTCCATTCCGTTGGAGCATGACATCGGCGCGATCACCGCTTTGACTTGAGCCCATTCAGCGCTGTAGTGTTAACTTCCAGGTGGCGACTGACCAACTTTGTGACCAACTCGCTCTCGCTGGGAATCAAAGGCGAACGGCGATCGTACTTCGATTACTACCTGAACGCGCGGACGCACCGGTCCTTGGGACGCAACGCGCCGATCGAGCGAGAGGTCGAACCACCATGCCCCAGACGCGTCGTCGCCATTCCGCAGGTCGGCGGATTGCATCATCGCTATCGCCGCGCGGCCTGAGCTCGGGTGATGTCGCTGAACGCGCTGCACCTCGCGGTTTCTTTCTGCGCGGAGCGCCGAAACATTCCTGCCCTGAGGCCTGAGGTGCGCGCATCGCGCCACAAATGATCGCGGACTTCCTGTCTCTTGCGGCAACTCATCACACGCTGACATGTCTCAATCAGGCCGGATGGTATTTTCGGGATCGACAGGTCTCCAAGAATGCCTTGCTTCAACGGTCCGGTTAGCTGTAGGTTGGGAGTTCTGGCCTCTGTGCAGCGGCTTTCGACGCTCGTGCCATCAGGGCGGTGGAGCGTTGCCGATTGGTTTCTGGAAAAGCACCCACTTCACGGCTTCCCTCAGCGTGGTGGCATCAAACGGCTTTTCGAGAAACATGTCGGCATCGAGACTCACCGGGCAGACCTCGCGGGCGTATTCGGCCCCGTAAGTCTCGCCGATGGCTGACATGAAGATAATGGGAATGTCCTTCAGCCTCGCGTCCTGACGCATTTGGCAGGCCACCTGCAAGCCTTCGGTCGGCGCTGCGAGCATAATGTCGAGAAGCACGAGCGTAGGACGCTGCCGCCGCATGGCTTCCAGCCCAGCCTCGCCCGTGGTGCAGCACCTCACTTCGCACCCCGGCCCCGCCAGGACCGCAGTTACCACGAGGTGCATGTCCGCGTCATCGTCGATCAGGAGGATTGCCGTACGCTCTTGGACGTCCATGGCGTTCGCATCTAGCACTCGCCCGACCACACTCCCGCAACGCGACCCGTGGGCCGTGATCTCCACGGATACACGCTTCGCGGCCTCGACTAGCTGCCCGTCGCCAGTTGAACGAGAGCCCCTTGGAGACGGCGGCTGAGTGTAGCGGCGAGTTCCTTCAACAGCTGATATCCCAGGGTATGGTCGCGCTCGCACAGGTCGCGTATCGCGACGGCCCCGATTTGCACCGCGCGACCGGACCCGCGGGGGACGGCGGTTGCGGTGCAACGATACGGATCGACGAGCGAGGACCAACCGATCAGGTCGCCGGCCACGACCGTATCCACCACGTGACCCTCGCCTTCATGGAGCTGATAGACGATATCGATCTGGCCCTCGCGGAGGATGTAGAGGGCCCGGGCCGGGTCACCCTCGCGGAAGAGCGGCTCGCCGGGCTTGAAGGGCCGCTCCTCAGCGGCGGCGGCCACGGCCTTGAGACTGTCGGCGCCGACACCCGCGAAGTAGGGGAACGAACGCAGTACTTCGATAGAGACCATGGCTGTTACCTCCAGGCTTGCAGAAGGTCAAGCACGGCCCCAGCGGCGAGCGGGATGCTGGCAGCAACGGCGGCCGTACACTCTTCGCCGAACGAATGCACGTCGGCGGCCTCGACAGTAACGACGCGAATGTCGCTCAGACGCGGCAGGGCAGCGCCGGATCGCCGCCCGAACTCAAGGGCGGTCGGCAAGTCCACATCGTGTGCGGAGGCAGAATGCTCGGTCGGTACAACGGTCGCCGAGAACACCCGCACCGTCCCCGGGCTGCGGTTGCTGCGCTGCGCGTCGATGATCACGACGCGATCGAACCCGATCAGCCTCTCCATCAGCTGCAGGCCGCCACGGTGATCCTCGGCGACCTCGACTCCGGGGGTCTCTTGGAGAAGGGACCGCAGCCGCCGAACGACATGCAGCCCGACCGCATCGTCGCGCAGCAAAGGGTTGCCGAGGCCGAGCACGAGCGTCCGGCCAGTGAACGGAGGGGCGACGTCGGTCCGCCTGGGAGCCTGAGAAGTCGAGATTTGACGCACTTCCAACATGGGTTTATGAGTCCGACTTCGCCTCCCAGCGCGGGGGCTCGCGACGGATTGTCTGGAGAACCTCGCCGTTCGGTGCACGCAACACCACAGTTAATGGCATCTTCCCGGGAAGGTAGTGCGTAGCACAGCCGAAGCAAGGGTCGTAAGCGCGGAACGCCATCTCGATCCTGTTCAAGAGGCCGTCCGTGACCGTCGTGCCTTTGTGAATAAGCGACCGTGCCGCCTCCTTAATCGAGAGGTTGATCGGAGCGTAATTGTTGGTTGTGCCGACGATGAGGTTCACGCGGGTGAGAATGCCGCGTTCATCCGTACAGTAATGATGGGTCAACGTGCCGCGGGGAGCTTCGACGGAGCCCACGCCTTCATCCGGGGTGGCCGTCGGGAGCACGCGATACTCAGAGCCGGTGATCTCGTGGTCCGTCGCCAATTCCACCCAGCGTTCGGCGGCGTACAACAACTCGATCAGGCGTGCCCAGTGGGTCGCCAGGGTGTGGTTGATCGGCTTGCCGCCGAGCGCCTCGTACATCCGTTCGTATTCCCGTTGCGCCAAGGGCGTCGCCATACCGTCGGCGGCGTTCAGCCGGGACAGGGGCGTGGCTTTGTAGAGACCGGAGTCCTCCCCGTCCACGAAGCCTTTCCAGCCGATCCTCTTGAGGAACGGGAACTTCAGGTAGGACCACGACTCGACATGCTCGGCGATGTAGTCCCGGTAGTCCTTGGGGTCGTACTTGGCGTGTTCTCGTCCGTCCGGCCCGACGACGCGAATCATGCCGTCGTAGAAGTTCACCCGGTTGTTCGCGTCGACCGTACCCATGTTGTACGTGCGGTTGGTGTACGCCTCGCTGGTGATCAGGCGAACGTAGTCCGGGTTTCCGAGCACGATGTCGTTGAAGAGTTGGATCGAGAATTTGGCGAAGTCGATCGCCTCGCGCCCCAGGCGTTCGATTTCCTTCCGTTGCTCTTCATTGATCCCGCGGCTGACGCCGCCGGGCAGGCCCCAATTCGGGTGAACCTTCCGGCCGCCGATCATTTCGATCAGGTTGTGCCCGTCGCGGCGCATTTTGAGAACCCGGCCAGCAACCTGCATGCCGACCTTCTTGATGACCCCGAGAATGTTGCGCTCCTCCGGCGGAGCGTCGAGCCCCATGATGAAATCGGGACCGCCCAGCGCATAGAAGTGCGTCGTGTGGTCGGTGGTGTAGAAGATGGAGTAGAACATTTCGCGGAGTTTTTTGGCCGTCGGCGGCGGATCGACGTGGAAGAGGGCATCGAGCGCCTTGCTGGCCGCCATGTGATGCGCCTCCGGGCAGACGCCGCAGATTCGCGACGTAAGGTTGGGCATGTCCTCAGCGACCCGGCCGACGCAGAACCGCTCGAACCCACGAAGCTCGGGGATCTGCAGGTAAGTCTCGGCTACGTCGCCGTCCGGAGTCAGGAAGATGTCGATCTTCCCGTGCCCCTCGAGGCGGGTGATGGGGTCTATGTTGATGCGCTTCATCGTCATCGGGTCCACTCCTTCAGGTCAACACTGACCTAGGCCTGGGCGGCGATTTTGGGCCGCGGCAGTTCCAGGCGCTCGGCATCCGGCACAAGGGCCCTCCGTCGCAGCAGGCTGTGCGCCAGACTAAACCGGTAGAAGGCGCCCACAGGGTCGGGGATGCCTTCCCGAATGATCCGGTCGATCTCGTCAGGATCGTCCGAATCAATGACCGAGGCCAGCGCCGTGATCATTCTGGCGCCAAAGTCTTCGACGCCGACGTTGGGACCGTAGCAGCCGATGCAGGGCGAATTCACCTCCGGACAGCGCGCCCCACATCCGGCCCGTGTGGCGGGGCCACAACAAAGAAGCCCCTGTTCGAGCAGGCACGTGTCGGCGTCGGGGATGATCTGCCAGGTGCGCTTGAACGCCTTGATCTTCTTCTCGTTGCGCGTTCGGGGGCACTCGTCGCAGCAGGTCGTCTCCGCCCCGATCACCGATCCCGGCGCCGGAAGCTTGCCCTCGAGGATCGCCACGACAGCGTCCCAGATTCGCGGTGCCTCCGGCGGACAGCCCGGGAGGTAGTAGTCGACGGCGACGGTCTGTCCGAGCGTGCGTACGGTGTCATAGAACACCGGCAGCGAAAGGTGGTAGCCGTTGAACCGCGTCTCGGGCAGGGGAATGACGTGCCTAGCGTTATCGGTCGAGGCCGTCTCGAAGTATACCGTCTCGAAGATCTCCTGGCGGCGGGTGAGGTTGGCCAGACCGGGAATGCAACCCTCGTGAGCGCACGAACCAAAGGCGACCAGGACCTTGCTCTTCTGCCGCAGCAGTCGGGCCATGTACTCCTGTTCGCTCGTCCTGATCCCGCCATTGAAAAGACACACGTCAATATGCCGGTCGGGCCACTTTTCCACGTCACGTGTCTTCGTGTCCATGATGCAGGGACAGAAGACGATGTCGAAGGCGTTGGCGACGTCGAGGATCTTCTCGTTCAGCGCCAGAATGGAGATCTCGCATCCGCCGCAGGAAGCCGCCCAATAAATGGCCAGTCTGCCCTTGTCGCTCATCGCCCAACCTCCATGGCCGATTCGTGTTCCAGCAGGATCCTGTCGACCGCAGGTAGATGTCCGTCGTCATCGGCCCAGTTCGTCGGCCAGCGCAGCGGTCCGAGCGTACGGATGTCCTCCACCAACTCGTTGATCGCTATGGTGAGTTGGGAAGCCTCCGCCGCCGACGCCCACACCAGCCGCACCCGCCGCTCGCTGATACCGAAGGCCCGTAGCGTGTGCTTGAGCATCGCGAACCGTCGCATGGTCTTGTAGTTCTGTTCGATGTAGTGGCACTCGCCCGGATGACAGCCGGCAATCAGCACGCCGTCCGCGCCGAGGGACAGCGCCTTGAGCACGAAGACGGGGTCGACGCGCCCGCTGCACATCAGGCGGATCACGCGGACGTTCGGCGAGTGCTTGATCCGCGCCGTTCCGGCCCCGTCTGCTGCTCGATAGGAGCACCAATTGCAGAAGAAGCCGACGATCTTCGGTTCGTAGATTTCACGCTGCATGCCCTTCTTACTCCTACGACACCACGGGTTCCAAACTCAGTGCATCCTCCGCCACCGCCGGCTGCCCGTCGCCGCGCGCATCCCAGAGGAGTCCTTCGATCTCGGCGCCGACCTGGTCGTTGGAGAAGTGGGCGCCGCTGATCGCTCCCGCCGGGCAGGCCGCGACACAGGTCCCGCAGCCCTTGCACAGCGCCGGGTTCACCTTGCTCACCTTGTCGTCCGTCAGAAAGTCGATGGCGTTGAACGGACACAGGTTGTTGCAGATACGGCAGCCTGAACAATTGTCGGCACAGATCGAGGCCACAACCGGTTCGATCATGACCGTGCCTTTGGTGATCATGCCCTGGACCCGAGCCGCCGCAGCCGCACCCTGGGCGACGGAATCGGGGATGTCCTTGGGTCCGTGGCAGGCGCCGGCGATGTAAACGCCCTCGGTCATGGTCGCCACCGGATCGAGCTTGACGTGCCGCTCGATATACCAGCCCGCCATGCTGCACGAGATGCCCGCCTTGAGGCCGGTCTCTCGTGCATCCCGTCGCGGTTCGATGGCGCCCATGAGCACCACCATGTCAACCGGTATCCGACGCTGCTTGCCGAGCAGCGTGTCCTCCACCTGCACGATCAGCTTCCCCTCCTCCTGCGGGAGGCGGGCCATGTCGGTAACGTCGGCCACCTTGCCGCGCACGAAGAGCATGCCCTCCTCGAGCAGCCGCTGGTAGAACTCCTCGTAGTCCTTCTTGTTGGGCCGCATGTCGATGTAGCAGGCATACACCTTGGCCTCCGTCTTCTCCATGACCAGGTGCCCCAACTTCAGCGATAACATGCAGCAGATGCCTGAGCAATAGGCGTTGTAGTTTGCATCCCGGCTGCCCACGCAATGCACAATGCACACCGACTTCGGCTCGGTCACGCCGTCGCGAAGAACGATTCGACCGCCGGTTGGGCCCGAAGCGTTGCACATCCGCTCGAACTCCAGGCTGGTGAATACGTTGGCCAGCCGGCCGTAGCCGTACTGCGGAATCCGCCGGCAATCGAAGAGATCCCATCCGGTGGCCAGGATGATATTGCCCACCTCGAGTTCGAGAATCTCATCCTGCTGATCGAACGCGATGGCGCTGGGCGGGCAGAGCTTCTCGCACACCCGGCATTTGCCCCGCTCGAACCAGATGCAGGAGCCGCGGTCGATTACCGGTATATTCGGCACCGCCTGCGGGAACGGCGTGTAGATCGCCTTGCGATAGCCCATGCCCGCCTCAAAGACTTCGTCGACCACTCTGCGCGGGCACTTGTCGATGCACAGCCCACAGCCGGTGCACACGTCCTCGCGGACGTAACGGGCCTTGCGGCGAATACGCACCTTGAAGTTGCCGATCGAGCCTGAAACCTCCTCCAGCTCCGAGTAGGTAAGCAGCTTAATATTCTCGTGCTGTCCCACCTCGGACATCTTGGGTGTCAGGATGCACGCCGCACAGTCCAGCGTCGGGAACGTCTTGTCGTACTGGGCCATGTGTCCGCCGATGCTCGGTTCACGCTCCACCAGGTAGACGGGGTAACCGGCGTCCGCCAACTCGAGGGCGGCCTGGATACCGGCAATCCCGCCGCCCAGAACCAGGGTGTGGGGGTTGACCTTGACCGGAATGGGTTCGAGCGGGCGGTGATGCTTGACGCGGGCCACAGCCCCCGCGACCAGCGCCTTCACCTTGTCGGTCGCCGCCTGCTTCTCCTTCGTCACCCACGAGACGTGCTCGCGGATGTTGGCCATTTGAAGCAGGAATGGGTTAAGGCCGGCGTTCGCGCATGCCCGTCGGAAGGTCTTCTCATGCAAGTGCGGTGAGCAGGCCGCGACTACCACGCGGGTCAGCTGCTCTCCGCGGATATCGTCGGCAATCATCGCCTGACCCAAGGATGAGCACAGAAACTTGTACTCCCGCGAGACAACGACCCCCTCGAGCGTCCCGGCCCAGCGGACGATCTCCGCGACATCGACGATACCAGCGATGTTGCTGCCGCAGTGGCAAACATAAACGCCAACTCTCTCGGCCATTGACTCACCTCCTGGAGCGCCCGCTATCAACCGGCGCTCAAGCTCGACGCCATCGCCTCCGTCTTGGCAACCGCAGTCGCTGCGGACCCGGCGTTGGCGCGTGTCGCCTCATCCACCAACTCGATCAGATCCCGGACCATGATTCGGCCTTCGAGTCCCGCCGTCTTCACCGCGTCGCGGTACATGGTCAGGTCCTTCGGGCACGCCACCACCAAACAGCCGACGCCGAGCGCCGCGGCTTCCCGGATACGAGATTCGGCGGGGCGTTCCTTCACCTTGCCCTCGTCCATCCAGATGCGTCCTCCGCCTGCCCCGCAACAAAGGGCGCGATCGCGGTTCCGCGGCATCTCCACAAGCCGGCACCCGACGGCCCGCAGCACACGACGCGGCGCCTCGTAAACCTCATTGTAACGGCCCAAGTAGCACGGGTCATGGTAGGTCACGGCGCCATCGAGTTTCCGCAGAACCTTGAGCCGCCCACCACGAATCAACTCATCTAGCAGCTCGGTATAGTGAAGAATGGGAACCTTGGCGCCGAGCGATTGCGACTGGCCGTTGGTCAGCACATACTCGTTCTTCAGCGTGTTGTAGGTATGCGGATCGGTCGTGACGATCCGTTCGAATTGGCACTTCTGGAGCGCGGTTATGTTCTTCTGGGCCAGCAACTCAAACAACCCCTCTTCACCCACCCGGCGTACGTCATTGCCTGCATTGCGCTCGGCGTCAAACAGAAGGCCGAAGTCCAACCCGGCGGTCTGGAATACACGCGCCGTGGCCTGTGTGACCTGCGTCAACGCCGGACTGTAGGAGGCGTAGTCACCGACAAACCACAACGTCTGTGCTGGCTGCTTGCGGACATCCTTTATCTTAAAGTCCAGCCCTGTGGTCCACTTCGCCCGCTGCTTGTCCGACTTGCCGAACGAGTTCCCGTACCGCCGCAGGCTCTCAAGGGCGGTCGCCAGAGTCTTGTCGCCGCGTTGCTGTAAAAGAAGCCCTCGGCGCAGATCGACGATCGGTTGCACATGCTCGACGAACAACGGGCACTCCCGGTCACACGCATTGCAGGTTGTGCATGCCCAAACGGATTCCTCGGACAGAACATCTCCGACGAGGCGCTTGTTGAGGATCGCTTCGCACGAGGCCGAGCGGCCGACTTCAGGATTTGCCCGCAGCGCCTGCCCCCGTTCATGAAGGTGGGCCCGCAATCCCATGATCAGCAACTTCGGCGATAAAGGGGCTCCACTGCCGTATGCGGGGCAGACATCCTGGCAGCGTCCACATTCGCTGCAAGAATACCAATCGAGCATCTGCCACCAGCTAAACTGTTCAATCCGCTCTGCGCCCTCCGCTCCCTCATCGCGCCGGGCGGGCATAAGCCGCCCCGGCGGCTCCAGATTGCGCAGGAGCACGTTGATAATGGACGTCACCACGTGGAAGTGCTTACCCAACGGGAGCAGCGTCAGAAACACCAGCACCACGCCGAGATGAATCCACCAGCAGACCTCGCTCACTGCCTCTTGGGTTTCGGGAGACAGATCTCGCAACGGTAAGCCGACGACCGCCGCTACCGGCTGCCACGCCACCGCCACATGGGCCTCACCGAGATTCTGGCGAATCCCGGTGTGGCACAGCAGCGTCGCCATGATGGTGAAAATGAAGCACAGAACCAGGTTGCCCTCGAATTGATGGCTGCCCTTGTAGCGCTCCGGCCGGACGACGGCGCGGACGTACAGGCCATAGAGCACCGCGACTGTCACGGCCAGAGCGATGATATCTTGAACGAGCGACAACGGGCCGAAGGTGGCGAAAAAAGGCAACACGAAGTCCGGGAACAGGCCCTCAATGATCGCCTGTAGAATCGTCGGCAGAAGGAGGACAAAGCCCCAGAAGATGACTATGTGGGCAATCCCCGTTCCGGGAACTCGAAGAAGTCGAGTCTGTCCGCCGACGAAGACCAGGACTCCCTGGAGGCGCTTAGACCACTGTCCGAATGGGCCTGCCGGGCGGCCCAGACGAAGATGTTGCATGCGCTGCCAGCACCGATAGCCAAAAAGGCCTACCGAGGCAACCAATCCGAGCAACACCACGACAGTGGAGAGCGACATCTGTCGATACCTTCAACAAACAGGAGCCCGCAGACCGGCTGAAGCCGACGCAGAGCAGCCCGCCTTCTCACTTCTTGAGGTTCTCTGTAAGCAGCGGCATCAACTCGAGGGCGTTGCAGGTGGCACCGTACTGGGCGACATCAAAGATCGGCGCCTTGGGATCCGTGTTGATCGCAAGCATCAACTCGGCCTCGGGCACCCCCTCCAGATGTTCGGGAGCCCCGCTGATCCCGATCGCAAGGTAAAGCTTCGGCTTGACCTGCTTACCCGATTTCCCTACCAGCCGGGTCGTCGGCAACCAAGCCTGGTCGATGACCGGCCGCGACCCGGACACGACTCCGCCCAGCGCCGCAGCCAGTTTCTCGGCCAGCGCAAGGTTGTCCTTGTTCTGGATCCCGCGCCCCACAGACACCAAGATCCGCTGTTTCGTGATGTCGACGTCGCCGGCGGGCGGCTCCAGGTACTGCTTAAACCGGGTGCGGACTTGGTCGAGTCCCGGCGCGGACACCGTCTCAACCGTGGGCGTCTTGTGGAGTTGCCCGTCTTCAGCCTTGTAGCCCCCGGGCATCACCGTCACGACGCATGAGGGCTCCGGCAGCGGGCCGTTGGCAATCAGTTTTCCGCCGCAAGTCAGCGATGAGCACTGGACCGTCCCGTTGCCCAGAGAGAAGGTCCGGCACGCCGTGGCGACCGGCCAGTGAAGTCGATGAGCCACGCCACAGGCCAGATCCGTCCCCGTGGCCGTGTGTCCAAACATCACCAGTCGCGGGGCGTGCTGCTCGAAAACAGCAATCAGGACGTGCAGATACGCGTCCGGGTTAAACTCTGCAAGGTCGGCGTGCTCCACGCAGACCACGCGGTCGGCCGCCCCAAGCTGCGCGACCAGCTTCTGCACATCTCGGCCGATCAAAAGGGCGGTCAGCTTCGTTTTCAGCCCTGCGGCAAGCTGCCGCCCCGCGGCAAGCATGGTGTAGGTGATGTCCTTGACTTCGCCGCGCAGTACTTCGACAACGACGCATACTTCACCGCACATGGTCTACCCTCGCGCGGGCTTGACGCCCGCATCAACACGTCTTGTCAGGCCAAAACCCCCCGCTCCTTCAGAAGCACGGCGAGCTTCTGTGCGACCTGCTGAACGTTCCCCTCAATCATCTCTGCATGGGTCCCCGACTCCGGAAGCGCCATGGACGAAACCGCAAGCTCGTTCTCCACCGACACCTCGTCGACCGCTAACTCCTCGATCTTCGCCGACTTCATCGCCTCCATGACCTTGCTGGTGACGACATATCGCGGAGCCCGTTCCGCAGCCTGAATCCCAAGGACGGCCGGCCCGTTGACCTCGATTTCGGCGTTGAGCCCTCCGGGGTACTCCTTCCGGGCCACGACTCGACCGTCAGCGGCAACCACCTGGGTGACATACCCGACGTACGGAAGCCCGAGGTCCGCGGCGAGCAACGCGCCGACAAAGCCGTCAAGGTCATCCACCGCCTGCGTACCGGTCAGGATCAAATCGAAACGCACGTCGCCGACTGCCCGGCGCAGAATCGCGGCGATTCGCCGGTTGCCCAGGCCCTGATCGAATCCGTCACCGGTGATCTTGATCACCCGATCCGCACCCTTGGCCACCGCCGTGTACAGCGCCTCGTCAACGTCGCCGGTGTCGAGGGCCAGCACCGTGACCCGTCCGCCGTGCCGTTCTTTGAGAATGATCGCCTGTTCCAGCGCATGTTCGTCCAGCTCGTTGGGCATGAGCCGCAGAAAGTTGCGATCCAAAAGGCCGGTCGCGGCGTCGATCTCCAGATCTTCCACCAAGTCCGGCACAAACTTGATCAGGACGACGATGTCCATCGCGAACTCTCCTTACGGGCCGTTGCCCCAAAGCGCCGCAGGCAGACCTATCCGAATATGGATTCCACCAGCAGCTCCGCAACATCCTTCACCGCCAGTTTGCCCTCGTTCCCGGTACTCTTCACCGCATCCTCGAAACGGGGCGTCTCGTAGGGACAGGCCACCGCGAGCACTTCGGCCCCTACGGCGACGGCCTCCTTGACGCGCCATTCCGAGGTGCGGGTGTGGGCTTTCTCCCACGAGTAGCCGTCAAGCCACATGCCCCCTCCGCCGCCGCCGCAGCAGATGCTCTGGGCGCGATTGTGCGACATCTCCACAAGCTCCAATCCAGGAATAGCCCGCAAGAGCTGTCGGGGCTCCTCGTAAATGTTGTTGTCGTTGGCACGCCCCAGATAACACGGGTCGTGGTACGTAACTCGGCGCGGGCCCCGGTTCTGCAAAAGTGCGCGTATGCGATCGGAGTGCTCCGCCAGATACTGCGTATGGTGCTTGACCGGGCGGTCGAACCCGAGCCGCGGATACTCGTGCTTGAATGCGTTGTATGCGTGCGGGTCGCCCGTAATGATCTCCTTGAATTGGTACTTGCTCATCGCCTGGATGTTCTTACGGGCGAGCAATTCGAATAGCCCCCATTCGCCCGTGAACGCCTGCGTGTCCCCGTCGCTGTTCTCCTCCGGGCCGAGAATGCCGAAGTGCACGTCCAGCACGAACAGGAGCTTCGCCAGTGCCCGGCTGGCCTGCTGAGCGCGGGGGTGATAGGAAGCGTAATCTCCCACGAACCAGAGCACTTCAACCGGTTTCTTGTGAGCGCTCAAAACCGGAACGGGAACGGTGAAATCCTTAGCCCACTCGGCCCGCTTCTTGGGCGATTCACCGAGGGCATTGCCGTAGCGGCGTGAATTCCCCAGGGCAGCCTGGAGCTCCTGGGGTATGCTCCCGCCAACCAACATCTCCGTCTTCAGTGTCGCGAGCAGGCCGCGGGTCAGCGGAATCTTCGCCGGGCAGACGCTGGCGCACGCGAAGCAGGATACACAGAGCCAGATCGTGTCACTTTCCAGGACGCCGTGGAAGTCGTCGGCTCGAAGCGCCGCGATCAACGACCGCGGCGGATAGTCCATCGCAAAGCCGTATGGGCAAATGCCGCTGCATGTGCCGCACTGCAGGCACTTGCGAATCTTCTCCCCGTCGGGGGTGGCACGGATTACCTTGTCGAGGAATTCGTACGATGTTGCGACCGACATGGTGCAGAGTCTCCCCGCGGCCTCGCGAGCGAACGCCGGCCGCCAAAAACCTTATGCCGGTCCTCGCGCCGGCCGATCGGTTAACAAACCAAATTGGCAAACCGAGGATCGGGACCCCCTCTGAAACGCGATGCGGGCCCCTATAGAAACAGACGGCGAGTTGGAGACCCTCGCCTCCCGAGACAGATCGTAGTCACCGGATGGAGTTCCCGACGAGTAGAAACCTCGCGCCACCGCCGACCACCGGCCGGGGTCTGCGGGATGGGAGAGGAGCTTTGCTTGGAACGACCCGAGTTGAGCGTAACTGCGAGCGACCGCTTGTCGGTGCCCGCTACGCGGTGACATCTGCTTTGATCGGCGAGCCGGCCACGCCAGGAGAATCGACGATGCGAATCGCGGGCGCTGCGTGCTTGCTCGCCGGGGTCGACGGACAGACATCGGATCGCCCTAATCCCAGAAAACGCGAACAACACCTACCATACAACCTGCTGCCGTTCCGTATCGTTGCGCCGTTTCGCGATCCCGCGAGTACGGCCGGCGGCTTCCACCATACATCACTCGAACCAGGAACTTACTACACCTACAAAACACGTCAAGACCCTCGTCGGTTTCTTTCTTACTCAAACTGACCGCTTTTTCTGAGATGAACGCCGTAACTGCCGTTCCTACAAGGAGTTACGTCGCTTCGATTGTGTTTGAGAAACGGCTACAGCCGTGCCTTCACCGTGGGCCTCAATCCTCGAAATCCTTGAAAGACAAGGCATTCTCGCCTTCCGCGACCAGGGAGAGACGCAAAAACGAATGGCTCATGGGGGGTTCAAGGTGAAGGTGCGGGCAGGTTGTAGCCGATCGTTCTATGACCGGGCATGGAAGCCCGGGATGACGGAACGGAGGCTGCAAAGACGATGGATTTCCCACTCGGCGATCT
>Ga0315274_10008735_pt1 | contig 14674 bp, 12 predicted proteins | sample YL17G02_20_MG_FD_203700 | JGI IMG/M metagenome (GOLD analysis project Ga0315274, IMG submission 203700) | Sediment microbial communities from Yellowstone Lake, YNP, Wyoming, USA - YL17G02_20 | ecosystem: Environmental > Aquatic > Freshwater > Lake > Sediment | place: USA: Wyoming | collected... | reverse complement strand
CGACGTGCCGCGCGAGCAGGAAGGCGATGGCTACGCGCGGCTGCGGGTGCTCTTCGCGGAGGCCAGACAGTCGGTGAGGCTGATGGAGCAAGCGGTGGCGGCTTTGCCGATTGGGCCAGCCTTGGCCACAGACCTGAAGATCAAAGCGGGCGCGGCGCTGGGCTGGGTCGAGGCCGCGCGCGGCGCGACCTTTCATTGGCTGCGCATTGACGGCACGGGGCGAGTGGCGCGGTATCGGCTCATCACTCCGTCGTTTGCCAATTGGCACGGCTTCCACCTGGCGGTGGAGCAATTCGCTTTTCAGGACTTTCCGATCATCCTGGCCACGTTCGATCTTTCGGTGGCCGAAAACGATCGTTGAAGCACAAGATGAAAAGGCAACCATGAGTCAATGGGTTCGCAAAGGATTGGCAACCGGGATCAAGACGACGCGCTACCCGGCGCGTGAAGAAAAGGCACCCGGTGTTTCGCCGGGCTTGCCGGTCGGCGGGGAATATTCCGAAGCGCAGGCGCGTTCTTTGGTGGATCTCTGTCCGACCGGCGCGCTCACCTTGGCCGATCATCAAGTCGCGGTGGATTATCGGCGCTGTGTGCATTGCTTCCGTTGCCGCTACGGTGCAACCGCCCCGATTCGCTGGCAGGAAGGCTACGAGTGGGCGGCAGCATCGATCGTAGCCGCAGGCGGGACGCCCGCCGCTAAGCAGCGCGCGCTCGGTTTGGCATTCAATCGCTCCATTCACATCCTCGTGGTGGATGCCGGCGATTGCGGCGCGTGCCTCAATGAAGTCCGGCAATTGAACAACCCCTACTACAATATGCACCGCCTCGGTTTCTTCATTACGCCGACCCCGCGAGAGGCGGACGTGTTGCTTGTGGTCGGGCCGGTCACGGACCACATGCGCGTGCCGCTGCAAAAGGCTTTCGACGCGATGCCGACGCCGAAGCGGGTGATCGCCGTGGGCGCCTGCGCGCTGTCGGCCAGTGTGTTCGGCCCGAGTTTCGTCTGTGGCAGCGGCGTGCGCGACATGCTGCGTGTGGACGTGGAAGTGCCCGGCCAACCGCCGCCGCCATTGGCGATCCTGCATGGGCTGCTCGTGGCGGTGGGCCGCAAGCCATCGGCGTCGCTGGTTTCACCGGCAAGGAATCTCAACGCTGAAGAAGCAAAGGCACTATGAACCTGGGTCTCTTGCTTCAAATCTTTTTCTGGCTGTGCGTTGCGGGCATCGTGCTGACGATGCTCATCCCGGAACGCTGGTGTCCGAAGGCGCTGGCCTGGTTCGGGTCCGCCGCTTCGCTCGCCGTTCTCTGGAGCAGCGGAACGGTCCTGCTGACAGGATCTGCCTTTCAAGTTTCGCTTTGGACTTTGCCGACCTTGGGAATGTTGACGCTTTCGTTGGACCGGCTCTCGGCGCTGTTCCTGGCCGTGACCGCCCTGGTGTTTTTGCCGGCTTCGATCTTTTCCTCCGGTTACCTGAAACGTTACTTGAGCCACTACAGCCTGAAAGCCTTCAACGTCTGGTATCTGGCGCTCTTTGCGTCCATCGTGCTGATCCTGCTCGCCGGTGACGTGCTGTTGTTCCTGCTGGCCTGGGAGGCGATGTCCATCCTCAGTTATCTGCTTGTCAGCTTTGAGCACCGGGACGAAACGCACACTTGGGGCGGCTATCTGATGCTGGCGATGGGCGAGGCCGGAACGCTGGCGGCCGCGTTTGCGCTGTTGCTGCTCGCGGTGGCCGCAGGGGGCCTGGAATTTTCCGCACTGAAAACTGCGCTCCATTCGCCGGGCAACGGCGGGCGCTGGGCCGTGTTTCTGCTTTCGTTCTTCGGGTTCGGAGTGAAGGCGGGGCTGGTGCCTTTCAATGCGTGGCTGCCGCGCGCGCATCCCGTCGCGCCGGGGAACGTCTCGGCGCTGCTTTCCGGCGTCATCCTGAACCTGGGACTTTACGGCATCGTGCGCGTCAACATGGACCTGCTGCCGATGACGCTGACGGGACCGGGGTTGGTCGCGTTAATTGTCGGAACCATCTCGGCTTTCGTTGGCATCCTCTACGCAACGACGGAGAATGACCTGAAGGTGATGCTGGCGCACAGTTCCATCGAGAACATGGGCATCATCACCGCCGGGATGGGCGCGGGTTTTGTGTTTACCGCTGCCGGGCATCCAGTCCTGGCAACCATCGCGTTTGTCGCGGCGCTGTACCACATGACCAATCACTCGATTTACAAGGCGCTGCTGTTCCTCGGCGCGGCCACGGTGGATGCCCGGGTCGGTACGCGCGACCTGGACCTGCTGGGCGGATTGATCCGGCGAATGCCGTGGACAGCCCTTTGCTTCCTGGCGGGCGCGCTCTCGATTTCGGCCCTGCCGCCCTTCAACGGTTTCGTGAGCGAGTGGCTCACGCTGCAGACGATGCTGCGCAGCGCCGAACTCTCATCCGTCGGAGTGAAGGTGGTCTTCGCCCTGTGCGGCGCTGGCTTGGCGCTGACCGCCGCGCTAGCCGTCACATGTTTCGTGAAAGCGTTTGCGATGGGCTTCCTGGGCATGTCGCGCTCAATGCAGGTCGAGCAGACCACCGAAGCCGCGCGCTCGATGACCGCGCCGATGGGTTTGCTCGCTGCCCTCTGCCTGCTGTTGGGCGTGCTGCCGACCTTCGTGATTTCGACGCTGAACGGCGTGCTAATGCCGTTGACGCAGGCGAGCGCCGTGGACGCGCTGGTGCCGCCGTTCTTCACTTCCAGCCCGGCGCACGCACAGTTGCCAAGCGAGTTCGCCGCCGAGTTTCACGACCTCGGGGCGCAAGTGGGGCAGCAGGTTTTGCCAGGACAGGGGCTGGTCGTGTTGCATCGGGGCGGCGTGCAGAATCCGGTCGTATTCGCCATGTCCACGTCGTACCTGTTTCCGGTCTTGCTCGGCCTTCTCGGAACCACGTTTATTGTGGTGCGACTTGGCTTGGCGCGACATCGTTGCGTGGTCCGCCAGCCGCGCTGGGACGGTGGCATCCGGCGATTGCTCCCCGAGATGACTTACACCGCGACGGGATTCTCCAACCCCGTCCGAGTGATTTTCGACGCCATCCTCCGCCCCACCACCAAGGACACGCGGGAAACGGTGGCCGAACATTTCCGGGCTGCGATTCGGCGCGATCGGAAGGAGGTGCATATCGTGGACCGCTGCGTCGTAACGCCTCTGAGCTATGGAGCTTTGAAGATTGCCAACTGCCTGGCCGCAATGCATCACGGGCGGCTCAATGCATATGTGGCTTATAGCCTCCTAACCTTGCTGCTGGTTCTTGTGCTGGCGCTGGCGGTGTCCGGATGACGAATACCATGATGAGCGCGAGAGAGATTGCTTTAATGCTTATATGGGCGCTCGTGGCGTCAGGAATCATAGCATTGGTATTGTCGTTGATCCCCAGATTGCATCCGGATCGGAAGGGTTTTGTTCAACCGCTTCGGGTATTGCTTTTTGAACTATGGACTACCTGCATGGTTCGTGATCCAATTGGTGTTGTGGCTGATAACACACCGGTGGGTCCCATGAACGTCCAGTGGCCATTCGTGGTGCGAACAAAGGAAGCCGCGCAACTCAGAAAGCTGCGCACTCAGCGCAAGCATGTGCTGCTTCTCGGCCCGGCGGGCGTGGGCAAGACAGCCTCGGTTCGCAAATGGCGACAGGCCGAGTGGCGAGAGGCTGAATCTCGTGGCACTATTGGGTTGATATCCCAGCCGCACGGGCGTGCCGCCCGGTTGGACCTCATTACTTCAAGGGGTCTGACGCAAAGAACAGGCGAGCCATGAACACAGCAAACACGCAGCCCCTCCCCCAACGGTGTCTGCAGACACGGGTCAGTTGGCTGAATCCGACCGTCTTGGGCATCGGGTTGGCCAGTGTGTTGTTGGCCACGACAATTGCGAAAGCCGACTTGGTTACGGAGTGGAACTCGCTCCTCTTGGAGGCGATCCGCACCGAAGACGCCTCGCCTACATTGGCTGCTCGAAGCCTGGCGATCTTGCACACCGCGATTTACGACGCTGTGAACGCGGTTTACCGAACTCACCAGCCGTATTTTGTGGATATCGTTCCACCGCCCGGAACCGACGCCGAAGCAGCCGCTGTGGCTGCGGCCTACGAGGTTATGGTCAATCTATATCCCAGCCAGCGAGGGAGGTACGACGGTGTGCTCTCAGGTTACCTGGCCGGCGTGCCCGGCGGTAAAAGCCGGGATGGCGGTCTTGGCTTGGGAAAGAGCGTGGCCGACGCAATCCTAGCCTGGCGGAGCAACGATGGCGCCAGCACTTCGGTCCCGTATATACCCAGCACCGCTCCCGGCCAGTGGCGTCGAACCCCTCCGTTCTATCGCCCACCCGACTCCCCCCAATGCCCTTTCGTGATTCCCTTCGCAATGTCCCAGGGGAGCCAGTTTCGACAAGGAGGGCCGCCGGCGTTGTCGGGCAGGCAATATGCGGCTGAGTTTAATCAGGTGAAGGAACTTGGCGCGACCAACAGTACGACACGGACGGCCGACCAAACGCAAATCGCTCGGTTTTGGTCGGACTTCAGTTACACGGTGACCCCGCCTGGGCATTGGAACTGGATCGCGGCGATCGTGGCGACCAACCGAAACAACAGTGTCCAAGATAATGCCCGAATGTTTGCACTCCTCAACATCGCCCTGGCCGACGCGGGTATCGCGTGTTGGGACAACAAATACACTTACAATTTCTGGCGCCCCGTCACCGCCATCCGTACGGCTGACATTGATGGCAATCCGGACACAATCAGTGATCCGGAATGGAACTCGCTCCTGATCACACCGCCGTTCCCGGAATACACGTCTGGTCATAGCACGTTCAGCCGGACGGCCGCGACGGTGCTTGGAGACTTCCTTGGCACCGACTTGGTGAGTTTTACTGTCGGTTGCGACGCTCTACCGGGCGTCTTTCGATCATACAGCGGCTTGTCGAGCGCGGCAGAAGAGTGCGGTTGGAGCCGGATCTACGGCGGCATTCACTTCCGTTCGGCCGACGTCGATGGCCAGGCGTCCGGCGCAGGGTTAGCGCACTACGTCACCAGCAACTTCTTGTTGCCGGTGGCCAGTTTACCACGACTCCGATTCGTGGGTTTCACTGCGGGACAGGCGCAGGTGCATCTGCAGGGGCTGCTTAACCGCTACTACGTCATACAAGCCACCAGTGATTTTTCGGCCTGGCTGCCGATACTTACGAACACGACAACGCGCGGCGGTGTTGTGCTCAGCGACCCGGCCTCAACAGGGTTCGTGTTCCGGTTTTACCGTGCGGTTGAGCTCGGACTGAATTGGAGCAGGCCGCAGGCGAGGGACAAGACTCGGCTGTGAATTGCGCTTTGGCTGACACGGCCTTTGTAGCCATGACTAGTTCGCTTCCATTCGTTGAACGAACGAGAGAAACTGCGCGGCTTAGGCAACTCCACGCCGAGCGGAAACACACCCTGGTCCTTGGGCCGCCCGGCGTAGGCAAAACAGCCCTCGTCCGACATCTCCAGAGTCTCCTGCCTCTGGTGGTGTCCCCAGGATCCACGAGGTTGACCGACGTTTTCACTTCGTTGGAGCAGCAGCTTGGGCTGGCCTCGGAAGACCGACGGCTCGTCCAACGAAAACAACGACTGCTGAAGGCGGTTGCTGCTGCAGGCAAGACCGTCGTGTTCGATGCTGTGGGTTGGACGACGCCCAAGCTTAGCTCGTTCCTGGGCTGCGTGAGCGAACGCGTGCCGATCTGGATGAGCACTCGCTCTGCCCATCCGTGGGACATCGGCCATTTCTGGCCGTTTCTCTGGAGATTTGAGCGAATCGAGATACATCCGTTTCATCTTGCTGAGACGCGCGCACTGGTGGGGGCAACAGTCCGAGCCGGGCGGGTTCCCGCCGCGGTGCTGGATGCGGTGGAACGGCTACATCAACTTGCCGCTGGCAGCCCGAAAGTGCTCTGCGAGTTGCTGGAGGGACTCGCCACGGGCCGCTACGACCCGCACAAGGTGTTCGATTTGACGCTGCTGAATCTGGACCGGCGCATTCACCAATTGGCTCCAGCCTTCTCTTTCGACAAAACAAACGTAACGCCTGCCAAGAATGTCAGTGCGCCTGGAACTTAGACCCATTGGGATCGTTCATACACCCTTCAAACAAACAGCAGGCGCTTCCAATCGTTCAAACCACCCTCATGAAGGATAACCACCAGCGCCATTTACTGGTGTCGTTCCAGCACCCTGGCGTCGCTGTGCCGCCCACCCAGGCCCTCGCCACGCTGCGCAATAACGAGTATCTGCTGGAAACCGCGGAGAAAAAGGCTGAAGAAATCGTGGACGAGACGCCGCGTCTCGCCGACGCCATCGTCGAGATCGCCGGCAAAGAACTGGCGGCGGCGTGGCGCGAACGCCGCACCGCATCCAATGAAGCAGCCGGGTTGTGCGGGGTCGCGCTCCATCGGGTGCTTTCCAGCCACGCGACCAGGCTGATGCACCTGCTCGACGCCTTGCGAGAACAGCTCGAAAGTGCGTTGGCCCAGAGCTGCAAAGCCGTGTCCGAAATCGAAAAAGGCAGTGAACCTTTGCCCAAGCCGTCCGGCCTACCGTTGTTCGATGCCACGAGATTGATCGAGGGGGTCAAGCTGCAACCACCAACATTGGGGCGACTCCTGGGTGCGCCTTGGCTGCGCAGCTATGCGTGGACACGACTGAAAGAGCAACTGGGCTTCTCGCTGTCCGATTTCCTCGATGGCTACCGCCTACAACTTCGGCAATGGCTGCGCCAGGCGTTGACTGAACTGCGCGGCAACTTCCACGCTCGCGCCGGGCTACTCCAGATCCAGTTGGCGGCCCGCTTGGCCACGACCGCTGCCGAAACCGACGCCGCAACCGACCGTGGAAGCTAACCCGCGGCGCTTGCGTGAGTGGCACGTGTGACTGCGGTGCAGAAAAGGCGGAAGGTATCGGGGCGGTGCTGGCCGGAATCGGATTGTGTTCGCAAGTCAAGGCCGCCGATAAAGCGATTCCTCATCTTTAACAAGCTGCCGCAACAGACGGTGGTTGGCCTGTGCCAGCACCGCCTGCCACTCTTCGGCCGGGGCGCCCAGCTTGCGCGCCGAACGTAACAGGGCGGCCATGAAGAAGATGTCGGGACAGTGCTGCTGCAATTCCTCGCGGGCGCGTGTCAGGAGCGGCCCGATGGCGGGAGCCTATCCTTTGTCCCCCAGGATTTCGGCCGCCCGCTGGCGCATCTCGGGTTCCGGGTGATCGAGAGCGCCGATCAGCTTCTCCGGGTAACCGCCGGCGGCGGCGACAGCCAGATCGCACCTGCAGAAGGGGTATGTCTTTACGTCCGCTGGAATGATCTGCCAGCAGCCTGGACGAAAACCAACGTTCTCATCGCCGCCGCGTTCGCGCTGCTGCTGTTTCTTGGCCCAACGGCTCGGCACTACGAGATTCGCGCACTGCTATTGGTGGCCGGGGCAATCATCCTGGGGTGGAGCCGCCGATGACGCGTATGAAAGCGGGACGCCCACAAAGTGAACTGTTGGGAGTGGCAGGCCTCCTTCCTCAGCTTCCACTGCAAGCACCCAGCGTGGTTATCGGCTCAATCGGATTGACGGAACGTTACCCTTTTGGGATTCTTCGCGCACGGCAATGGAGTTTGCCTTCCCGAAACGGGAAAACCGCTTGAACTGTTTTCAGTGCTGATAACTCCTGCGGCGGCGATGGTCCGCGCAGCGTTATCATGTCAACATGCGACCGAAATAGTTGTGGTGGTGTCACGGGGAAGGCACTTTCCCCCTTCCGCCCTCTTTGCGTAACCCCTGTTGTTCAGGCGGATTTGCCCTTCCCGGATCACTCTCTGTCTTTCCATTTTCCCCACGTCTCTTTCCGAGCGCGGAGAAGTCCCGTAAATCAAACCAGTAACACATCAAACAATGAGCACCCCAAAAAGCGTAATCGAAATGGCCGCGAAGCAAGGGGCCAAGATGGCGGACATCAAGTTCGTCGATACCTTTGGCACCTGGCAGCACTTCAGCGTGCCTATCAGCGAAGTGACCGAGGAAGTCTTTGCCGAAGGCCTGGGCTTTGACGGTTCCTCCATCCGTGGCTGGAAGTCCATCGAAGCCTCCGACATGCTCGCCATTCCCGACCCGGCCACGGCTTTCATTGACCCGTTCTGCGCGATCCCCACGTTGAGTCTCACCTGCACCATCGCCGAGACTGGCACCAAGGAACTCTACAACCGCGACCCGCGCGGCATGGCGCAGAAGGCGGAGAGGTACCTGGCCTCCACGGGCGTGGCCGACACAGCGGTATTCGGCCCTGAAGCCGAGTTTTTCATTTTTGACAACGTGCAGTTCGACCAGAAATCCAACGGTTGCTTTTACTCGGTGGATTCCGAGGAAGCGGTGTGGAACACCGGCCGTGACGAGGCTCCGAATCTGGGCTACAAGATCCGCCACAAGGAGGGGTATTTCCCGGTGCCGCCTGCCGATACGCAACAGGACATCCGCAGCGAGATGCTGCTCACGCTCGCCTCCCTTGGCGTCCAGGTGGAGAAGCAGCACCACGAAGTAGCCACGGCAGGGCAGGCGGAACTGGGGATCCGTTTCGACACATTGGTTAAGTCGGCGGATGCCATGATGCTCTACAAGTATGTCATCAAGAATGTGGCTCGGCGGCACGGCAAGACCGTGACGTTCATGCCCAAGCCGCTTTACGGCGACAACGGCAGCGGCATGCACACCCACCAGTCGCTTTGGAAGAAGGGAAAGCCCCTGTTCGCCGGCAACGCGTACGGCGGGTTGAGCCAGATGGCACTCTACTATATCGGCGGTCTCCTCAAACACGCCAAGGCTCTTTGCGCGATCTGCAACCCCACGACGAACTCCTACAAACGCCTGGTGCCGGGCTACGAAGCGCCCGTTAATCTGGCCTACAGTGCGCGCAACCGTAGCGCAGCCATTCGGATTCCGACTTTCAGCGAAAGTCCCAAGGCCAAGCGCCTGGAGTATCGTCCGCCCGATCCGGCGGCGAATCCCTACCTGGCGTTCGCCGCTCTGCTGCTCGCCGGACTGGACGGCGTGCTGAACAAGATCGATCCAGGGGAACCGCTGGACAAGAACATCTACGAACTCCCGCCGGAAGAGCTGGCGAAAGTTCCGAACGTGGCAGGGAGTCTGGGCGAGGCTCTGGACTGTCTCGAAGCGGACCACGAGTTTCTGCTCAAAGGTGATGTCTTTACGCGCGACTTCCTTGAGACCTGGGTGAGCCACAAGCGCAAGGAGCACGACGCGATGCGCCTGCGGCCGCATCCCTATGAGTTTTTCCTTTACTACGATGTATAGAGTGCACGGCCGCCGGAGAAGCGCCTGCTGGGCCAGGCGCATCTCCGGTGCCCATCACCAGGAGTTACAAATGCAGGACCAACACAATGTTCTTGATTCAATCGCGGCAGGCGTCCTGGGATTGGTTCTGCTGGCGGGGTGCGCCAGCCGGGAAATCGGCACGGCTGTAAGCGCGCCTCCCCGGACCGTACCGGTAAATCCGTTCGCCGCAGGCGAGATTCTTGTCCCAGTCAACCAGGTGTTGACGCCTGCCGGGCTTCAGGTGGAGCTGCCTGACCTGCGGCCCCAGGTTCTGGCCCTCAGCCCCGACGGGGCTCTCCTCGCGACCTCGGGCAAGACGCACGAACTCGTTCTGGTTCACCCGGTCAAAGGGGAGGTTCTCCAGCGAGTGCCACTCCCTTCGGAGGCGGCGCGTGACGCGGGCTCCGACGCCGTTTCCTCGCACATCTTTTCGCCGGATAAGGAGGGGCAAGTCAGTTTCACAGGCCTTGTGTTCTCCCCTGACGGCTCGCGCATCTACCTGTCCAACGTCAACGGCAGCATCAAGGTCTTTGCCGTTGGACCGGGGCATCGTGTGAGCAGTCTGTATTCGATTCCATTGCCGGAAACGGGGCTGGCCTACCGCAAGAAAGAGATCCCGTCCGGCCTGGCCATTTCTCGGGACGGCAAGAGGCTTTATGTGGCTTTGAACGTGTCCAACCGGTTGTTGGAACTGGACACGACGAGCCGAAAGCCCCTGCGGCTGTTCGAGGTGGGCACCGCGCCCTACGCTGTTGCGTTGGTGGGTCACAAGGCCTACGTCAGTAACTGGGGTGGTCGCCGCGCCGACCGGCACAGCACCAACGGCCCGATCGGTATCGGGGCTCTCGCCAGGGTCGATCCCGTGCGCTTCGTGGCCAATGAGGGCTCCGTGTCGGTCATCGATCTGAAGGTGGGCGGCGTCCAGCGTGAGATCGCGGCTGGGCTGCATTCCTCGGGGCTGGCTCTCTCTCCCGATGGGCGCTGGCTGGTGGTCGCCAATGCAAACAGCGACACCCTCAGTGTGATCAACACCCGCCCCGATCAAGTGGTGGAGAGCATTCCGGTTCGTTGGCGGGCAAACGATCTCTTTGGGGCAAGCCCGAACGCGTTGACCTTCGATCAGTCCGGCAAAGTCCTCTACGTTTGCAATGGCACCCAGAACGCCGTTGTCGTGTTGTCGTTTCGCCCTGGCAACTCGAAGATTATGGGGCTGATACCCACCGGCTGGTATCCCGGCGCGATCGTGTGCGATCCGCCTCGCCATGCGATCTACGTGGCGAACATCAAAGGCATCGGCTCGGGCAAGCGATACGCAGTCGGCGAGAAGGCGAAGTTCAATTCGCACCAGTACTTCGGCACGCTCTCCTTGATCCCTGTGCCCGACCGACAGCAGCTTGGCAAGGACACCCGGATCGTGCTGCGGAACTACCAGAGGGCCGTTGCGGAGGCGGCTCTCCTGCCGCTGCGTGACGGCATTCCGCCCAGGCCCGTTCCAGAACGGGTCGGCGAGGCCTCAGTCTTCAAACATGTGGTGTACATCATCAAAGAGAACCGGTCTTACGATCAGGCCTTGGGGGACATGCCCGAGGGCAATGGGGCTCCAGACCTATGCGTTTTTGGAGAAGAGATTACGCCCAACCAGCACAAGCTTTGTCGCGAATTTGTGTTGCTCGATAATACCTATTGTTCGGGCATTCTCAGCGCTGACGGCCACCAGTGGACGGACACCGCTTTTGCCACCGACTACCTGGAAAAATCCTTCGCTGGATTTCCACGCAGCTATCCCGACGGAATGGAGGACCACGATCTGGACGCGCTGGCCTACGCGTCCACGGGTTTCATCTGGGATAACGCCTTGGAGCATGGCAAGACCCTGCGCGATTATGGCGAGTTCGCCGTAAGCGTCTCGGGCTGGAGCGATTCGACGCGAAAGGGGTTTCCGGCCTTTCTGGATTATTACCGGGACTTCGTGGCCCACACCGGGTTCACGCGCGTTGGTTCACGGCCGGGCATTCCGTCGCTTGGCCATTGCATGAATACAAACACCTTGGGCTGGGACCTGGACGTGCCGGATGTTCTGCGGGCGGCAGAATTCATCAAGGACCTGCGCCAATTTGAGCGGGAAGGCGATTTCCCAGATTTGGCCATCATCTGTCTGCCCAACGACCACACGTCAGGTACGCGCCCCCATTCGCCGACACCGGCGGCGCAAGTGGCTGACAACGACCTGGCCTTTGGTCGGATTGTCGAGGCGATCAGCCACAGCCGTTTTTGGAAAGATACCTGTATCTTCGCCATCGAAGACGATCCTCAGGACGGCTGGGACCATGTGAGCGGGTATCGGACGACCGCGTACGTGATCAGTCCCTACACACGCCGCCACGCTGTGGTTTCCGACAATTACAATCAGACCAGTCTCCTGCGAACGATCGAGTTGATCCTCGGACTGCCGCCGATGAACCAGATGGATGCAACCGGGGTGCCGATGACGGCGTGCTTCATGGGCGAGCCGGATTTCACACCCTTTACGGCAGTTCCGAATTCCGTGCCCTTGGATCAGATGAATCCGGACACCCAAGCGATTCAGGATCCCCTGCAGCGCCATTTTGCGGTCGCGTCAGCCAAGCTGCCCCTCAGTGAACCGGATCGCTGCCCGGAAGATTTGTTGAATCGGATCATCTGGCATGCGCAGAAAGGGGCGCGGGCTCCGTATCCGGCTTGGGCAATCCACTCCGCGGCTGAATCGCGCGAGTCCAAAGGAAAGGATCGGCAGTGAATGTCCGCGAATCCATGCCGGCTGCGCTGATGGCACTCGTGCTCTTCCCTGCCTGCACCATGCCAGCATCTCGTGTCTCGGAGGTGCTGGTGTATTCGGGTGCCTTCGACGGTTCGGCAGCGGTCGCCATCGACACAAGCCGGTTTGTCGCAGCGAGCGACGAAGACAGCACTCTTCGCATCTATCGTCGGGACGCCGGTGGGGAGCCGTTGCAGCAGATTAACTTGTCTTCGTTTTTGGAACTTGACCCGCACTCACGAGAGACTGACATCGAAGCTGCTGCACGCATCGGCAATCGCGCCTACTGGATTAGTTCGCATGGACGCAACAAGAATGGCAAAGAGCGGTTCAGCCGACACCGGTTCTTTGCGACTGACATTGTCACGAACAAGGTAGGTGTCCAGTTCTTGCCGTCCGGAAAACCCTACGAGGACCTAGTGGAGGATTTGATCTCCTCAGATCAACTCAAAGCATTCAATCTGGCGGCTGCAGCGGTGCGGTTGCCCAAAAACCCCGGTGGGCTGAGCATCGAAGGTTTGGCGGCCACACCGGACCAACACCTCCTCATCGGCTTTCGCAATCCCGTGCCCCAGGGTCGAGCGTTGCTCGTGCCGTTGCTGAATCCAGACGAAGTGATTGAAGGCAGGCACGCCCGCTTCGGCGCGCCCATTCAAATGAACTTGAATGGGCTTGGTATTCGAGACATCGCCTCGTGGCAGGGCGAATTCATCGTCATTGCCGGACCGTCCGATGGGGGCGGGCCATTCAAACTGTTCCGCTGGGCCGGCGGTGACTCGCTGCCGAAACCAACTAAGCATCTGTCCTTGAAGAACTTGCACCCCGAGGCCGTGGTGATCTACCCGGACAAGGGGCTCCGAGAGTTCCAATTGTTGAGCGACGACAGCACGAAGCAGAGGGACACAGCCGGCAAAGCTCCGCCATCGCTCATGAAGAAGCACTTCCGCAGTGTGTGGGTCACACCATGAACCCAACCCACCACGACATCACCGCATCCGCCCCTCCCGCCCTAAGACGGCTGCTGGTGCTGCTGTTTGGCGTGCTGCTGCCGCTTTACGGCTTCGGCTGGCTGGCCGAAGCCGTTTGGAACCGGGCTGGCTTGGATTGGGATACGCCTGCACTCAAGTTGATCCATCAACACGACTCGCCGGGCCTGGACAAGATATTAATCGGCGTTACTCAAAACGGCGACATCAGAATGGTAATGTTTTTTACTGTGGCTTGCGCGATTGTACTGCTTCTCTGGCGACGGCGCCAAGAGGAGCGTTTTTTGGCACACTGTGTCGTGGGTGCTGCGGTCATCATTTTCTTAGTCAAAGCGGCGTTCTATCGGATTCGGCCGCACTTTTGGGGGTCGCTTGCACCGGAGATTGATCTCGGTTCTCCTAGCGCCCACTCCATGGGGACGTTCGTGCTCTCCTTGGCACTCGTGTTGATTGCTTGGCCGACGCGCTGGCGCTGGCCCGTCATTTTTCTAGGCAGCCTTTACACAGTATCCGTCGCGCTGTCGCGGGTCTATCTCGGCGCACACCAGACCTCGGACGTGTTAGCAGCATGGACATTGTCGCTCGCCTGGGTCAGCGGATTGAGTTTGGTCCGGGGCGTTTCATTTGCGGACCTTGCTTGTAAAAAGAAGTGCGGCTTGCTTGTGCCAGGCATCCTCGCCAGCCTTGTGGTTTTTGTTGCCGGCTACATTTCGAGCGACCTCGAGCAGGCCAATCTTCGCACCTTGGTTCCAGGGCAAGCTTATCGCTCGGCTCAAATGAGTCCCGTGACGCTTGCCCGGGCCATCGAACATTACGGCATTAAGAGTATCCTCAACCTACGCGGAGAAAACCTAACCACGGGCTGGCATCAAGCCGAAATTGCTGCTGCGGCAAAACTGAACGTGATTCATTACGACCGCAGCCTTTCCTCTGGGGAGGAACTCAGCTTGGAACAAATGGACGACCTTTTAGCTCTCCTGCGCCGGGCGCCGAAACCGGTGTTGATTCATTGCCTTGGCGGGGCTGATCGCTCCGGCTTGGCTTCTGCGCTTTATCTTTTCGCCCTCGAAGGTCGAAGTCCGGGTGAAGCGGACAAAGAACTGTCCATCTGGAACGGCCATGTGCCACTGATCCGGCCCAAGGTGAAAGCGATGGATCGATCCTTCTGGCGCTACGTCAGCAATGGCGTTTCCCACGTGGAACGGAACTTGAACCATGGTTTACTTGTACCCCCGATTCTCCCGCCGCAATCATCTCCGCTGACTCACCGCGGTACCGGCTCAGGCTCAGCCACTTGGGATATCACGCCAGTGCTGGACTCTGTTAATAATGCTAACTACTGACCGGAAATGACAGCCGAGACATCTAACCCGACCCCTCAAAGATCCCGCTGGTTGAACCGCACCGTGCTGGGCATCGGGCTGGCGTCGCTGTTCAGCGATTGGTCGCACGAGATCGCCACCGCGGTCATGCCAGCGTTTCTCGCCACGATGGGCGCGGGGGCTGCGTGGCTCGG
>Ga0315274_10008734_pt1 | contig 14675 bp, 13 predicted proteins | sample YL17G02_20_MG_FD_203700 | JGI IMG/M metagenome (GOLD analysis project Ga0315274, IMG submission 203700) | Sediment microbial communities from Yellowstone Lake, YNP, Wyoming, USA - YL17G02_20 | ecosystem: Environmental > Aquatic > Freshwater > Lake > Sediment | place: USA: Wyoming | collected... | reverse complement strand
CTAAACATCGGGGATGGGCATCCAGGGGCGGCTGCCGGAACGGTACGCTGCAAGTCAAAACAAGAGATGCTGAAAAGGAAAAGGGAGTTGTTGGAGCAGATCTTTAGAATCTGGTCTTCTCAATAAGCTGGGCCAGGATCAAAGAAATTGAAGAAGAGAGGCGGGAGGGCCTTTTGGGAGCCCTCCCTAAGAGGTTACATTCTAAAGAGAGATTCGTAGGCTTTTGCGCCAGCTTTGTACCCTGCCTCATCTTTACCCCATTCTGTGTGGCACCCATTGCACGAATTCGGGACCACATTTTTAGGGTCTTTTTCGAACATCTCCAAACTCAAACGGGGTCTGATGATTCTAAAGTCATGGTTGTGAATATCTCCAGCTTCTGCTGAAGCGGCCGTTTTCACCAAATGGCAGGTGGAGCATCGGCTGGTTCCCCTGGTCTCTGGAGCATAGTTGTGCTTGCTATGGATCCGGATGGCCCAAGCATTGGCAAACTTTTTGTCTTTGCCATGGCAGGAGAGACAGAGATTGTTGTTGTGATCTGCTTTGGTCAGTTGGGATCGACTGGGCCCTCCATGGGGAATATGACAATCAAAGCAAAGGACCCGCGCATAGAAATGTCCACTCTTTTGAAAGTCGAGCCATTGCTGATGATGGGATTTAGAATGGGCTTGCGGATCTCCCCAGATTCCAGGCTTAAATTGGTAATAGTTGGACAGGGGTTCTCCTATTTTATAAGGTTTATTATCTTTGTCATTCCATGGGTATTCAAACGTCCCATTCGGAACGCTAACCCCTCTCGTATGGCATTGGCCACAAACCTCCAGGCTCTTTTCGTACTGTAGTTTTCGGGGATGGATGATTTTCCCTTTAGTCCTGGGAGACTTGACGTGTTCAGAGCCAGGGCCATGGCATTTTTCACATCCGATATTGAGCTCGACATATTTGGATTCGTATCCTTTATCAACCTTCTTCAACTCGAGCCCGGTATTATGGCAGCCTGCACAGCTCATTTCAAAAGATTTTTCTACAGCAGGTGTCTTCAGGCTACCATCTTCTTTGTACCAGTTCTGGAGGTTGTAAGGAACCCATCGAGAGGTGGCCTGGTTCCATTGAAAGGGGAGTATATAATGGTTGTTCCCAATCTTGACTTGGTAGCGCTGTTTCCAGCCCCATCCCCCGTAAGTCCTCACCACGGTATAAGTGACCTCCTTCGAAGGGTCTTTTGCATCCACTAAGGTAGCTTGATGAACGTCTCCAGGTCCATCCTCCAATTTGACAATGACTTCCGGGATGTTTCCGGCTTTCAGTTTGAGCATACCCTTCCAATCGACCACCAGTGTATCATTGGTGCGACTTAAGATCTGTTGAGATTTGTTGTGAAGGGTATCCTTCCACATCTCATAAATCGAACTATGACAAGACATGCATTTTTTAGAACCGACATAAGTGGATTGAGCCATGGCTAACGAAGGAATAAGGATCAAAACAAAAAATAAAAGTAATAATGGTTTTTTCATTAAGCCTAACCTCCTTTCGTTAAAGTAATTTTAGGGTGAAATTCTTTTTCATCTCCTTCATACTCATAATACTTTCTTCGTTATGGATAGGGCAGCAGCCCTTTTCTTGCCAGGGCAATGTGATCTTCCTTTGCAATATGGGGATGATGGCATCGGGTACAGGATTTCAGACCATTCTCCCTCGCTATCTTCCCGCCCTCAAGAGCCTCTGCTCCCATCATCATCTCTTGATATTTCTCACCCGGACCATGGCAAGCCTCACATCCCACATTCTCCTCTTTGAAGGTTTTCTTTTCCGAGTCGTATCCGGTAGCATGACAAAGGATACATTTAGTTTTTTCTTTTTCATTTTTGATAAGGGAGAAGGCTTTTGTTGCCATGGGCGACTTTTTCCAGGTTTCAATATGTTTTTTGTTGAGGCTTTCATGGCACCCAATGCAGGATTCGGAGCCAACATAGGCTACTTCCTCCTGGATAAAAACAGGCCTCTCTTTTGCCGGGGCTTCTTCGGGCAACGCAGGTGCTGCCTTCTTCCAGCTTCGAATGAAGGCCACCAGTTGATTGATCTGATCCTGATTCAATGGGCCTCCCTCTTTGTCACCGAGAGCAACCATTCCGGTCCGCGGGATTCCCCGTTCGATGATTTTATAAAGGATGGAATCATCTACGGCCTTGAGGTAGTTCTTCGAGTTGATGGCCCTGATCCTCTTCTGAGGGCCTCCAGTCTCTCCATGGCATCGGGCACAGTGTATCAGGTAGAGGCTTTTCCCTTTTTCGGCAGCCTCCGATCTCATTTTTTCGGCCTCTACCTTCACTCGATGGGGTTCCAATAGCCAATAAATAGATAGAAAGGCTGCGATGGCTACTGTCAATACCACGGCTGTGAAAATCTTCTTTTCCATCAACTTTTCTAACCCTTGACCAACTGGGAGGGCTCGAACTTGCTCCTTTCGATGGGGCTGGCCCTGTCGACCACCACGTTTCCCGCAAGAATTTGAAGCTTATAAAGATCTAAAGCCCGTGGAGGAGGTCCTTCAAGGACCTCTCCGTTCTGGTTGAATTTAGCACCATGGCAAGGGCACTCGAACTTCTTGAGCATTTCATTCCAATTGACGACACAACTGAGATGGGTGCAGATAGCCGAAATCGCTAAAAACCCTCCTTCCGCTCTCAAAATAAAAGTTCTCTCCTTACGAAAGGGGATGACCTCACTTACTTTAAAATCGGTTACCTTGCCAGCGATAAAGACCGTTTCAACTTTGGGTCCCTTTCGTCTCGGCCAGAGAAATGCAAAAGTGCCGAAGATTAATTCACCCACCACAATGGCCGCTGCCCCAATCCAGGCATATGCCATCAATCTCCTTCGCGAGATGGGTTTTTTATCAGTCATTGATTTTCTTTCACCCCCATCCTCACCTTCCCCCGTCAAGGGGGAAGGGTAAAGGCTGAATTATTTCCATGAAAGGACAAAGCTCCAATTTTCGCCTCGGAAGAGGGATCCGATGACGGTGAAGATCAGGGCTCCAAAGATGAAACAGGTAAATAGGATGATCAATACCCTTCGCCTCTCACCGCCGATAAAGAACCGGTTTAAAAAGGCACCTAATCGAGTCTCCGGTTTTCTGTCAATATAAGGAATTAGGAAAAGCCAAATGATAATTAGCAAAGGGATAATAATAGCAGGGATGACTGGCTTAGTTGTGTAGTGGATCAATTCCTGAATCCCTGTAAAATACCAAGGGGCCTTGCCCGGATTGGGGGTGACGAGGGGATTCGCGAGATCTTCCAAAGGAGCATCGAAGAAAAGGGAGATAAGTAAAAGGACGAAGGTGACGGCTAAAGAGCAGATGGTCAAAAGAATGATGTAATGAGGAAAGGTGTCTACTGTGTCCTCAGGAACTTTTTCCACCATCGGTGAGGTCCCTTCCACAATCTCCATGAGCCCATAGGTCTTATTGGGATCTTTAATGAAGATTTTATCATCACCTTTTTTGATCATGGTTGCCTCATTTACTAATAAGTTCGGAGTAATTAGTTCGGAGCATTTAATATTTAGACTCCGAACTCCGAACTCAAAAACTCAGTTTTAAAGTGGTCCTGATAGCCCCCCATCTTTCCGCACTCTCCAGAAATGAATGGCCATGAGGAGTCCAGCCACAAAGGGGAGAACTACACAGTGAAGCACATAGAAACGAAGCAAGGCCTCATGGCCCACCTCATCTGCTCCTAAAACAAAGAACCGAATATTTTTTCCAAGGAAGGGAGTATAGCTCATAATGGTTGTCCCTACGGTGATTCCCCAATATGCGAGTTGATCCCAGGGCAAAAGGTATCCGGTATAACTGAGGCCCAGGGTAAGGATGAGGAGACCAATTCCAATGACCCAATTGAACTCCCTGGGGGGTCGGTAGGAGCGTGTGTAAAATACCCTGACCATGTGGAGGAAGACAGTCACGACCATCCCATGGGCAGACCATCGGTGTAAGTTTCTTAAGATCTTGCCATTAAAAATTAGGGCGAGAGATTGCATATCGAAATAAGCCCTTTCGATGGAAGGCGTATAATGGAACATCAAGAGGATGCCTGTGATAGTAAGGACGATAAAAAGGAGGCAGGAAATGCCTCCGAGACAGAATGTATAGAAGAATCGGAGACCATGGCGTTTGATCTTCACCGGGAAGATATGGAGAAAGAAGTTGTGGAACATGAGCATGGACCGTTTCAGGTCGGTGTCCGGTATTCCAGTTCTAAAAATGGAACGCCATACGGCTGATTCCGAAATGCGCTGAAGGATTCCTCTTTTCATCTTTCTTGCCCTTTATAGAACTTTGATTCCCGGTGATACTCCTCCATTGTGATCGCACCGGTGGGACATCGTTTCGCACAGAGACCACACTGGATGCACCGGGACTCATCTTTGAATATGATAGTGGCTAGATTGAGTCTCTCCGCTTCTTCCAAGGATACCCTGTAAATGGACTTCACCCATGAGGCGAGCTTCTCGTCCCCTTCAATCTCATCGAGCCTTGCCATCCGAAAACAGGATTTTGGGCAGATATCGACACAACCCCCGCAAAGGATGCATTTCGTCCGATCGAAGATGGTGAAGATGTGGCATTGGAGACATCGTAAGGCCTCTTTTACGGCCACCTCTTTCGAAAAGCCCAATTCCACTTCTTTGTCCACAGACTTTCTTTCCTGTATGGGAATGGTATCTATTTTCTGTCGTGGTATTTCTTCGAGATCCGGATCAATCTTAATTTCTGATACAGCGGTAAAGTAAGCAGATTTTTTTTCGAACCCCTCTCCACTAAGATAGGTGTGGATGGAAAGGGCTGCCCTTCTCCCATCGGCGATCACCCGTATCACATCCCTGGGGCCTGTGACAAAGTCTCCCCCGGCAAAGATACCGCGGACATTCGTCTCAAAAGTTTCTGGATTGACGGATAGACGGTCCCATTTTGAGATTTCAAGACCGATCTCTTCTGGAAGGAAGGAAATGTCAGGGGATTGGCTGACCGCTGGGATGAGGAGATCGATATCGATGTCGAACTCAGTTCCTTCAATGGGGGTCGGCCTTCTCCGGCCATCCTTTTCAGGTTCACCCAATCGGTTTCGGATACATTGGACGCCAGAGACACTTAGCCCATCTTTGGAGAGGACCCGGATTGGTTGGGTGAGGTAATGGACTTTAATACCCTCCTCTTCCACCTGCTCCAATTCCCTGGGATCCACAGGCATCTCCTCTCGGGTCCTTCGATAGAGAATGAAGACCTCCTTCGCTCCCAATCGAAAAGAAGAACGGGCTGCATCCATGGCTGTGTTTCCGCCTCCGACTACCCCAACTCTTGAGCCAATTTTCAGATTCTTTTTCAGATTGACCATTTGCATAAAGGTCACACCATGGATCACTCTTTGGAGATCTTCCCCAGGGATTCCCAATTTTTCAGCCTTATGTGCACCTGCGGCGATATAGACGGCATCGTACTTCTTTCTCAAACTTTCTAAATTCAACTCTTTTCCGATGGGAGCGCTGGTGATGATTTCCACTCCCAATCGTCTCACCTCCTCAATCGCCTGCCGCACCACTTCTCTGGGAAGCCGGTAAGGAGGAATTCCGACATTAAGCATTCCACCAGGAATGGGGAATGACTCATAGATCGCAACGGAATAACCGAGCCTGGCGAGATCATTGGCGGCCGAGAGTCCGGATGGTCCAGCACCGATGACCGCCACCTTTTTGTCCCTCTTTTTGATCACTGTTTCTTTTTGAGGGGTGTGAGTTTTGAAATCCGCAGAAGCCCTTTTCAATGAACAGATGGAAATAGGGAGATCGAGCAAGAGACCTCTTCGACACTTCTCTTCACAGGGGTGAACGCAGATCCGTCCCAGAATGGCTGGGAAGAGGTTTTCGCCACGGTTGAGTTCAAAGGCGAAATTATAATTTTCTTCCCGGATTGCTGAAATGTATTGAGGAGCACGGGTATTGACTGGGCAGGCATTTTCGCAGCCGATATTTTCCTCAAACCATCGCTGATCTGGGATCATGACATGGAATCGATTGGAAGCCTTAGAATTCATGGTGTTTTAATTTTAAAAAATTTGAAGAGGTTCGAAACCCCTGAGCGTAAATCGTTGAGCCGATTAAAATAGATGGAAGCAAGCTTCTTCATCATCTCCATCCCCATCTTCGGATCCTCTTCCATCATCTTTTGGATAAAGGACGCATCGATTACCAATACTTTTGAAGGTTTTAAACATATTGCCGATACATTATAACGAAAGGGTTCCATCAAAGAGGCGGTTCCGAAAACAGCCCCTTCTCTCCCGATCTTCGAGGTCATGAAATCGATCTGTTCCTGAGCCTCCACAGTGAGATCGACTGCGCCTTGGATCAGAACATAGAGGCGATTTGCCTCCTCCCCCTGACGAAAGATCGTTTTCCCCTCGGTCAAAGATTCAACGGAAGATCGAGACAATATAACATTCAGATGGGATTCATTGAGGTTCTCAAATAACTCGGTCTTTTTTAACCATTCTGCGGAGACCATTTTTTCCTCCTGCCCCCCCTGACTGTGCTGGGTAAGGAAAACCCTATGGCATTCCTTGATTGAGATATTCCATCAGATCTGCCATTTCCTTTCCGTCGATTTTCCTCCAAGGCACTTTAGCCCTTCTCATCTTTTCCAACATCTCTGGCCCATGATTCCACATGGTCTGAGCCATAAAGATTGGAGAGATCTGACCTTTCAAACCAGAAAGGTTTGGCATCTTGGTACCTTTGGCATGGCAGAGATTACATTGTTTCTTGGTAAAGACATTTTTTCCTCTTTCAGGGTCACCGGGTTCATCAAAATATTGGGTTGAAAAAAGGTAGGCGACCAGATCGGTCATCTCTTGGGGAGAAAGGGTTGGACGTTCCATCCCTTTCTCCTCTATTCCTTTCCACATTTTGGGTGAGTGATTCCACATCATTCCAGCTAATTGGGCTAATGTCCTCGGAAAATCCTTTTTCTTGGACAAGTCCAATTCCCCCTGAGGGGAATGACATTGAATACATCCTCTTTGAGTGAACAACTTCCTTCCATTTTGGGGGTCTCCAGGAGAGAGGTAAACCTTTTCCATCTTTGAACTGAGGCTTCGAATATAAGCAATGAGGTCCACCATTTCATGTCCTTTGAACTCGACCCAGGAAAGCCCTTTCTTTCTCATTTCTTGTTCCATTTGGGGAACATGGTTCCACATCATCTGAGCCCATAAGATGGGATTAATATACATTCCCCAACGGCTGAGATCCCCCTTTGTCCCTTCCTTTAAGACAGGATGGCATTTGCTACAATGCTTGGTCTCCATCAACACTTTCCCACTCTGAGGATTTCCTGGTTCATCCATATACCGGATGAAGTAAAGAAAGGCAAAAAGGTCAGCCATTTCTTTTTTCCCCATTTTCTGGGGAGGAATTTTTTTGGCCGCCATCTTTCCCCACATCTCTGGCCAATGGTTCCACATCAAGGCGGCGAGTTGAGATTGGCTGACATAAGATTCTGGAAGGGTGCCGAGATCAGGTCCTCCCTTCCCCCCTTCTCCCCAAATGGAATGGCAGGCTCCACACCTTTTTATTGTGAAAACTTTCCATCCTGCTTTGATATCCCCCGGGAGGAGGTATTCTTCTTTCTTTTCGGCTCCATATGTTTGATCAAAAGAAATCATATTTCCAACAAAAAAGACGAAACTGACAAGGAACCAGAAGCCGATACGTTTCATCTTTCAATTTCCTTTCTATTCTTCCCCCCACCCAGCCCTCCCCCTCAAGGGGGGAGGGTTAGGATGGGGGTGTACCTTTAAGGTTTCTTCTTAGGAGTCCGGATAAATTCGAGGAGATCCGCTAACTCTCCTTTTTTAAATCGGGGCCAAGAGATCCCTTTTCCCTTCATCGCCTTCTCAATCTCGGTGCTGTGGTTCCAGAGACTCGCGACAATATCCATGGAATTGCCAGCCTTCTGGTACTTGGAAAGGCTAAGGGTCATCAATTCACCTGGTTTTCCATCCACTCCATGACATTTTGAACATCCCGATTCGGAAAAAATCTTTTTCCCATTGACGGGGTTCCCTGGCTCATCGATGAAATGGAGGAAATAGAGATAAGCGATCAGATCAGCCATTTCCTTCGGAGTGAATTTTGGAATCCCCATTTGAGTTTGGCTCATCTTACCTAAAACAATAGGACCTTTATTCCACATGATGGAGGCAATCTGAGTGAGGCTTTTATAAAAAGTCTTAGCCCTCTTGCCTAAATCCTCTGCTTCCTTTCCCCCTTCGCCTCTCGCAGCATGACATTTGATACAACCTTTCGCAGCAAAAACCTGTTTTCCTTCTTTTGGGTTTCCCGGTGTGATGAAGGCAGTCTCTTTCGCCCCTTTGGCATTCAATTTGATGTACTCCAGAAGATCCATCATCTCCGTTCCCTCAAAGACTGGCCACTTCATCCCGAGTTTGACCATGTGGGCAATCATGACCGGGCCATGATTCCAGATGGACTGGGTTAAAAAAACTGGAGAGATATTTTGGGGGAACTGATCCAGACCAGGTCCACCTTCCTTGCCTTTACCTGAGAGGGTATGACAGGAGCTGCAACCTTTTTCGTTGAAAATGGATCTTCCTCGCTTCGCATCTCCAGGCTCGTCAAAGAATTTGAGAAAGTAGAGGTAGGCAGAGATTTCGGCGAATTCGGGTCCAGTCAGATTGGGTTTGATCATCCTCGCCCTCTCCATTCCAACATTCATAGAGGGGATATGGTTCCAGAGTTTGGCTGCCATATCCAGTTGGGTATTTCCGAGATCCACTCTGCCAAAGTCGGGTCCAACCTTCCCACCTTCTCCCTTGAGGGCATGACACCTCACACACCCTTTATTCACGAAGAGACGGGATCCTTTGGTTGGATCTTCAGGCAGAAGCTGGGCAAAGGTCAATGAGCCTATCAAAATCAGAATCAAAATCATTCCTGCCGTAAGGATTTTTTTTCTACGCATAAGAAGCTTCACTCCTTTGCCATTTTCTAAAGAGTTCTCAAAACGGTTTTAAAGGTTCAGGCCTGCCTTCTATTCGATTCCAATTCCGGGAAGGTAAGTTTTGATTCGCTCTTGAACTTCAGCTATCGATTTTTCCCTTCCTTCCCTCACCTCCCAAATGGACACGATGGGAAAGAGTTTGGTGAAGATCATATAGAGGAGGATAAAAAAGGAGATACAGCCAGCAAAGATAGACCACTCTATCCAGGTGGGAGAGTAACGAACAACCTCATTGGGAATTCTTGGGTTGGTCAAGGTAGGCACTACGATCACAAACCGCTCCAGCCACATTCCAATGACTACAGAAATCGAAGCGATTAATGTCCCCAAAGGGGTTCGAGTTCTTTTGAAGCTGAGAATGGGCAGAGGAATGACGAAACAGAAGAGGAACATTGCCCAGAAGTAGAGAGCAAACCTTCCTGTGAATTTAGACCAAAAAATGGCCATGTGAATGGGCTCCCCTCCATAGTAAGTTGTGAGATATTCGGTGAAGGTAAAATAGAACCACAGGAGTGTCATCACTAAGAGCAGAATACCAAGATTATTAAAATGGACAGGCCTTAAATAGTCTTCCAGATGGTAAACCTTTCGGATCACATTCATTGCCACAATGAGTGCAGCAATTCCTGAGAAAATAGCACCGGCGACGAAATAAGGACCGAAGATAGCACTGTGCCACATGGGTTGGATGGTCATCGCAAAGACAAAGGAGACCACTGTATGAACAGAGACAGCGACCGGAATCACAAGAATGGCCATGAAGGCAATTCCCTTTTCCAACAGGTGATGTTGTCTTTCTGTTCCCTCCCAACCCAGAGCAAAAATCCGGTAAAACCATTTCCGTTTTCCACTATGATCCCTGAGAAGGGCAATGTCTGGAATTAAAGGGAGGTAAAGATAGATGGAACTGGCTGCGAGATAAATGGTGATGCTGAAAACGTCCCAGAGTAGAGGAGATTGGAATTGAGCAAACTGGATGATGTTTAACATCCTGTCAGGTCTTCCCAGATCCATCAAAATATTTCCCACCCCGAAGAAGAGGACGAGGACTGTAATGACCTCTGCGGAACGGGTGATCGACCTTCGCCATTCTGCTTTGGCGAGACGGAGGATGGCTGAGATGAGTGTTCCGGCATGGCTGATTCCTATGAAGAAAACGAAATTGGTGATATAAACACCCCAGAAAATCGGTCTGGCCAGGCCTGTGACACCCAGACCATCCCGGTATTGGTGAAGGTACGCCCATACGGCCCAGAGGACGATAGCTACAAGGATCAAGAGGGTAATATAAAAAGATTTCCCTGTTCGCCTGACGGGCTCAAATAAGATAGCATCTTCTTCCAAATTTAGATGTTTCTCGTTCATCACATTCCTTCTGAAAGGTAGTAAACCTTCGGTTCTGTTCCTAAATCCTCCATCAATCGAAATGCCCTTCTTTCCCTGGAGAGTTTCGATACGGCGCTGAAGGGGTCGTTCAGGTCACCAAAGTACATGGCGCCGCCTGGACATGCCTGGACACAGGCTGGGATATAATCTTCCGGAAGAAAATCTCTTCCTTCTGCCTTCACTTTTTCTCTTGCCTTGAGAAGTCGATGACTGCAGAAGGTGCATTTTTCCACGACCCCTTTTGTCCGAATCGAGACGTCACGATTGAGGGAACCTTTCATCTCTTTCGGCCATTGGGGTGCGTACCAGTTAAAATATTTTACGGTGTAAGGACATGCAGTTGTACAGTATCGACAGCCGATGCATCGATAATTGATCTGTGCCACCAGGCCTTCTTCGTTTTTGTAAGTAGCATTGACTGGGCACACCTTGGTACACGGAGGGTGATCGCAATGCATACAGGGTCTGGGAAGAAGTCTCGCCTTAATATTAGGATATTCTCCCTCGATATAAGGGATCAGTTCGATCCAGTTGATGGTGCGGCCTTCCGCTGATTCTTCGGGTCCGATGATCCCAATATTATTTTCCGCATGGCAGGCAACAACGCAGGCCTGACATCCAGAGCATTTATCCAGATCAATCACCATCCCCCAACGATGCAAGAGACACCTCCTTAAACTTTATAAATTTTGACTCGAGTGGATCGTTGTATTGGATTGCCTGTCAACGGATCCAGATCGTCGCCGAGAAGTTGATAAGGGTTTGCACCCAAACCTTTGGCCCAGCGACCTCCTGAAGTGTGGCCCAATCCAAAAGGAATGTTGACGACATCAGGCATTGCCCCTTGATATAGCCTGGCCTTGGCCTGAATTCTTCCAAACGATGATTCTACCCAGACCCGGTCCCCGTCTGAGATTCCCAACTCCTTTGCAGTATGAGGATTAATTTCCAACCAAGTCGTCCACCTTTCAAAGAGATGGGGACCAAAATTCTCAGAAAGCCAGGGTTGATTGGCATTTCTGCTTCCTGTTACAGCCATCGTTTTGAAGATATGAAGGTGAAAAGGATATCCTTTTTGATCACCGGTCTTCTTTGGTTCTTCCCAATGTGGGAGAAAGGATGAATCGTCATTATTTTTTGAGAGGGGAGAAGAGGCCAAGCGCTTCAATCCCTGAGCATAAAATTCAAATTTTTTAGAGGGAGTTTGGAAGATACGTTCCCATTCTCCGAAATCATAAAGAGGATCCCACCAACCCCCTCGCTCTTGAATCAATTTCCAGAGTTCTTCGATTGTCTTATAGGAAGGAGCCCACCATCCCCCTCTTTGAAGAAGGCGGGTCCAGGCCTCCTCGAATTGAAGGCCGAAGACATCTCCCCGTTTCGCCTCGAAGATGCCTTTGAAGCCATAGACCATCACCTCTTTAAAATCATTCCATGGAAGAGCAGCTCGAAATTCCCCTCCTAGTAATTTCGCAATCGTGAGAAGGACGTCGCCTGTAGCCTTAGTCTGATAGAGAGGTTCAACAACGGGTTGCCGAATTCCAAGGACGGGGAAGCCGTTGTTTAAAAAGAGGGGATCATCCTGCCAGCGTTCCAAGGGGGTGTGGTCAGGAAGAACGAGGTCTGCAAAATGAGTACTGTCATCCATGTAGGGAGAAAAGCTAACGATGAAAGGAATCTCAGCAAATGCTTTTGAAAATAGATCGGGCTTGGGATTGGAAAAGAGAGGATTGGTGTAGTAAAGGAAAAGGGCTTTTGGTTTATAGGGTCTTCCAGAGAGTACATTTTTGGCGAAAAGATAGGGTTGATGGAAAATCTTTTGCAGACCTTTTCCTCCATCGATTCTTTCCTTATCAAGACCTTTTTGTGCAATGGTGTCCTTTTTAAAAGGAGGAAAAGCTTGATAAGGAACATTTCTGGGAATCAGAATTCCACCGGTGGTATCAATACTTCCTGTTAATCCGTTGAGAACAGAGACAGCCATCTGATGGAAGGGTCGATCTCGATAGCCAATGGCAAGGGAGGGTTGATTCGTAGCAAACTCCCGGGCCAATCGAATGATGGTATCCACAGGGACACCAGTCTTTTTGGAAACAACATTTGGTTCATACTCAGAGAGGATAAACTCTTTGAAGCCCAGATGCTCCTTTCCATTTTCATCAGTCCAACCTTCAAATCCGAAAGTATGATTAGAGACAAAATCTTTCTTGTAGAGCCCTTCTTTAATAATCATATGAGCAATGCCAAGGGCTAAGATCCCCTCTGCACCTGGTTGGATCGGAATCCATTCATCAGCTTTGATGCCAGTAATAGAGAGGCGGGGCTCGATTTGAACCAATTTTCCTCTCTGCCCAGATTTTCCTCTCCTGAAATAGCCATAAGCCCTCAAGACTTGGACAGGGGACCAATAAGATTCGAGCAGTTCTGAACCAAAGGAGAGCAGGTACTGGACATTTTCTAAATCATAGGTTGGCGTTGAATAGATTCCTTGGGTGAGGAAGAGCCCTTCGGTCGGTGTCCCTTCCCACTGAAACTGATTATCGATATAGTTGGGTGAACCGAAAGCCTCTAAAAAACGTTCCCAGAGGGATCTCATCAATCCTCTGTACTTTCCACCCAAAACCACAAGCTGGTGGGATTCTCCATTTTTTCGAAGCTCTTTTAAGGATGATGTGACCATCTGGAGGGCTTCATCCCAGGAGATGGGTTGCCACTGCCCTTCGCCTCTCTTCCCAATCCTTTTCAGAGGTGTTCGAATTCGATCTGGATCATAAAGACCTTGAAGGCCCGCAATTCCCTTGGGACAGAGCGTTCCTCGATTCACTGGGTGAAGAGGATTCCCAGCGATGTTGACCGCCCACCCATCGATTACCCTGACAAGGATTCCACAGCCGCCCATGCATTGGCCACAGACCGTGGGCACCCACTTTTCAACGCCCGGAGCATTGGGTTTTTCTGCCACAGGGAATTGAGACCATTTCCAGAAACCACCCCCTAAGGCCATGGCGACCCCAGCGCCTCCACCCATCTTTAGAAAGTCTCTACGATTGATCTTCATAATCTATCCACTTGGAATGATGGAATGGTGGAATAATGGAATGATGGGTAAAGGGCGATGCATGAACCCATTATTCCAGTCTTCCATTATTCCAATATTCTATTTTTTAGACGTGACACGCCAAACAATCATTGGTCACTTTGTTCTTGGCATGGCAATCCATACACCATTTCATGGTCATCTTCACCCATGGCTTGGTCGGAGGTTTTTCGCTCTGTCCAATCTCTCCGTGACAGGTTTGGCATGGTAACTTTCCCAACACCACATGACGGCGATGGGAAAAGAAGACATGATCCGGTTGTTCATATATCCGCTTCCAGATGATTTCTTTACCCTTTTGTTGAGATTGCCTGATTTTTTCCTCTTCCGGGCTTTTCGTGACGGGTTCCTTATGACATTCTATGCAGATTTTAAGGTCGGGCATCCCGGAGAAGGTTTGGGTTTTGAAGAAGCGGTGGCATGCGTCACACCCCAACCCTTGTTCCAGATGCTTTTTATGATTGAAAGAGACGGGTTGCTCGGCCTTGGAGCCAAGACCGAAGCTGATGATGAGGAGGAGTAAAATAACCCCTATGGCCAACCCAATGAGGGAGGATTTCATTCTTTAGAGCCCTGAGTTCGTTGTTTTAACCCCCCTAAAATCCTTATAACAGCAGTTTATTTGAAATGCAATGAATTTTTTCCAGTTATATGAAATTTTTCCTTAAATAAGGGAAGAAGAGCACCCCATCCATCTGACGTCTTTAGTGAGGTCTTAAAGCCGTTATCTTTTCTTCATACTCTGTGTGAGTGAATTTCCCGGTCTCAATAGGAATGGCCACCTTCATCAACAGAGTAAAGATGAGAAGACCCGTTGCCCAGATGCCGAAGGAGACCATAAGCTCTACGAGATTAGGAATATATTCGTAGATCTCGCCAAGGGGATCCGGTACAAATCCCGGCACGACAAAACCAGGCCCTTTTTCAATCCACACCCCGATGATAATGAGCAGACAGCCCAGATTGAGGGTGGTCAACCTTTTCCGGGTTTGGGGGATCAGAAAGATGATGAATGCGATGACATTCATCACCATCGCCGCCCATATCCAGGGCACGAGTTGGTTGTGGCCATGGAGGCCTTCGAAAAGGTATCTAAAGGATGCAATA
>Ga0315274_10008732_pt1 | contig 14676 bp, 11 predicted proteins | sample YL17G02_20_MG_FD_203700 | JGI IMG/M metagenome (GOLD analysis project Ga0315274, IMG submission 203700) | Sediment microbial communities from Yellowstone Lake, YNP, Wyoming, USA - YL17G02_20 | ecosystem: Environmental > Aquatic > Freshwater > Lake > Sediment | place: USA: Wyoming | collected... | reverse complement strand
AGAAGCCGGGCGGCGCGGCCGACCGGAAAACTTTCCAGGCTTCCGGGCGCCGCCTCAACCTTCACGCTCGTGTTCCCTATGAGGATGAAAACAGGCATCGCCACCGTACCATTCGGCCAACGACAAGAACCGCGTGACGCGTTATTATAAGTGCCGGGCCTGCGGTGTGGAAGGAATCTCTAGCGGCTGGGTGCATGACCGGCTTCGCGCCATATTACGGCAGAAGGCACCGGACACCACCCATCCGGCGTTCGCCCTCGCAGGGCGTTCGGCAGGAGTGTGAAGAGTGAGAAAGGTTTGAAGGGTGAGAAGGGAGCAACACCGGCGGGCAACCCAGCGTACGGCGCACGCAGGGGGGGCCAGCAGTGGCACATCTACGGGTTCCGGGGGGAGAGGGGAGCCAGGCGCGGCAAGCCGCGCCCTGTCCCGACAAGTCGGGACTCAGCAACGGGCAGGGCAAGCCCTGCCCCTACGGCTGTGGCTGAATGCGAGCATGTGGCGTGCGCCCTCACCCTGCCCTCTCCCGGGGGGAGAGGGGAATTCGGCGCACGGCGCCCCCAGGTCAACTTGCGGTGTGTAAGGAATCTTTAACGGCTGACCCGGACGCTGGCATTCTCCATGTCCGGGTATATCTTGACGGGGCCGGTGACCTCGAGTTCGAACGTCCGCTTGCAGGTGCCGATCTGCATCACGACGCCTGCGAATATCTTTTTGGTCACTTCGATGAACATGTCCGAACCGGCCTGCATCTTGGCGACCATCGCATCGCGCCTGGCGGCAAGTTCGTTGCCCCTCTTGACAAGAACGTCAAGTTGAGTCATCAATCGACGCGCGATTTCGGACTTTTCCGGCGGAAGGATGGATATGAGGTCGGCGTCCGTAAGGAGCGGCCCGAGCGCGGTCTCGATCTTCTCGACGGCCTCTCTAATGGCGGACAGTTCGCCCTCCAGGTTCGCGAATCTGTCCTTAAGGTGGTAGTCGAAGCCAACAATGACGATTGTCCTGACCCCGGATTCGCTTCCGAGTTCGGGGGCGTGAAGGCCCTTCTGGGCGATGACGTTGGCCCCCCTGATGCCGCCGGAGTTCACGACGACTCGGCCGAGGCTCTTGACGGTGGAGTTGGTGATGCTGTTGGCGACGATAACGTCGCCGCCGGCCTCGACGGAAACCTCGCTCAGGTACTTGGCCTCGAGGTTGCCCTTGCAGAGTATCCGGCCTCTGCCCTTGCCTGCGACTCCACCCTGGATCCGAATGAACGACTCTGATTCGAGGACGGCCCCTTCCGCCATCCCCCCGACTTCGATCTCCTTGCCCGCCTTGACGTGGAAGCCATCCCGCACGTCACGGGTCACTTTAACGGGCCCTACGAAGTTTATGTTTCCAACGGACATGTCAACATCGTTCGGTACGACGATTATGGGCTCGATCAGCACCACGTCGGCTGAGACCTGAAGCATGCCGGTCACCTGGGCGATGAACTCCTTGCCGTCAGGGGCGACCTCGACGTTTTTCCCCTTGCGCATGCTCACGGGCTGCCCCCCCTCGCAGTTTATGGCAACGCCGAATATGTCCTCGCCCGGCTCTCCGGGAGTGTGAGGCACAATCGAGAGGATCTTCTGGCCCTGGCGGACGTTGACGATCTGATGGTATTCCCTGTAGTTGACACGGCCCACAGCGATTTTCTTCTCGCGAAGTGCTTCGGGCGGCGGGACAAGCCATTCGATGCGCCCGTCTCTGCCTTTCTTTGCCGCGCTGCCCCGGGCGACGAGCACCGGCCCAAGAGTGCCCACGGCCTGGACCGCTTCGCCGACCGCCTTCTCGATGTTTGCCATGCCCTCCTCAACCACCTTTACCTTCTGTTCCTGAAGGAAGGCAAGCAGCTCGTCGACGGTGACGCTGCGCTCCCGGGTGTGGAAAACAACATTCACATATGCGGCCAGCCTGTCGGGACTGACCAGCAGCTGAATGTCCTTCGCATCGCCCTTCAAAACGGCGTGTACGGGCGGCCCCTCAGGCTTGCCGGGCGGTTTGGATGCTGGTCGCGCTTTGCCCATCGGACTCTGCTTGTTCCTGCACCGGAATAGCGTCTGTCAAAGAAATCGACACAACACCATGCAAAGTTTAGAGTTACGCGCTTTCCTGCGGAACAAAAGCCCTCAGCCGAGCCAGGAGGCTGTCAATCCCCTCGCCGCTCAGGGCGCTTACAGGAACCACGGCCTTCCTGAACTCGGCCTTCAGGGCCTTCAAGCCGCGAGCGGCCGATGGCAGGTCCATTTTGTTGGCACAGATAATGACGCTCTTGCCGGCTACCCCGCGGCCGTAGGCCTCCAGTTCCGCCCTCAGCGTACGATAGTCCCCAAGGGGGTCAGGGGCGCCGGCGTCCACGACGTGAACAAGACAGCGTGTACGCTCAATGTGACGAAGGAACTCGTCACCCAAGCCGACGCCCTTGTGGGCGCCTTCGATAAGCCCCGGTATGTCCGCGACGACGAGCCTGCCGAAGGATCCCAGTTCCGTAACGCCCAATTGCGGATAGAGAGTGGTGAATGGGTACGGCGCGATCTTGGGGTGCGCCTGGCTGATCCTGGAAAGGAGTGTAGACTTGCCGGCATTGGGCAGGCCAATCAGCCCCACGTCTGCAATCAGTTTCAGTTCAAGCTCGAGTTGCCTTTCCTGGCCGGGCCGGCCGGGTTCGGCCACACGGGGCGCCTGGTTGGTTGCCGTGGCAAAATGCCTGTTGCCCCTGCCGCCGAAGCCGCCCTGAGCGACAACAAGCCTCGTGTCAAGCGCGTCGAGGTCGCGCAGCAAGAGGCCGGTCGAGGCGTCACGAACCAACGTGCCAGCCGGGACATCAATCACGAGGTCCTCGCCTGTTTTGCCGTGACGCTTTGCGCTGAGGCCGGGCCCGCCGCCGGCGGCCTTGAAAAAAGGAATTCCCGCAAGGTGCGAAAGGTCCTGCACGGCGGTAGTGGTGTGCAGAACGACGCTGCCCCCCCCGGCGCCGTCACCTCCGTCCGGGCCGCCGCGGGGCACAAACTTCTCACGGCGAAACGAGGCGCTTCCGCGCCCCCCCGCACCGGCTCTGACCCTTATCGTGATCCTGTCGACAAACGCCATTTGCGCCCCTTCGCCTCAAATAAAAAAGGGGGCCAAAGGCCCCCATCTCATCCCGCCTCGAGGTTAATTCGCCGCCGGGGTGATGTTCACCTTCCGGCTACTGGTAAACGACACGACGCCGTCCGCCAGGGCGAATATCGTGTAGTCCCTCCCCATCGAAACGTGCAGGCCCGGGAAGAATTTCGTGCCCTTCTGGCGCACTATGATACTGCCAGCCGTGACCCACTGACCACCGTAGGCTTTCACGCCGAGGCGCTGGCTTTGGCTGTCGCGCCCGTTCCTTGACGAGCCCTGTCCTTTCTTGTGCGCCATAACGTAACCTCCTGACGGCCCTCAGGCCTTGATTTCCTTTATCCTGATCTTCGTGTATTTCTGCCTGTGTCCCTTGCGCACCCTTGAGGATTTGCGCCTCCGGAAGGATACGCCCCACGTTTTCTTGCCCTTCACCTCGCCAAGCACTTCCGCGACAACAGACGCCCCATCAACGGCCGGTTTGCCTATTTTCACGCCGGATTCGCCGCTCAGCAGGAGCACCCTGTCAAACACGACCTCCTGACCGGGCTCGATATCTAACAGGTCTACGTTAACTACTTCCCCCTGGGTGACCTTAATCTGACTGCCTTTGTGCTCGACGACCGCGTACATTATCAACTCCGTTAAGGACCCGCGATTACGGCGAAAAGGGACATTATACGCAGAGGCCAGGGGCTGTCAATCATTTCTTGCCGTTTGCAGCGCCCTGTGTGTGACCAGATTTTCTGGCAGTGTTTTGCTGCCATCGGGTGGCCCCTGCTGTGCTGAAAACGCCACGGCACGGCGTATCTCGTCCGCAAATGGCCGGGGGTGAAGATCAGACCCGTCACCAGCGACGCCGGACGGCCGGACGGGGCCGGCTGTGGCAGGTAATCAGCCGTTTTTAGGCCCAAAATAAGCCCAAAAGGGCCGTAAGCGTCTGTTGCCAGAAAAATTAGTCACACACAGCGCCCTCCGTAGCTGCGCCGCGCGGCCACTTGGGACGTTCAGCCGAGTCTTTAGTCTTAGCGAAATTGACGGAGGAACCGCTCATCCGGGCCCAGACGTCCGCCGCATCCTGGAGGTCCTTGTTGCCGGACCAGTGGAAATCAACCGCCATATCCGGGTCCCCGGACGTCGCAAGCGCTATCATCAACGGCGTAAGCAACGTCTCGTCGCCCCCGGTTATCGCATTCCGATAGTCCCCGGTCAGTTTCTTCAAGTCCGCCTTACCGTACACACCGTCGAGCGTCTGTTGGGCCTTTTTCGCGAGAAGCCGTTCCGGCGCCGAACGAGGCAGGCCCGCGAGCGCGTCCTCGGACGCAAGACCCGCGAGGGCCACAGCAGCGGCCATCCTGACCCGGACGCTCTTGCTTTTCAGGGCCTGTCCGATTGGCCCAACCGCGCTCGTCTTTTTCATGCCGGCGAGAGCCGTCAGCGCCGATTCCTTCACGCCGTCGTCAGTGTCCTCGATGCAGGCGCCTATGAGCGTGATCGCCTCGGGCGATTTGCCCGCAGCCAGGGCGAGCAGGGCGGCCTGTCTCATTTCAACGTCGTCGCTCTTGAGACTATTCGCAACGATCCCGGCAGCCGCCTGGCCGGGAAGACAGCCAAGGGCGATGACGGCACTGCGCCGAACGACGACGCTGGGGTCCTGAAGCCGCCCCTCCAGGTTCGGCACTACGGAGGAATCGCCCGTGAGGCCAAGGGCTCTCGCGGCCGCCGCGCGGACGGATGGAATGGAGTCCTTCAGCAGATTCTTGAGTTGCGAGACAGCAGTCGAGACCTCGTCGCGACTGAGCGGCACGGCCATGAGAGACCAAATGGCGGTTTCCTGCAAGCGGCCGGCCGCATCGTCCAGCCCATCCGGGATGCCATCTTTGCCGGCGGCCCTGTATGCATTGAGCATCTGCGCTATTTCGGAGACGTAGACGGTTTCCGGGGAAGATCGTTTCGATCGGCGCCAGGTAAGCATCAGTTTGTAGCCGACCACAAGCGCCGCCCCTGCCCGGACCCCTGCGTCTTGGTCGAGCAAACTCTGGACCCATGAGTCAAAATCCGAGGGCGGCGGCGCCTGGAGCCCCCATTTCGGACGCGCGGGCGAATCAGCCGAATCGTGCAGGGCGACAATCGTGCCTTTGGATTTCGTCCACCACTCGGCATAAGCCTTCAAACCGGCGTTGCCGGACCAGTAGAAGTCCTCCGCCATCTCCTGGTTTCCGAATTTCACAAGGCCAACGACAAGCGGAACCTGTTCATCGGGATTGCTTTTCCTGATATAGTCCCCGTAGTTCTTCACGACCTTCGGGATATCATAGCCAATTGCCATGGCGTCCGCGGCGTTGGCCGCTTCCTTTGTCCCCATGATGCCGAGCGCGAGGGCGATACTGGCCCTCTCGGAAGGGCCCCTGTCCTGGGCCGCGGCTACGAGATTGCCCACGACCCTCGCGTCGCTTAGAGCGCCAAGGGCCAGCGCCGCGTTCGATCGGACGGCCTCAGACTTGTCACCGAGGGCTTCCAGAAGCGCCGGGACGGCCCGCTTGCTGCCGAGATTGCCAAGGGTGTTTACGACGTCAACCCGGAACTGCGGGTCTTCGTCCGCAAAAGCGCGGCAGAGGGCGTCGACCGCCCTGGGGTCGTTGAGGGACTTCAGGCACGTCAGCGCTTCCCGGCGCGTCTGCGGGTTCTTATCTTTCAGGGCCATGGCAACCGCGTCGACAGCACGCGGCCCGCCATGGTGGTAGAGTGCCCACATGGCGGACCTGCGAACGACGTCCGTGTCGTTCTGCAGTTTGTTCAGCAAGGCGTCCCACAGCAGTGGGTGCCTTAGGAACTCGCACGCGTACACAGCCGCCTTACGGACGCTCTCGTCCCCGTCGTCGAATGCCTCGATGAGAGGCCGTACGACCTCGCTGCCGCCTATCTGACCCAGGGCCACCCCAGCCGCCCAACGGTGCTTGAAATTTTTGTCCTTGAAGAGTCTCACGAGCGGATCAATGGCGGCCGAGGCGCGCAGGTCGCCGAGCATCTGCGCGGCGCGCAGTTGCTCCCTGTCATCCGGGCTGCCGAGGATTTCGATGAGGGGTTCAATGGCGCGCGAGTCCCTCAGTTCGCCAAGCGTAAAGGCCGCCTTCTTTCGAACCTGGGGGTCGGAGTTCTTGAGCGCCTGGGCTGTCTCCCCAGCGGCCCGCACGGTGCCCATGCTCTGGGCAGCCTGCTGGGCCGCGGCGCGGACCTCCGGGTCCGCGTCGTTGACCAGAGCAGCCAGGCCGTCAATGGCGGCAGGGGTCTTGATCTTGAGCAGCGCCTGGGCGGCGTTTCTCCGGACGGAACCGTCTTTGTCACCGAGGCCGGCAACAAGGGGCGCGTCGGCCCTGATATCGGCTATTTCCCCCAGGATCTTGGCCGCGCCGGCGCGGCGAACGGGGCTCGAATCCTTCAGCGCCTCTGCAAGACCTGCGACCGCCTGGGGGCCGATCTCCGCGAGGGCGCGCGCAGCGCCGCTTTCGATGCAGCCAACGTCGTCTCGGGCCGGGCCAGGCAGGCGCAGGATGCCGGACGGCTTCGGGTCGAGCGCCTCGATAAGCGGCCTGACCGCCGGCTCTCCCATCTCAACAAGAACAGGCACGACGATAACGTGATTATGGCTGTCGCCGAGTTGGCGGGCGAGGTAACGCGCGAGTGACGGATCCCGGAGCCTGGCCATCTCCACACGGATGACCTCGGCGTCCTGCTGGCCTTGGATGCTGCGGACTATCGAAGCGACTTCGCGGCCCCTTCGCATTCCGCCGATCCTGGAGACGACAACGGCTGCCCCCGCAGCGATAACGCACAGCCCGGCGACAAGCGCCGCCCACCGTGTGGTCCGCGCATGCATTCATCGCCCTCCGACTCCGGCGACGGCGTCACGCAGACTGACACCGGCGGCATCCGGCGTCGGCTCCGGCCGCCGGGCCGGCCAAGGCCGTTTGCGCTAAGCCTGCGGAGTGCGTTCCGCCGGAGCGCCGGACTTGTCGTAGAAAGTCAGCCGAACCGACTCGCCGACCGCACCCTTGTCTGCGCTCACCACCACCGTCTTGCCGAGGCGCTGCTCAATTTCAACCACCTCCCGGCGCTTGGCGTTGTTGAGGTAGAAGGCGACTTCGGGAGTCACCGAAACCTCGACTTTCGCGACGTCGTCTCTGGACAATCGCGCCGACACCTCGCGCAAGGCACTCGCAGCCACGCTCTCCACCGTCCGCATCTGCCCGGTGCCTTTGCAGTAGGGGCACTCCAGGAAAAGCGAGCGACGAACGGACGGGCGCATGCGCTGCCGAGTCATCTCGACGATGCCGAACTCGGACATCCGGAGCATGTTATACCGCGCCTTGTCGCTGCTGAGCGCCTCCTGGAGGGCCTTCTCGACCTCCCTGCGATGTTTAGGGTCAAGCATGTCGACGAAGTCGATGATTATCACGCCGCCAAGGTCGCGCAGACGCAGTTGACGCGCAACCTCGGCCGCCGCGGTCATGTTGAGCCGGAAGGAATTTTGCTCGGGGTCGTTGCTCTGCCTGAAGGAGCCCGAGTTGATGTCGATGGCAACCAGGGCTTCAGTCTGGTCGACCACCAGATAACCGCCGCCGGGCAGGTCAACGCGCCGCAGGTAGATGTTCTCGATCTGCCTCTCGATGGCCTGGGCGTGAAACAGGGGCTCGCCTCCCTGGTGGAGTTTGACCCTCTGGGCATACCTCGGCATGACGCCCTTGAAGAAGTCAACGGCCTTCTCCATGACGTTCTCGTCATCAACAATGACTTCGTCGGTATCCGGGGTGAAGAAATCCCTTATGACGCGCGTGACCAGGTCGCTTTCCTGGTAGATAAGCGCAGGCGCGTTGCTCTTGCGCGTCCTTGTCTGGATGGCCGCATACAGCCTCATCAGGTAATTCAGGTCCCTCTGGAGTTCCTTCTTGTTGCGGCCCTCTCCCGCCGTCCTCACGATGACGCCCATGTTCTCCGGGGTCTTCATATCATGGAGGATATGTTTGAGGCGCTGGCGGCGTTCTTCGTCCTCGATCTTGCGGCTGACGCCGTGGCGTTTGATATTGGGCATAAGGACGAGATACCGGCCTGCGAAACTGAGGTACGTCGTCAGGGCGGGCCCTTTAGTGCCTATGCCGCTCTTGGCGACCTGAACGACGACTTCCTGCCCCCGGTGCAGCACGTTCTGGAGTTTGCGCATGTTGCGGCCGCCGGCGTCCCTGCCTGAGCGAGCCTGCTTGAAATAGTCGGAGTTCACGTCGCTGATGTGGAGAAAACCGTTGCGTTCCAGGCCACAGTCAACGAACGCGGCCTGGATGCTCGGTTCGACGTTCTCAACGCGTCCCTTGTAGATGTTCCCGACGTGGTGTTCGGAGGATTCCCTCTCGACGAACAGCGCCTCCAATCTGCCATCCTCGACGAGAGCAATGCGACACTCCTCCGGGTCGGTCATATTGACCAACATTTTTCTTGCCATTTACTCCTCCCCTGCGGTCAGGGAGGGGACGAGAGCTCGAGGCGTGTGCGCGTGACGCGCAGGGGGGCAAGCGTCCGGGCGGGACCTCCAACGATGGCTTCGAGGACCTCTTCAGGACGCACACTGCCGGCGGGAGATACGCTCACAACCAACCTGACCGTATCACCGTCAAGCCGGGCGTCCCTGACGAAACTCCGGACGTTCACGAGTTTCGTGCCGGACTTCCCGGTTCGCTCTATGGTCGAGCAGTCTGAAGCCATGAAGGCGTCCAATCGTGATGCGAAACCTTCCGGCACGACACCCAGCCTGACACAATATTGTGCAGCAACAACTTCCGCCTTTTCCCCGTACTCGATGGACTGCACGCCGAACACCTCAATTCCCGGCGGCATCCGCCGGCCGACCGCTGCCTTCGCGCGCCCCGGCGAGACCCACTGCGTCAGTTCGACGTCAGCGAATTCGCCCCTGGATTCAGTCCCCAGAGCGAGGGCGGCGGGGAAGGACAATACGGCACGGGGGTTAAACCCTTCGCTGAGTTTCAGCGGCAATCCGCTACGCCTCAGCGCCCTCTCAAAAAGGCGCATAAGGTCATGATGACTTATGAACCTTAGCATCCCCTCCTTTGTGAACCAGAACCTTGTTCTCTGTCTGAACATATCCTTCAGCGCCTACGCGGCGCAGACCCTACCAGGCTGCGGAATAACGGGGGCCATTCTACCAGAGGGGGGCGGCGCCTGCAATACCTGCTTAGAGACCCAAGGGGGTGTGCGAAAAGCAAGGGGACGGCGTCAAGGCCGTCCCCTTCGTCACAGCGGTGTCCCCGTGCGCTACTTCTTCACTTCGAACTTCTCGACACCTTTCTCGCTTTCCTCCCACCCCTTGCCGACAACGTCAGGGCTTCTCTTCGCAGCGGGCGCAACGCCGGCCGCGCCCTTTCCCTGTTTGGCGTCCACTTCAAGCGGCGTGATCTTCATGCCGGGCTTGAAGGGCTTGACATGGGCTGCGGGGACATCGTACTCGGCAAACAGGGTCTCAACGTCCGCCTCGTTCCTGATTATCCTGACGGTGATGAATATGTAGAGGTTGTTTATCGTGCCGCTAACCTGCTTGTTCTTGAACAACCAACCGAGTATCGGTATGTCGCCGAAGAACGGGATTTTGCTCCGGTTGTCGCCTCTCGACTGGTTGATGAGGCCGCCGATGACGGCGGTCTGGCCGTCCTGGAGCATTAGCGTGGTGACGACGGTCCTCGAGGACAGCCTCGGCAGGTCTATGAACGTCTCGCCGACGGAGAACCTCTCAAAGCCGGCAACCGCCGTCGAGCTCGTGCCCGTAAGCGACTGGGTCGTCGGGATAACCTGCAGGACGATCTTGTTTGAGTCCGGGATTATGTGGGGCATCACCATCAACTGTGTGCCGACCTTTATGGGCGAGTTCTGCGAGGCTTCCCTGATGCCGCGGCTCAGTTGGCCGCCCTGGTTGGTGGTGCTGAACTCCTCGGCAAAGTGTATCTCGTCGCCGACGAACACCGTCGCGGCCTTGTTATCGACCACCGTCAACTGCGGCGCCTGCAGGATCTCGCTCTGGTTGTCGGTCTTCAGGAACTCGAGGATCGGGGTGATGTTCGAGAAGTCCAGGACTCCGAAGGTATAGGGGCTGGCGCCGCCGAGGGCGTCACTAACGTCGGTGGGCGTAGGGCCGCTGCCCGTGACGCTGATGCCGTCCTCCCAACTGTCGTCGCCGAGTTCGAACGGCAGGCGATGCACCATAGAGCCGCCGGTGCCGGACACCATGAAGCCCTTCGGGTAGCGCACGCCGGCGTTCAAGAGATCGGTGTGCGCGGTGGTCACAAACTTGACATCGACAAAGACCTGGTCGGGCTGCACGTCGATTAACTTGACGATGTCCGCAACTTCGTCAAGCATCGGCCTTGTCGCCGTAACTATGAAGGCATTGGAGTCGAAATCATACTCAACGCTGCCCTTCTGTCCGACGACCTGCGCAAGGGCTTTGAACAGAGTGAACGAGTCTTTGAGGTCCTTGGTGGTCTTACCCGCCGAGGAGCCCCCGCTCTTTTCAGCGAACTCGCTGGTCAGTTTCGGCTTGTACTCGGACGGAGGCTGGATGTATTTGAGTTTGAAGACCCTTGTCTCCTTTTGCTCGGCAAGGGAGTCACTCTTCACCACACGGTGGACTCCCGCCTCGTCACGAACGACCGTAAACGGGCCCGCGGTCTTGACAATGGTATCGAGCGCAACCTGCCAGGGGACGTCCTTCAGCGTGAAATGAACGACCGCGTCAACGTTGGGGGCGACGACGATGTTCTGGCCGCTCTGCTGCGCCAGCATGCTCACCACCCCCTGGAGTGAGACGCCTTCCACCTTCGTGGTGAACGTGAAATGCGGCGTCGAGACGCGGTACAGGCCCTTGTCGTCCTTCGCCACGGTGCAGCCGACCTGCCCGGCCGCAAGAGTAAGCGCCTCAAGCCAGTCGACGTTAGAGAGTCTGAGGCTGACCTCGCCGACAACTCCCTTCTCGACTACGATATTCGCGCCTCCCCTGACGGACATGTAGTCGGCGACGTCCTGCATGGAGGCCTTCTTGAAGTCAACCGACACTTTGGAACCCACGTCAGCCGCCTGTGCGCCGTGAAGCGCCACGACGAGGCACAGGCCCGCAAGAACTGCGATCAAGCCCTTTCTCATTTTACCTTACCCTCCTTGCCGCGTTTTCCCTGTGCGGGGCTCTCCTGTGGTTCGGCCAAGCCCTGGGAGATTTTCTCGCCTTTGAAGTCAAAGGTGACCTTGCCGCCCGCGACCGCGGCAAGCATCAGTTCAGGCGCGATCTGCGCCCCTTCGCCGAAAACCTCACCGTTGACAATCGCGAACGACCGTCCTTCCGGGAAATACGAGACGGCGTCCACTTTCAATTCCTTTTTCGCGAACTCAAGATGGACCTCGGCCCTGCGCCTGATCTCGGCGCACGTGGCCAACACATCCGCCGACGTCCCGGCAACCTCGGGATTCTGAAGCCCGGACTCATTATTGAGGGACTGCAGAGCGACGTCCGCGCTGACGACTTCGCCGTACCTTTCGCTTTCGAAATACGCCTGCATTCTGGCGGCTATCTGCAGGGACTCCGCGAGAGCGGCACGCGCGCGCACCTTGGCGTAACCTTGCTCCAACGCAGCCAACTGGCCGGACACGTCGGACATCCTGTCCTTAGCCGCCTGAGAGGTCATCGCAACCGCGACCATCTGCCTGGCTTCGTCTATTTTGCCCTGAACCGACTTGAAGTCAGACTCGGACAGCGCAGCCCCGGCTTCCTTCACGCAGGACGCCGCCTTTTCCGCAAAGGCCAATTCCTCAGAGGGCGTGCGCGGCAGGACGAGTTTGGCGGCTTTCTTGGTTGCCTGGCTTCCGGCGCCGTGCAGCACAGTCTGGAAAGGATCCCTGCCCCTGAAGCGAGGGTCCCTTTCCCACGTGAGCAGATAGGCCACTTCGAAGATGTTTTCAGGAGAAGCCGCCGCGGAGGATCCCCGCGCCGCCACCGATGCCTCCGCCGGCCCGGTGGGCTTTAGGGCTTCCGCCGCAAACACGACTGACAGGGAAAGCAATACTGCAGCGATAAAAGCGAGTCCTCTGGGTCTCATTTCGTTGCTCCTTTACCCGCTACAGCCTTCTGCGCCGCGGGCGCGACAGGCTCGACGTACGTGAAGGTGGCAAATTTCAGTTTCATCGCGTTCGGCTCGCCCTCGGACCTTCCGGCGGCCACCGCGAAGTCGTCGACCCTGATGAACCGTTTGTAGTTCTCAAGGTAGTTCAGGAACTCAACGAACTGGAAAAAGTCGCCGACGAGTTCAATGTCGAAATCGGCCTCTTCGAATCTTTTCACCGCCCCCTTGACCACCTTGTACGCCGTCTGCCTGACGGGCGCGGTCTTAACGATGGTAACGCCGCTCTTTTTGGCGAATTCGCTCAGGTTGTCCACGAGGTTCTCAATCTCTTCCTGGCTGGGCAATATGCTTTCCGCGACGTCCAGCCGCGCCTGCGCCTGCTCGCGTTCCGCCCTCAGGGCGTTGAGTTTCGCGAGTTTGGCATTGGCCACCGACACCCGCGTGCGGAGGGCGTCATTGGCCGTCCGGAACTCACCGCCCCAGCGGCTCAGGAAGTAGATCCACACGCCCGCGCTGAGCGCGACGATCGCGCTGACTGCCAGGACCGACAGCAGGATCAACTTCTCTCTCTTGGAACCCATCGCTCTCTCCTATGTTCTCACTTGGCCGCAACAACAGGCTTGTTAACCCTCGCCGCAGGGACACTGGGCGCCAGCGGCTTGACATCCAACTCCAGGTTGAACTTGAGGGCGACGCCCTCCTGTGTTTCCGGGAAGTCCTCTCGAGACCAGCCGGAATAACCCAGCGACGCGAAATCGGAGATAAACTGGACTCCGGTGTACGGCCCCTCGCCCACTACCTCGCCCGTCAGTATGCGGCGCAGTTCCGAGTAGCGCTTTTCGTCGGCACCCGCCAGGTAGCACTGCAGCACGAGTTTCGAGGTAATACCGCCGCCCGCGGCTGTCTGCGCCGTTCTGACGTTCTTGAGTTCCACCTTCTCAAACCATACGTAGTCGGGCAGTATCGCGTACATCTGGTCAAGCTTCCTGCCCCACCGGAGTCTGGTGTCCCTGATCTCGCTTATCGTGGCGATCCTGGTTTCGATGGCCTTGATTTCGGAACTCAGGACGTCATATTCCCTGGCCAGAGGCTCCAGCCTGTTTACCTGCTGCGTCAGACCAGCATTTGTCGACTTCTCTGAGTAGTACCCTTTGAGTGAGACCGTCACGCCTATCACCGAAGCGCTGAGAAGAACCACTGCGGTGACCATGGTCACTAACCGCTTCAGGGACGTTCGGTCTACCTTGCGCATCTCCAGGGGAAGCAGGTTGATCTCTATCATTCTTACACCTTCCTCAGCCGACTGGCCAGTCCGAGCGCCACAGCCAACTGCGGCGCATTTTCCCTAAGCCTTGCCTCTTGCTGCTGCCCGAGAGAAACATCGTACCCGGCTATTGGATCCCACATCCTCACCTCTCTGGCAAGCGTCTGCGCCAGGGCGCCCTGAATGCCCTTGAGACGCGCGCCGCCGCCCGAGAGGTAGACAATTTTTATCTCACGGTCAAACTGATTCTCGAAGTAATCGAAGGACAGGAATATCTCATTGGCCAGGTCATCCAGCGTCTGTGCGACGGCCTCAAGGACCTCGACCTCCCTCGAGCCGTTGCGCTTCACCGTCTCGGCTTCCGCCGGCGGTATGCCAAGGTGCTTCGTGACGGCTTCCGTCATATCCTCTCCGCCGATGTACACTTCGCGGGTGAAGTATGAATTGGCGCCCTCGACTATGTTGATGTTGGTCTTCTGGGATCCTATGTCGACGAGCGCGAAGACCGTCCCCCTCGGAGCTTGCGGCACAGGCGCCGCGGCCGGCACCGGCGGAGGTCCAGGCGCACTTTCGGCCTGTGGCATGTCCGCAGCGGAACCCTCGACCTCCTGATCGGGTTCGGCCTTTGCCTGTGCCGCGGCGGGGCCGACATCCTCATCCGCGGCGGACTCCTTCCCGGCGGGCTCCTCGCCGGCAGCCTCTTGGGCCTGGGGCGCCGCCGAAGCCGCCTGCGGCGTCACAGATTCCAGAGCCACCGATTCGCCGCCAAGCTGGCTTGCCAGTTCAAATGAGTTGCCGAGGGCAAAACAGTCAACGTCCACTATACAGGGGTAAAGGCCCGCTTCCTGCAAGAGCCTTACGTGCTCGTTGACGACGTCTTTCTTGACGGCAACAAGCACCACCCGCATCTCGCCTGTCTCCGTGGGTTTGGCGTCCAGCGGAACGCAGTCGAGAATCACCTCGCTCACTTCGAAGGGGATGTACTTTTCGGCCTCGAAACGCATCGACGCCTTGAGGTCCTCCGCTTTCATGAAAGGCGTGTTGATGTAGCGCACAATGACACTGCGCCCGCTCACGGAGGATGCTACCTGCTTGGATTTGAAGCGCCCCTCG
>Ga0315274_10008731_pt1 | contig 14676 bp, 11 predicted proteins | sample YL17G02_20_MG_FD_203700 | JGI IMG/M metagenome (GOLD analysis project Ga0315274, IMG submission 203700) | Sediment microbial communities from Yellowstone Lake, YNP, Wyoming, USA - YL17G02_20 | ecosystem: Environmental > Aquatic > Freshwater > Lake > Sediment | place: USA: Wyoming | collected... | reverse complement strand
ATAATTCAAGATTGAAGGTCTCCTCAAGATCACACTCCTTGGCGATATTTGGAAACTCTCCTTCTGCAAACTCTCTCGCTGCCTTTCTAATGTCAAGTTGAGCCGGTGTTAGATTAAAGTCCATTCATTCCTCCCATCTTTTCGTTTTTGACCTCTAATGCGAATACCTTCCATAGTTTCCTGCCTTGCTGAATATATTAAATTTTGTTTTCTCCTTGTGAGGATAATTATAATAAGAAAAATCACTATTTCAAGTTAAATATTTTTAGTAACATAATGCCTCACTGAAGCGTGGCGGGGGCAATCGATCCGAAAGGAATGCTTCCAAAATTTTATAAAGCGGATCGTTAATAAATTAAGGGTAACGATCCCATTGCCTGAATCACCCCATTGAAGGGCCTCATCTCCTGCAGCATACCTACCGTAGGAGGTAACCGCTATAAAATCTTTCCAGCATCCCTTCCGGATCTTGAAAGACCCCGGAAGAGCAAGGCATTATTTAGTAACACACTCAGAACACAAAACTCTTGACAGTAGTTCTTAAATATGGTTAAATTTTTCCAAAATTCTGACACGAAAAGGGGGTGCAACAATGGTTAGAAAATCTATAATTGTTGGGTTGATTGTGGGGTTGTTTGTCCTACTCGCGGCGGCGCCAAAACCGGTAGCACAACCAATCAAGATAGCAGCTCTGGGTCCTATGAAGGTTACCCCGGGCGAAAACCAGTGGCGTGCGGCTGAGCTCGCCGCTGAGGAAATTAATGAAGCTGGTGGCGTCATGGTTGGGGGGGTGAAGAGATCTGTAAGAATAATCAAAACTGACACAAGTGAGGAAGTCAGTGCTACAGATGCAGTAGCGGCAATAGAAAAAGTGATAACCTTTGATAAAGTGGATTTCTTGGTCGGTACTCACCGGACAGAATCTACCCTTGCCATGCAAGATGTGGCTATGAAATATCGCAAGATCTTAATAGTGACCGGGGCAGCTTCACCCATCGTATGTGAGCGAGTAGGGACGGACTACGGCAAGTATAAGTATACGTTCCGGACATGGATAAACTCCGCTTTTATGGGGAGGGCTATGTTCGCTTCTTTAGAGGATCTGTCCCGTCTGGTAAAAAGGGAGTTAGGAATTGAAAAGCTAAAGCTTGCCGTATTCTCTGAAAAGCTGGTATGGGCAGACCCTGTGGTTAAAGCCGCTGAGACTTTGGCTCCCAAAATGGGAATGGAAGTGGTCGGAGTCTGGAGACCATCAGCCGTTGCTACGGATGTGACTCCTGAATTGAGAGCAATACAAACCAGTGGAGCTCACATAATTTATACTGCAACATCAGGGACCATGGGAGTCGTTATGTGCAAACAATGGGGTGAACTTAAAGTCCCAGCAGTCATGACAGGTGGCCATTCACATGCATGTGTAAAAGGTTTCTGGAAGGCTACCGGTGGATACGGGAACTATGTGCCAACTTTTACCGGCATAGGTCCAGCTAAAATCACACCCAAGACCCTGCCGTTCTGGAATAAATTTGTAAAAAGATTTGATGAATTTCCCGGTTATGAGTCTTCTACCTATGACGCTGTGTACCTATTGAAGGAGGCCATTGAGAAAGCGGGTTCTCTTGATTCGGATGCAATAGTAGCCGAACTGGAAAAGATTGACTACGTTGGCGCCTACTACCCGAGGATAACATTCTTCCCGAAAGGTGACAAATATGCCCATGATTTGAGGTTTGGTCCGGGATATGCTACTGGCGTTACCAATCAATGGTTGGACGGAGATGTTAAAGTTGTCTGGCCCTATGGATGGGAAGGGATCACTTATGAAGGCAGCAAGCCGTATACGTTCCCGCCGTGGTTTTTAAAGCATTGGAAAAAATAGAGTGAGGGTGTTGTTGATGCCTCTGTCTTGAAAATCTTTCAGGAGCAACCCAGCCCCTCATATCAGGGCTGGGTTGCTTGTTATGGGAGTATTCATCGGTGGACATTCTGATCAGCGGGATACAACTTGGCGCAATTTATGCAATCTTATCTATTGGTTTTTCCCTCATTTTAGGGTCAGCCAGAATCATATTCTTGACTTATGCTGTATTTTACATGTTAGTTGGCTATTTCTGGTATATTGTCAATACTCTGTTTGGGATGAACCTAATCCTAAGTGCCAGCCTAGCGGTAGTTATGACCGTCGCCCTGGGGATAGGCACCTATAAATTGTGCGTGGAGCGGATACGGCAACATGAAACGACTGTCATACTCATCACTCTGGTCTTAGCCTTTTTCTTCGAGGAGTGTGTGCTCTTGGGATTTGGTTCCCAACTTCGCAACGTCCCAGCTTTTATTCCCGGGTATGTAGAGCTGCTTGGCGTTAAGGTGCTGAATCAATATTCCCTGACACTCGCGGTTAGTCTCGTTTTGATTTTCCTCATATGGCTTTTTCTATGGAAAACTAAGTTGGGCATCGCTATTCGAGCGACCTCTCAAGATAGAGAGGTTGTCAATCTGATGGGCATCAATGAAAAGAGAATGTCTATGATCGCCGTGGGCGTGGGCATCGCATTGGCAGGAATTGCCGGAGTGATGGTGGCACCCATCTATCTCCTTGAACCGACCATGTGGACGGAGCCATTCATCATGGTCTTAGCTATTGTTATCCTAGGAGGTTTAGGCAGCATCAAAGGAAGCATCATTGGTGCTTATATCTTGGGATATGCTCAGGTGGCTCTTGTATACCTGGTCCCAATGGGCAGCTTCATCAGAAGTTCCGTGGCCTTGGCAGCCATGATCGTCGTGCTCTTGATCAGACCTGAGGGTATGTTTGGGGTGCTTTTTGAGGAGGAGAGATTATAGAAGATGGCCTATTTTCTCTGGCGCTTATATAAGAACTTTGAGGGAGAAATATTAGCCATACCCGGAAAGACCGTAGCTTTTTTCGGGATCCTATTTCTATTCTGTTTATATTTCATCCCGATACACCCCTATGTTCTCCGTATTCTTACCTTTTCGGCTATATTTGCCATCTATGCTGCAAGCTGGGATCTCTTGTATTTCGCTGGTCAACTAAATTTGGGTCACGGCGCTTTTTTCGGGGTCGCAGGCTATGTGGCAGCCATTCTTGATTTACAATTGCATCTACCCAGTGGTGTTGCCATCATCCTTGGGGCGATTGGCAGTGTCATTTGTGGATTAATCCTGGGCATCCCAGCTCTGAGGATGCGTGGTCCCTACCTGGCTATCCTCACCCTGGCTTTCCCTGTGATTCTTACGGGGGTTGTTTTTGCACTTCCTGATATTACGGGTGGCGAGCTCGGTCTGTCCGGAATATCGTCCCTTTCAGAGTCCGATCTATCTGTTTATTACATCTGCTTAGTTGTTATGCTACTTTCAGTACTCATCATGTTGAAGCTTGCTGACACAAGAAGTAGCATTGTCAGAACTGGGATTGTATTTAAGGCGATGGCAGAAGACGAGATTGCGGCACGAACATCGGGGATTAATACTCCAAGATATAAGTTGTTGGCTTTTGCTGTGAGCGCTTTTTTTGCCGGAATTAGCGGAGGTCTTTATGTTTATGTAATAAAAGTTGCCGGTCCTTCAACGTTCCATCCTCTCTTCTCGATTCACCCGGTGATCTGGACAATTTTTGGAGGAGCGGCAAGTATCTATGGACCAGTGGCTGGAGTTTTCATCCTTTACCCCTTTTGGGGCGGGCTTTTTGCGGCTACTCCTGAATTAAGGATGATCATCTTTAATGGTTTAATCATCATCATCATCCTTTTTATGCCTGAGGGAATAAGTCACTGGTTCAGAGACAGGACAGAAAGAATGTGTCCGAGGTGTAAGCTAATTAACTCAAGAAGGCGAAGTTCCTGCAGGGCCTGCAGTGCTGCTCTATAATTGGGATGAGGAAGGTCTGTCTATAGGCCCAAGTATATTTTCCTTATCTTCTCGTCAGCCAATAACTCTTTACCTGCAGCCTCAGCAACTATCTTTCCTTTGGAAAGGACATAATTTCTGTTAGCCAAATCAAGAGCAAAACTAACGTCTTGCTCAACGAGGAGGAGGGTGACTCCTGCCTGGAAGATGTCCTTTATGCGGGCAAACATTTCTTCTTTCACTTTGGAAGCGAGTCCTGTCGAAGGTTCATCAATTAACAAAAGTTCAGGCTCATGCATCAATGCCCTTCCAATAGCAAGCATTGTTCGTTCTCCACCAGATAAAGTGCCTGACACCTGTTTTTCTCTTTCTTTCAGCACCGGGAATAGCTCGTAAACCTTTCCCAAATTTTGTTTCTCCTTTTTTTTATCCTTGATAAGGTAAGCGGCACATCTCAAATTATCAAGGACTGTAAGTTCACGAAAGGGTCTTCCTCTCTCCGGGCATAGAATGAGACCCCTTCGTGCCCTTTCATGGGCCGGCAGATTATCTATCTTTTCGCCTTTGAACAACACATCACCTCCAATTATGATATTTGAGACCTCCTTCCTCATCCCTCTTGTTGTCTCCCGCTCCCAGTTCATTAAGCCGGATATAAGGCGGAGTAAGGTAGTCTTCCCGGCCCCATTTGGACCCACCATACTCACGAATTCCCCTTTGTCCACTTCAATACTTACTCCATCCAGTATCATAGCAGTATCGTAACAAACAACCGCGTTCTTTACTTCAAGCAGCAATTCTACCCCCTCCTCCTACCAGCGTAGGCTTCCATCACCTCTTTGTTATTAGCTATTTCTTGAGGTGTGCCTTCCGTAAGAATCTTGCCAAAGTTGAGCACTATCACTCTGTCAACTATTTTCATGAGGTCAGCCAATTTGTGTTCGATGATAAGCATAGCCGGTCCTTCACTATGTAAGCGACCAAACCTTCCACCCTTATGTAACCGTCTCAATGACTTCGCTACAAGCTCTGTTTCAGCGGGGTTCAAACCGCCAAATGGCTCATCTAAGAGGAGTAACTCAGGCTCTGTGGCTAAAGCGCGTGCCAGTTCTAAGCGTTTCAGATCACCGTGGGTCAGAATGGAAGCTGGCTCTTTTGCCAGGTCGGCAATCCCGCAAAACTCCAAGGCATCTCTGGCTCGAGCCTCAATTCTTTTGACCCACTCCCCTCTTTTGGATGCACCTTCAGCAAGGCAGCCTACCATAACATTTGAAATGATGGGTAATTGGCGGAAGGGTTTTACCACCTGATGCGTCACTGCTATTCCTCTGCCAACAATCTCCCAAGTGTGGCGATTGGTAATATCTTCACCCTTGAATCTCACCTTTCCTGCATTAGGTTTCAGTAAACGCATAATGAGGCGGACAAGAGTAGTCTTCCCCGAACCGTTCGGACCTATGAGACCGACAATTTCATCTCTACCTATTTGAAGGCTGACATTATCTACTGCTACCAGACCGCCAAAGCGTTTAGTTAATCCTTCAACCTCGAGAAAAGAAGTCATCCTAAATTTCCTCCTCTCTCAGCTCTCTCCGGGATACCTTCCCTACATCCGTTCTCGGGATTTCTCCCCTAAACTCTATAATTTTAGGGACTTTGTAGTGGGCGAGTCTCTCCTCACAGTATTTAATAATCTCTTCTTCTGACAGCCTCCCCCTTGCGTCAGACTCTAAGACGACTACTGCTTTTATATTCTCTCCCACCTTTGGGTCAGGGACTCCAATGACTCCCACCTCCTTGATTTTAGGATGGCCTTTCAGGGCTTCCTCTACTTCTCGGGCGAAGACTGAATAACCTTTGTATTTGATTAAGTCCCTCTTTCTATCGTAGAAATAGAAGTAGCCTTCCTCATCCATTCGCCCTAAATCACTCGTTCTGAACCATTTTTCTCCGGCTATTTCTGTAAACACCTTCTCCGTTTCCTCAGGCCTGTTCCAGTAGCCTTTCATTATTTGTGGACCTTTAACCACAATTTCGCCTATTTCCCCAAGGGGGACAAATTCGTCTTTTTCCGGATGAGCAATCGCTGCCATAGTGTTAGGTAATGGGGGGCCAAAGGAGCCAATCTTAGCTCGTCCAATTGGAGTAACACAAATTCCTGAAGAAGTCTCACTCAATCCATAGCCTTCATGGAGTGTGACGCCAGTCCGTCTTTTCCAGGCTTTAGCTGTGTCTTCAAGCAGGGCATCGGCACCCGAGATGACAATCTTGAGGCGTCTCCAATCCACCCTGTCCGTCCTTTCATGATCCTTGAGAAGTTCGTATATGCTTGGCGGGCCGAGGAAGACGGTTACCCCGCTTGTTCCAACAGCGTCTAAAATGTCATCAATGTCAGGTGTGGTAAATATTAACAGAGAATAACCCCGGATCAATCCGCCAAGCATCACTACCACCTGCCCCATAATATGGTAGAATGGTACGAAACCTATTATACATTCCTTACCCTCTTCAAGATTCTTGCCCTTCTCAAAACTATACAGCCATAAAGTTTGGTTTTCCATTTCCATAGCGACCAGATTGTAATGGGTAAGCATAGCCCCCTTTGGCAATCCGGTTGTGCCACCTGTGTAGGGGAGCGCCACGAGGTCTTCTTTAGGGTTGAACTCAATCTTTGGCGGATTTGGCGGATACTTTTTAATCAAATCTCGAAACCGGTAGATGCCCTCCCTTTCATAGATCTGAACAGATGGAACTGACATTTTCCTATATACAGCCCTAAGCACACTTTTGCCAAGGGCTTTCTTGAAAGCCGGTAAATATTCATCAATACTGGTTAGAATAACATTCTTCAACTTAACATTTGTCCTCTCAACGAATTCGTAGAGTATATCCAAGCAAATAATCGTTTGGGCTCCACTATCTTCAAGCTGATGCTTGACCTCTGGAGTAACGTAGAGAGGACTGATGGATGTTATAACAGCGCCTGCCTTAACTGCTCCAAAATAAGCTATAGGAAACTGGGGACAGTTTAACAGGTATAAAGCGACTCTGTCTCCCTTCCTAACTCCCAAACCATGGAGAGCGGTAGCAAATCTATCAACTTTCTCCCTTAGTTCGTGGAAACTAATCTTGCTGCCATAAAATACTATGGCAGTCTTGTTTTTCCATTTCTCTGTGGCTTTATCAAAGGCTTGAGCCACGGATATTTCCGGAATGTCCAGATCGGGAGGAAGTCCCTCAGGATAAAATTTAACCCAAGGTTTATTGAGATATGAATTTTCCGCCTTATTTCCCTTTCCAATCTCGCCTTCCATAAATATCCCCTTTCGTGGAATGATGAGTTTGTTTAGATTTTTGGTGGAAATTCTGGCAGCTGGCTATAGACTGGATGTTCTGTTCCATCCTTAATCCTTGCTGCACGTTTAGCCGCTGCCTTGTACTTCCCAAAGTCACCTAAAGCATAGATCGAAAGCCTTTGGGCCGCCAGAGAGCCTTCAGCATGAAGCGTAAGAACATCCTCATACGAAGAGGTTAAATCCCTGATTAACTTAATTAACCGAAGTCTATGCTCTGTGGGTATGCCCGCTTTTCCCCCAAGATATTTGTCTATCATATCATGGATCTCAGGATTGAAATAGTCCTTCGATGAAGGAGCGGTAGCCACAATTCCTCCGGCTATATCCTGAAGATACTTGGTCGCTTGATGCCAGTTATCAGCAAAGAATAACTTGGCGATATTGGCGTACATCGGATTAGGATAAACCAAATTAGAATCAGGCTCAGACACGCAGTGCTCGCAAGCAGACCGACCCATGATTTCGGTGGCCTCCGCATACAGGACAAGCCAAGCAAGCTTATCCTGGATATGAGGTGCTTTCTCTACACCATTATATTCGGCCATCAATGCAGCAGCACCCACAACAAGTTCAAGCTCGGCAGCTTTATAAGTCTCAGCACTGAGGCGATGGAAATTACCAAACATATAGGCGATATCACCGGCGAATCGCCACTCGCCCTTCATAAATACCCTCTCATTGGGAATAAAAACGTCGTCGAAGATAACCATAGCATCATTGAGGTAGATACTGGCGCTAATGGGATTATCAAAGAAATTGCCCGGTTCTTTAATCTCGGGCTCAGCCGAAATCAAGGTAAGGCCTTTTGCATTCGCCGGGACAGCAAATGAAACAGCATAGGCTTTGTCATCTTCACGCATCGCTCGGCAGGGTAAAATAATGATCTCATTTGAAAGCGGCGCCTCGCTGATGTGGGCTTTAGCCCCCCTAACGACGATACCCTCCTTACGCTCTTCCACAATCCTCACATAGTAGTCCTGATGAGGTTGCTGTTTTGATGGACGGAGGCTTCTATCTCCCTTGACATCGGTCATCCCCAAAGCAATGGAATGATCAGTTCTTATTAAGAATTTTCGATACTCCTCAACCCTTTCAGCATACTTTGTACCATACTCTTTATCAATCCGTTTGGTGACAACAGTGACAGCATTTAGTCCATCCTTACCAACGAACTTAGCTCCGGGTGGCTTGCCATAGCAAACCCTCGCCCAAAGCTTAACAATTTCCCTCAGCCTCAACAGATCCTTAGGGCTCGTTTGGGGCATAAAGACAAAGCTACCTTGCTCCCCATCCTCGGTCTTCTCTGTGACGAGACTCTGATACCGTGGATCTTGCTGTAGCACATAATCCATAGCCATCCAGTCGATACAAACCCTAAGGATAGGATGCTGGGTTACATCCTTAACCCTCTCCCCTAAACAATAAACGACTCGGCCATCCTTCAGACTTTCTACATATTGTTGTGGTGTTCTAATAGACATTTAACCCTCTTTAACCTCTGTCAGTCGGAAAAAAAATCAGGCATTATTTCAACAGTCAATCCGTCGCTATTCATCAACCGTTTGGCCAAACCTTCAATCTTTGGAAGCTCATACTCAAAGAAATAACGAAAGGCAAAAAACTTACCGTTGTAAAAATTTGCCTCTGCTTCACCAGTGGTACTCCTCAGGGCCTTTACCACAACCGTGGCTTGGACAAGCCATTGCCAGGCCACACATACGATTCCAAAGAACTCCAGGTAGAGCGTGGCGTCAGCCAGAAAGAGTTCAGGAATCCCTTTTTTCTGCACATCCATCAGATGTCCGGTAACTTTTTGAACCATCTCCAGCGACTGTTTGAGTTTCTGCCTATAGGATTCAAGCTCCTCAAATTTTTCCGCTTCACGAATTGTTCCTTGCACTTCTTCCAGATAGAGTTTGTAAGCTCTCCCATTACTCATAATGACTTTTCGACCCAGAAGGTCTAATCCGTGTATACCTGTGGTGCCCTCATGGATCGGATGAATCCGTGCGTCACGATAATATTGTTCTAAAGGGTAGTCATCACAGTAGCCTGATCCGCCCAGACATTGTAAGCCCTGGCTAATGGAAAGCACACCCATTTCCGCTGGATAGCTCTTAGCAACCGGAGTCAAGAGATCTAATAAAAGCTCGTCCTTTTCCTTTTCTTCTCCGGTGAGGACGTGTGCGAGATCGGCATACTTCGAACATTGTACCAGCAAACTGAGAGCTCCTTCCATCGTTGAACGTTGAAAAAGCAACATGCGCTTCACATCTGGGTGCTCTATGATAGGAACTTGAGGTAAAGTGGGATCCTTGGTTGATAATCTTCTGCCTTGGAGTCGCTTTTTTGAATAGTCTAAGGAAGCGTAAAACGCAGCCGTAGCAATGGCCACCGCCCCTACTCCGACTTCAATTCGTGCCTCGTTCATCATCTGAAACATATAAGGGAGTCCCTTATGGGGTTCACCCACCAGGTAGCCTCGGCAGTCGTCATTGTCCCCTAGACTGAGTTGGGCAATGGGACATCCTCTATAGCCTAACTTGTGAAAAATGCCAGAAGTGACCACATCATTAAAAACCAATTGGCCCTTCTCGTCAATCCGCTTTTTGGGTACGACAAAAAGGGAAATTCCTCTCACCCCGGCAGGAGCCCCTTTGATCTTTGCCAACATGAGATGAACCACATTTTCAACTGCGTCGTGATCTCCAGCCGATATAAATATTTTTTGGCCCTTAATTTTATAGTAACCGTCATCCGTAGGCTCAGCCATCGTCACAATGTCGGAGAGTGAACTCCCGGCTTCTGGTTCAGTTAAAGCCATCGTCCCCTGCCACTTTCCAGAAAGCATCTTAGGGAGATAGGTCTTTTTCATCTCCTCTTTTCCAAAGCTAAGGATGAGATGGGCGGCTCCTGAAGTCAACCCAATATAGGCAGAAGAGGAAAAATTGGCTGCGGCAAAGATGAATGTGCACGCTTGAGTAATCATTTGAGGAAGCTGCTGCCCGCCCCACTCAAAAGGCAAGCCGCCACCGATCCAACCCCCTTCACCGGATTGCTCCATAAACTGTCTAACCGAGGAATGAACCTTAATCTGATCACCGACTAATTCAGGTAGATTTCTGTCCATTTCCTGAAGGTTAGGCCAAATAAGGCCCTCGGCCAGTTCCACAGCTGCTTTTAAGACCATATCAAACATTTTACCATCGTATTCCTTAAAGTACTCGTATTGAGTAAGCGACGGGACATCAAAAACCTCATAAAGTAAAAACTTCAAATTCCTTTCACTGAAAAATTTGGATGCCATCTTCGTATCCTCCGATCACCTTAATTGAAATTATTCAAAACCTTTGATGATGAAATGGGTTTAAATTGATAAATCTCAATAAGAATAAATTTGAACAGGCAAGGTGAAGAACCCCCAGACTCAAGAAGTTACAAAAATTGTATCTCTCCCGTTGAAAGGTAAAGACCGAACTCCTTTCAAACTCGCCCTTAGAAATCCTCAATCCGACGAAGGTAAACCCCGTTAGAAGAGCTTCGCACTTCTAACGGGACGGCTCACACGGGGCATTAAACCCCGTGTTCGCCCCGTTTAGAGATAAATCTCTAACGGGGTTCGCTTCAAAAGGAATTTATCTTCATCCCCGCTGCAAGCCCCGATAGAAGCAAGGCTTCGCACGGGGCAAGCAGCGGGGCTTTCTAACGGGGTAAAGGTTTGGGCTCCTGAACTTCCATTTCCTTATCGCAACATACAACGCTACCCTCACCGGCTTTGGTACAAAGGTGATGAAACCACCCCGTTCATGCTGTGTCCATTTCCCCCAGGCTCCATCAACGGCTTTTTTTAACATCCTTCTGTTCTTCTGTCAATTCAAAATCTCACTATTTTTCAAATCCCGTTGTGCATTGAAAAACAAGGTATCCGAGAGGCGCTAATTTATCCAGCGTCAACCGAGCCCTAAGCATTTCCCAACCGGCCAACAGAAGAAGTTCTACCGCGCAAGTATGTGAATACCCGCAACTACTCCGTGCTCGAGTCCTGCCACGATACCACCGAGCATTTGTGCCAATCCAACCTTGGCATTGAGCGTCTGTCTTTCTCCTGCCTGATCCCTTAGATGCAACACAATCTCACAAACAGTACGAACCCCCGACGCACTTAAGGGATGCCCCAAAGAAAGGAGACCACCACTCGGGTTGACAGGAATCCTGCCTCCTATCTTAGTTGCACCTGATCTGAGCAACTCTACGCCTTCGCCCCGCTTACATAAAAGAAGATCCTCGTATCGCAGTATCTCTTCGTTGGCAAACGCATCATGCAATTCAACCAGGTCTATATCTTTTGGGTCACATCCCGCCATTTCATATGCTATCTTCGCTGCTTTTGTGCCGACGGGAGAGGCACAAATATCTTCTTGGAGATATTTGTAGCCGGCTGACAGAAGTGTAGAGGCGATCACTCTTATGGGCTTTGTCGTATGCTTTCTCGCTACGTCCATTGAACAAAGAATGGCTGCCGCTGCCCCATCCGTATTCGGACAGCACATCAGCAGCGTAACTGGATCACATATCATTCGGGAATTGAGGACTTCTTCTACGGTAAATTCCTTTCTGTATTGAGCTTTAGGATTCAGGCAGCCGTGATGATGATTCTTGACCGATACCATTGCAAAATCCTCTACCGTGGCTCCGTGTTCCTCCATTTGCCTTCTGGCAACCATTGCGAACATGTCGGGCATGGTCATCCCCAAGTGTCCATCCAGGTCATCCTTCTCCGGAGGGATCAGTTTACCTGCTATTGGACTGGTAGTCATTGACTCCACACCGACGGCTATACCAACGTCATAGTGCCCATCGGCTATTTCCTTCCAGACTCCCCTGAAGGCGGTAGACCCGCCGGCACAAGCATTTTCCACATTCACCATTTCAAGGCCGCTTATACCTACTTCTTTCAATACGCCTTGTGCCGTACAACTCGCATCGCAGCTTCTCGCAGCGTATGCAACCTGAATATCTTTTGGAGAGATGCCTGCATCACTGAGTGCCGCTGAAGCAGCTTCACTGCCAAGGTCGCCTGCAGTTCTCCAAGGGAATTTTCCAAATGCGCTTTGTCCTACCCCAATGACAGCCACTTCTCTCATCGAACAGTACCTCCTTGCCTACAGAATTGACAATCCGAATAGCTACACAGGCTTGAACTTATAACCAATGACCTGTTTATCGTTTTCCTGCCAGAGCTCTTCTATCACCACTTCCATGTCCATGCCTACCTTGAAAGGCTTGTCTTCTGTCATCTTTAGTGGAGCAAAAACCCGTACACCTTCAGGCAAATCTACGAGCCCTACTGCATACGGGGGCTGGAAGTGGGTTGAAGCCATACGCCCGATTGTGAAAGAGTACAGCTTACCGAGGCGGCTCAGAACTACCTCCTCCATACTTTTGTCAAAACAGTTGAAGCAAAACCGGGCTTTGGGAAAATAGATATGCCCACAAAACGTGCATTTATTACCGAGTAATCTACCACCCTCGGCATCCTCTACAAAGGTACCTTCCCATACAGAAACCAAGTGAGCCATGATGCCCTCCTCATACCTAATAAAAAACTCAATACACTAAAAGTGTCCGATGTATATCATACCGCAAATCCCTATGTCCACCTTTGGTGGACAGCCCTTCCATCCCCGACTTTCCGGTCGGGGTATTTCGGGCATGAAATAAACAACTTTTAGCTGTTCGGCGTCCGATCTACTTCTCTTTTACCTGCTTCAATATTATAAGAATATGCGCAAAATGTGGGACAATTTCAGAAACGCTTACAAGGATTTAATTGCACTTACAGGTTTTAAGGAGCGGTTCATTGAAAATATTTCTACTTCAATAAACGATTTGTACAATCCGAATTCATTTCATTCCCTTTGTTTTCTCTCTTAAGATCGGAATCACATTTTTAAAATCATCCACAATACCGTAGTCTGCTACTCCGAAGATGGGAGCGTGGGGGTCCTTGTTGATGGCGATGATCGTTTCAGAACCTTGCATAGCTGTGATATGCTGGAAGGCACCGCTGATGCCGATGGCGATGTAGACCTTGGGCTTCACCGTCTTTCCAGAGATTCCCACCTGCCGCTCTTTGGGTAGCCAATTCCGATCCACCACTGGTCGTGAACAGGCAATGACCCCGCCCAAGCTTTTTGCCACTTCCTCGATCATCGGAATATGTTCAGGTCCTCCGATCCCTTGGCCCACAGAGACGATGATCTCCGCTTGGGTGATATCTTCTCCTGTTATGGGTGCTTCAATATATTCGATAAATGTTTTTACATCGATCGTCCCCTGGATTGGAGAGGGCTCCATGACAATCCCACCTTTTTTTTCGCCAGGTGTTCCAGGATTGAAAACGCCTGGCCGGACAGTAGCCATATATCCTTTGGATTCCCTCAAGGACACATTAACATTTACCTTTCCTCCATAGATGGATCGGATGGCTTTCAAACGGCTCCCTTCAATTGAGAGGCCGATGCAATCCGTGACCAAGGGAAACCCCATTTCCACGGAAAGGCTCGGGGCTAAATCCATTCCAAAAGCCGTGTGTCCTATCAAGGTGAGAAGGGGTTGATATTTTGCCATGAGAGAGAAGAGGACTTTCTGATAAAGAATGGAATTGAAATGTTCGAGTTGGACATCCTCTACGACCAGGACCTTTGATGCCCTAAGAGCCAACTCCTCAGCAAAATTTTTAACATGATGACCCAATAGTACTGCTGTTGAGGAAGTCCCTTGCTGAGAGGCCAACTTCTCTCCAGCTCCTAACATCTCGTATGTGATGTCCCGAATCTTTCCTTGTCGATGCTCGACTAATACAAAGACTTCTCCCATGCTTCTGCCTCCTAAGCATCTTTAATCCCCCCTCGCCCCCCTTTAACAAAGGGGGGATGTGGGGGGATTTTGATTATCCTTTTTTCTTCTTCAGAATTTCAGTCAATTGCGTCACGACTTCTTCAGGACTGCCTTTTAATATTTCTGCCATCTTCCCAACAGGCGGGAAGAATACCTGATCGATTTTTGTATCGACTGGTTCAGCAGAGGTGAACCCTATCTCCTCCATTCCAAGATCCTTGATCTCCTTGTCTTCTGCTTCTAAGAGGGCGGCGAGGGAGACATATTTCGGCTCGTTGATCCCCGTCTGGACGGTCAGGACGGCAGGGAGTTTGAGCTCTATGACTTCATCAATACCACCTTCTAATTCCCTTCGGACCTTTGCCTTGTCCCCTGTAATCTCGATATGGGTCACAATGGCTGCATGGGGGAGACCTAACATTTGAGCCAGGCTTACTCCAACCTGCCCACAGTTGTCATCCTCTGCTTGAACACCTGTTAAGATGAGATCAAAGGATTGATTTTTGATTGCTTGAGAAAGTATCTTGGCAATCCGATGGCCATCTTGAGC
>Ga0315274_10008730_pt1 | contig 14677 bp, 17 predicted proteins | sample YL17G02_20_MG_FD_203700 | JGI IMG/M metagenome (GOLD analysis project Ga0315274, IMG submission 203700) | Sediment microbial communities from Yellowstone Lake, YNP, Wyoming, USA - YL17G02_20 | ecosystem: Environmental > Aquatic > Freshwater > Lake > Sediment | place: USA: Wyoming | collected... | reverse complement strand
GCCAATGCCTGGTTTGCGTCATCGCCATCGGGTCCGTCAGTTATTCGTCTTTTTGGTTCGTTTACCGACCCGCATAGTTTTGCCTTGTATTTATTATTATCTTGCTCGATTTTGTGTATTTTTGCGCCCTTGATTTTAAAAGGCAAAAAAGTTTCATGGAAAGATTTTTTCTTTATTTTGACTTTATTTTTTGTCATCCTTTCCGGGACGCGAGGGATTTGGTTTGCCGCACCATGCGCGATAATCGCAGCAATTTATTTATTTGTAAGAAAAAGGAAGTTTCATAATAGTATTTCATATGCGCTTTTAACAATCTTAATTTTTATCGCCTTAATTCCTATTGCCTCGGTTTTTACTGCTATTCCCCAGTTTAGAGAAAAAATCAGCGATACTGATTCTGCATTGATTTTAAAAAGATTAACTTCAATTTTGGACATAAATGAAACTTCCAATCAGGGTAGAATTTACATCTGGAAAAGGTCTCTGGAAAGTATTAAAAAATCGCCATTGTTAGGTATTGGCGTTGGCAATTTTCCCGTTGTTCTGGAACAGGATGTAAAACTGGCTAAGGCAGGTTCATCAGCGCATAATTTATATTTGAATTTTGCGGCTGAAGGCGGAATTTTGGCATTTATTTTGGTTTGTTTGATATTTTTAGAAATTTTGGTTGCCTTGTTGAAAATTTTGAAATCCGAAACCAGTCCGAAAATAAGGCTGTTAATTACGGGAGTTTTTATTTATTTTTTCTGGGTTTTTGCTTATAGCTTTTTTGACATCGCCTTGCTGGATGAAAGGGTATTTTTATTATTTTTAACAATTGTAGGAATGATTTTTGCGATTAAAAACAATAAAGAACTGCAAAATTATGAATAAACTGGTCTCAATAATTATTTTGACCTATAATTCGGAAAAATACATAGTGAATTGCTTAAAATCGGTTTTCGAGCAGACATATCCGAATGCTGAAATTTTGGTTATAGATAATAATTCTACTGATAATACCGCAGCTAAAATTAAAAATTTAAAATTAAAAATTAAAAATTTCAAATTTATTGAGAATTCAATAAATTTAGGTTATGCTGGTGGAAATAATATTGGAATTAGGCAAAGCAGGGGAGAGTATTTATTTATAATTAATCCGGATGTTATTTTAGAGAAAAATTATATCAAGACAGTTGTTGATGAATTTGAAAAAAATCCGCAAATCGGCTCTGTGCAAGGAAAAGTTTATCAAATGAATAATGGAATTAAGACCAATATTATTGATACTGTCGGATTTGAGTTTTTTAAGTCGGGGAGGGTGATTGACATTGGACAGGGGCAAAAAGATTCCTCAACTGCGTTCGGAACAAGTAAAGAAGTATTTGGAGTTAATGGCGCGGCTGCTGCTTATAGACGCGCGACTTTAAATGATATAAAATATAAAGAAGAATACTTTGACGAAGATTTTTTCTGCTATGCAGAGGATTTTGATTTAGCATGGAGAGCGAGAAACAAAGGATGGAAATGTATCTACTGCCCAAATACAATTCTCTGGCACGACCGCACCAGTTCCAAATCAATCAGCGGAGGATGGAGAGAGTTTAGAAAAACCAGAAAATCTCAGTCCTTGTGGATGCGCAGAATCAGCTGGCGTAATATGTGGCTGGCATTTGTCAAAAATCTGCCATTAAAATCCTTTTTCCATCCGCAATTTCTCAAACGCCAGATTAAATTTTCTTTTTATTTATTCTTTTTCGAACCAAGAGTTTTATTAGCCAAATTTTCCATCATCAAATTATTGCCAAAAATGATTAAAAAAAGATATGCTCGATTCAATTAGACCGCCAAGAGGTTTTAAAAAAATATTCAAATTCAGAAGGGATTTTGGATTGGATGAAAAGCCGAAAAAAATCAACAAAAAAAAGTTGCTTATTTTGGTTGTATTGATTATTATATTAATTATTCCCGGTTTTTATCTTTTTAAAACCGGGGCTGCTTTCAGCAAAATTATTACCATTAAAAATATTGCCTGGGAAAAGATTTTCGGCAAGCTTCCTTCGTCAGAATATATTCCGCCCAAAGACCCGGACAGGATAAACGTGCTTTTATTGGGCATCAGGGGAGAGGATGATCCGGACGGCGGATGGCTGACCGATGGCATAATGATTGCCAGCTTACAGAAAAGTACCGGCAAGGTTGCCTTGATTTCCGTTCCCAGGGATTTATATTTGCAATTGCCCGGAGAAGTGAGTTATGAAAAAATAAATACTGCTTACGCCATTGGTTTCGAAAAATATGATAATGGTTTGGATTACGCTAAAAAAACAGTTGCTTATGTGACCGGGCTTTATATTGACAATGCAGTAGCCATAAATTTTCAGGCAATAAAAGACATTATTGAATTACTGGGCGGGGTGACAATTTATTTAGACAAAACATTTATTGAAGACAAACAATGGGGTTGCGATAAGAATGGCAATAATTGCGTGCCATTTGGATTAGAGGCGGGTCAACAGACCCTGAATGGCGAAAGCGCTTTACTTTATGTGCGTTCCAGGTATTCCAGCAACGATTTTGACCGCGCACGAAGACAGCAACAGGTTCTGATTGCCCTAAAAGACAAGGCATTGTCTCTCGGAGTACTGGCTGACCCTCTGAAAATCAGCGGAATCATTGATGTTTTGTCAAAGAACGTAAGAACAGACGCGAGTCCATGGCAGATTCCGGATTTCATCAAATTAGCCAATAAAGTAAAAGGAGATGATATTATCAGAAAAGTGTTTGAAAATTCTCCGGAAGGGCTGTTATACGAAACAAAAATTAACAATATTTATGTTCTCTTGCCAACAGAAGGAAACTTTAATAAAATTAGAGAAGCATGCCAAGGAATCTTTCAATAATTATTACCCACTACAAAACGCCGGAATTGTTGGATTTATGCATTAAATCAATCAAAGAAAATATCGGCAATTTAGACCATGAAATAATCGTTGTTGACAGCGAGTCGAAAGAAGAGACAAGAGAATTTATAAAAGAAAAATACCCCGAGATTAAAATTATTCCTTTTGAAAAAAATTTGGGTTATTCTAAAATAGTGAATACCGGAATCAAGTCCGCTGTCGGAAAATACATCTTAATTCTCAATGCGGATATTATTGTGCTGGAAAATGCAATTTCTGAACTGCTTGGATATCTGGAAAATAATCCGCAAGCCGGAATCGTCGGCCCGCAGCTGCTGGATTTTACAAACAACATTCAGGATTCGTGCTTCTCCAATCCGACAATTCCCGCAATTTTGAGTCGCAGGACATTTCTAGGAAAAACAAAATGGGGGAAAGCAGCTTTGGAAAAATTTACAATTGAAAACCAAAACGGAAAATCAGCGAGAGAGATTGATTGGGTTCAAGGTTCAGCAATGATGGTTCGGAAAAAAGCAATTGACGAAGTTGGTTTATGGGATGAAAAATTTTTTATGTATTTTGAGGATGCTGACTGGTGCAGAAGATTTTGGCAAAAGGGGTTAAAAGTGATTTATTTGCCCAGCGCCAAGATGGTTCACTACTATCATCGCAGCAGCAAAAGATTTGGCGCGATTTTAGACGCAATTTTCAATAAACAAACAAGAATCCATATAATAAGCGCAATTAAATATTTTATAAAGTATAAAAAATAAATTATGTTTATACGAAAAAGACAAATCATAATCATACCGGTCGTTGTTGTTTTGGGCTTGGCTTTATTTTTCAGCGGATTTTTTATTGGTAGGAACAGCCAGTCAAAACCAACCATTTCGGACAGGATATTTTTTAATCGTGAATTGGGCAAGCCAGAGCCGATTGATTTTAGTTTGTTTTGGCGTGCCCTGAAAGCATTGGAAGAACAGTATGTTAACGGCGATAAAATAGATTATAAAGAAATATTATATGGCGCAATAGAAGGAATGACGAACTCTCTGGGCGATGATTACACTGTTTTTATGCGGCCGGAAAGAGCAGAATCATTTATAAAAAGCGTCAGCGGAAAAGACAGCTTTGAGGGAGTGGGCATGGAAATTGGCGTTAAAGACAAAGTTTTAACCGTGGTTACTCCGCTTGAGGGAACGCCGGCATACCAAGCAGGAATCAGGGCGGGAGACAAAATTCTGAAAATCGACGATAAAATTACTGATGGTATGACCACCGAGGAAGCAGTTAGTATAATCAGGGGTAAAAAAGGAACCCAGGTCACTCTAACTATTACCCGAAAAGATTTTGCAGAACCGAAAAAATTCACTATTACCAGAGACGTAATTCAGATTCCAGTAATAAGCTGGAGTATGAAAGACGATGATATTGCCTACATAAGGATTTACCAATTTACCAGCAACCTGCCGTCTAAATTCAGGGGTGTTGTTTCTGAAATTTTGAAGAATAATGCCAAGAAAATTATTCTTGATGTCAGGAATAACCCCGGCGGATATTTGGAATCAGCGGTTGATGTGGCAAGTTGGTTTTTACCAAAAGGTTCGGTTGTCTTAAAAGAAGAATTCAGAGATAAAGAATTGGATGATTATAAGAGCAGCGGATACAGCGGACTGCAAAATTTTCCGGCTGTGGTATTAGTAAACAACGGTTCGGCCTCTGCATCGGAGATATTGGCCGGCGCCCTAAGAGATATAAAAGGAGTGAAACTGGTTGGAGAAAAGACATTCGGCAAGGGTTCGGTACAGCAAGTGGAAACATTTCCCGATGATTCATCCTTAAAAATAACCGTTGCTAAGTGGCTTACTCCGGCTGGAATTTCTATTGCCGATGAAGGATTGAGTCCCGATGTGGAGGTGAAATTAACAGAAGACGATTATAATAATGGCCACGACCCGCAATTAGATAAAGCAATCGAATTATTAAAATAATATGAAAGTGATTTTATTGAAAGATATTGAGAATTTGGGTAAAAAAGGAGACGTAAAAGATGTGGCAGATGGCCATGCCAGAAATTTTTTGATTCCCAAAAAACTGGTTGAATTGGCAACACTTAAAGCCCTGAAAGAGTTGGAACGAGAAAAGGAATTGGCAGAACAAAAAGCAGAACAGAATTTAAAGGTGATTGAAGAATTGGTTTCCCAGATTGACGGGCTGGAAATTGAAGTACTGGAAAAAATTGACGAGCAAACGGGCAAATTGTACGGCTCAATCAATGAACAAAGAATCAGCCAAATTTTAAAAGAAAAAGGATTTGACATCAAAAAAAACCAAATTAAAATTCCCCAACCCATAAAAGAGATTGGGGAATATCCAGTCACCGTAGTATTCGACCACAATTTAGAAGCAGAAATAAAATTGATTATTATCGATGAGCAAGCTAAACAACCTCAACAACCTTAACCAGTTTTTTGTTGCCGTCAAATCTTGTTTTCACGGCCATTTTGAATTTTACCTTGCCAGTTTTTACAGCATAAAGTGTATCATCTTTTCCTCGGCGGACATTCCTGCCGGGGATAAATTTTGTTCCGCGTTGGCGAATAATAATACTGCCGGGCTTGGCATTTTGCCCGTCATATAATTTAACTCCAAGATATTTTGGTCGCGAGTCCCTACCTAATTTAGTCGAGCCCGCAGCTTTCGTCTTCGCCATAGAATTTTATGTTATCACATTTAAAAGAATACTTCAAGGATAATAATGTGGAAGAAATAAAAAAGGCAGATTTTTAGTCTGCCACCGTTGACCGCCACGGCGAGGATAGATTTTTCGGCTATTTCATCAATAGTCCGGGTAACTGGGAAAGTATGGAAAGAATACTGTTCCATAGTCCGGCTGCAAAGACTATGATCCCGAAAGCTGTCAGGAGAATTTGAATGTTCTGTCTTTTGTTGTTGTAATTGCCCCAAAAACCGAAAATAATCAAGAGAACCCCAGCTAAACAAGTTAGTACCATTTTAAGACCTCCTTAAGAACAAATTTGATTCTACCATAAGTATACACCTATTCTGTTAATTTGTCAAGTGTTTGGGGTTGTTATATAATAATGATATGAAACTGGAACTTAAAGAAGATTGGTTTATTATTGCTACTATTGTTTTAGTGGCGTTGATTTGTTTTGGGATTGGGAGATTAACCGCGCCGAAAACTGAACCAATTCAGATAAAAGGATTAGAGCAGGCGAGTGTTGAAGATTTAAGCGGAGAGCAATCCTCCTTTGTCCCGACAGACGTCGGGACTACGGAGGACAAGGGAGCGGTTGTGGGGAGTAAGAATTCGGATAAATATCATTTGCCGGATTGCCCCGGGGCAAAACAAATCAGCGAGCAGAACAAAATCTGGTTTGCTTCAATTGAAGAAGCAGAAAAAGCCGGCTATAAACCAGCTGGCAATTGTCCGGGGTTGACCCGGTAGTTGATTAATAAATAATAACGTGCTATGGTAAGAGCAAGGAGGCAAAATGAAACTTCTATCTTGGCCCTTTCGTTTTTTAAAAGCTATTTTTAATATTTTCAATTGGTTCGCCGATTATTACGGAGGTAGGGTGTACTACGATAAAGGCGACAAAAAAGAGAGAATAGAAGAGAAGTCAAAATGACTTCTCTTTTTTTATTTTCTTCTTACTTGCTTTTAAGATGGTGAATTTTTTTTCTTGTTTGATTTTTTCTAATTCATCTTTACTCAATTTTTTAAAGTCATAAGTATATCGTGTCTGGGTGAGACGAGTAATATATCCAATACCCCCAAAAACCCTTTCTATTTTTTCTTTATCCAGATAATTTTCAATAATTTCTTTTAATTCATCCAGTTTTTTATTGTTCTGGCTGTTTTGGGCTTTTAATTCAAAATACTCATCAACCACTTTTTTTGCCTGTTCATCATCAATGCTCATCTGCTCTTTGTATAAGTGTTTCCACATTGGGCAGATTTTTTTATATCCGCACCAGTCGCACAGCGCAGAGGGAATTGGCTCGAATTTGCTTTTATCAATCGTATAAAGAATATCCCAAATTCTTTCTTGCAAATGATTTAATTGCTCTTTTGTTCTGTGGGTAGTGATTGTTTCCTGGTGTTTCAAATAATATAAGGTAAGTTTGATATTTTCAATTCCTGATTTGATGAATTGCGGCCAGCGATTGATAATTCCCAAACAATACAAGGAAAGCTGCAAACTATTATTTACATCTTGCTGCGAAGGAAGTTTTTTTGTTGTTTTGTAATCAATTATTTCCAATCTGCCATCATTGGTTTTGTCAATCCTGTCCACAATTCCAGCCAAAAGGCATTTTTCGTTTTGAGCTTTGGGACTTTCCAACAAAACCTCAAACCTGGTTTCAGTACCCAAAACAATGGGTTTTTCCAAAATCCGGGAATATTTTTCAAAATAATTTTTTAATATTTTAACTGCTTCGGAAAAATAAATCATATCGGTCTGCTCGTCGCCAAATACATTTGATTCCCAAATTTCTTTCAAATAATTCAATAATTCGTCCAGAGTAGGGGAGACAGGTTGTTTGGAATGAAAGAATTGCAAAGCGCTATGGATTTTATTGCCAAAAACCGCCTCTTTTAATTTCGGGGCTTTTATTTTATCAACCACCTGAAACTTATATTTCAGCGGACACTGCTTAAAAGTATCCAGCGCAGAGTATGAGGTTTTGATTATTTTAGTTTCTTCCATACCCCGTAGTAGATTTCCCACTAATTTAAAATTATTTATTTGCTGCTCCGCAGCAGTGGGAAATTCACTACGGGGCATATTTTAATCATAAATGATATTTAAGAATAAAAAAAGAGCAGGGGAGAGGATGTTTCCATCTCTCCGCCTGCATTTGTTCATTTTTCTTTCCGTTTGAAGGTAAGCTCAATGTCGCAACCGCTTGCGCCGAGAGTTCTTAGTTCGAGACCGGGACCCGGTTTGATCGTAAATGTGAGCGTGATTGTTTTTTGGTGTTCGTTGTCTGTAATCGTCAATTCGCCGAGCTGGTTACCAGAATGCTTAACATTATATACCCGCTTGTCTGTTATCATAAATCCTCCTTTTTTGTTTCTTTTTTGGATTGTAGATAAAGTCGATAAACTCTCATTGAGAAGGCGAGCAAAAATGGGCCACCCACGAGCATAACTGCAACCGATAAGACATCTAAGATACGAGGTTCTTCTCTGGATAGGGCGTAAAAAGTGAAAACATCAGATATAATCCAAATTAAAGCTAAAAACCCCAAAAAAACCAAAAGGATTATTTCAAAGAGCGTCATAGAGATACCTCCTTTTTAAGTGTTTTTATACTACCAAATACAATTGATTTAGTCAATATCTATTCCTTCAACTTCTTTCCACTATGAAACTGACGATGCATATCGCGGAGACGTTTGTTGGTTACGTGAGTGTAAATCTGGGTTGTAGCAACATTCTGATGACCTAATAATTCTTGGACCGTTCTTAAATCTGCTCCTTGACTTAATAAATCAGTTGCGTATGAATGTCTTAAAGTGTGGGGAGTGGCATCTATTGGCAATCCGGCTATTTTTGAATATTTTTCCATTATTCTTTCTACTGAACGGGTAGTTAATCTGCGAGGAGAAGGGGAGTCCTTGTCACTTTGTCCCGGGCGATAATTTATAAACAATGTCTTATCATTATCGTTTCTTGTTTTTAAATAATCACAGAGGTGATTAACAGCCCTTTCGGAAAAATAAACGGTTCTTGGCCTATTTCCTTTGCCAACAATTCCCAATTCCAAATCCTTGGTATCTGGTTTTATTTTAATCTGGTCCCTATTCAGAGCCACTAATTCAGCCACCCGAAGACCAGTAGAAAATAAAACTTCCAAAATTGCCCGGTCGCGGAGTCCAATATTATTGTGCGACGTATTGGGGGCGAGAAGCAATTTTTCTATTTGGTCTAGGGTTAGAAACTTAACACTACGAATAGCTTTCTCTTTTGCCAATTTTACTTTATTGGTTGGCAAGCATTGAATATCTCTTTCGGTAAAATAAGTTAAAAGACTGCGCAGAGCTATTAAATAATGATTTTGGGTAATTTTCTTTAAAGTTTCTTTATCTTTATTAGAAATGGGTGAACGAGCTAAAAAGATTCTATATTTCCAGATATGATCAGAAGTCAACTTATGGGGCTTTAACCCCTCGTTATGGATTGTTTTTAACCATTTAACGAATTTATTGAGGTATCTACCGTAGTTTTCCTGGGTTTTATTAGCTACTCCTCTTTCCACTTCTAAATATTCGAGAAAGCCAGTAATATGTTTTACAATTGGTTTATCACTTTTTTGCATAAATATTTAAACAATTATTTGCATCTTCTAATTTTTAAAAATCAGATAGGGGAATAGGCCTTATTTCGCTTTAGGGACAAATTGCGACCTTCTATATATTAGTATAATGGGCTAAAAATAGCCGAGTCAATACCCTCCCCTATAAATACTTCATCGGGTCTAAATGGCCGCCCAATGGTAGTAAGCCATACCATCTCGATTCAACTTTAAAAGTTGCAGTTACATAAACTCCGAAATGCAGATGAGTGCCGGTCGAATATCCGGTGTTCCCTTCGTAACCGATAATATCGCCCATTTTTACGCTATCCCCCACTTTTAAGCCCGCATAACTGGATAAATGTCCATAAAGCGTGGTTAAGCCATTGCCGTGTTCAATGGCAATCCATTTGCCGTAAGCATATTTGCCGCAAGAGCCAATAGCGCTGATTTTCCCATCTCTGGCAGCACGAATCGGCTCTCCATAAGCTGAGGCAATATCTATGCCGTTATGGAATCCGCTTGCATAGAGTTTTTTGCTGGCCGCGGTATAACCATATCCTTGCGTTAAAATGCCGTCTATGGGCCAGCTAAGCACTCCAGGGCGCGATTCTGGAAGCGAATTGGGGTCTACGGCTTGTTTTAGTTTGTATTCCAAGTCGTAAATATCCTGTTCGATTTCCTGCTGTCTTTTTAGAGTTTCGTCCAATAATGACTGGTATTGTTTTTCTTGGCCCTTGGTCTGGATTAAAAGATAATTTTTGTCTTGCTTGTCCTGGTCAACAATTTGTTTCTGGCTGCGCAATTGGCTATTTAGGTCGGTTAATTGTTTTTTCTGTTCTGCGGCAATATTCTTGTCTTGTTCCAAACCCTCTTTTAATGCCTGAAGTTCAAGTATATTCTTATATATGGAATCTTGCAGAGTTTCCAGGTATCTTATTTGATTTACAAAATCAGACAAGCTTTGTTGCATTAAAATTGTTTCTAAAAACGATTCATGATCATATTCTGCCAGAACCTGAAGCAGGTTTGAAGTTTCCGCCTTTTTCTTGTCAATATTGTCTTGTTTTTCATTAATATCCAAAGTTATTTCCTCAATTTTTAAATTGGTTGTGGAAATTTTTGCTGTGGTAATTGAGATGTCATTTTGGAGTTTTTTAATTCTGCTGGCGATTATAGCAAGCTGATTATTAAGCGTGTTTTTTTGGCTTTGGGTGGTTTCAAGCTCTTTTTTGTATGCGGCTGCCTGCTCTTCAAGTTTTTTGATTTCATCTTCCTTTTGCTGGATTTGTTCTCTTAAATCATCAACAAGAACTGCCCGGCCATAAACGGGAAATAAAAAACAAAAAATAAAAAATAAAATAAAGATTTTAGAAAATATTTTTTTCATTTTAAGATTTCTATTGCTTTTCGGATTCTTTTCAGCGACTCCTCTTTCCCCAGAATTTCCGCAATTTCAAATGGTCCGGGTGATTTTTCTTTTCCGCTTAAAGCCACTCTCAATGGCCAAAGCAGTTTTCCGCGGTCGCCTGAACCGAATTGTTCTGCCTTCGGCATTAGGATTCCTTTTAGGTTGCCAGCCTTGAATCCACTATCTTTAACGTCGCACAATATTGATGCTGTATTTATTAAAGATGTTGATGTGTCTGATATACTCATTTGCTTCCACGGCAAAAGATCTGGCTTGTATTTCAGTTCTTTAAAGAAAAAATCAGTGCTCTCCCCTACTTCAGAGAGCTTGTTCATTCTTTCTTGCTCCAATTTAATAATTTTTTCTATTTTATTTTTATCAAAATTATTTTTAACCAGTTTTTTCTGTTTTAAATACAACAAAGACAATTTTACCAAATCCTTTATCGGTTTTTGCTTGATGTAATGGTTATTAAACCAGTCTAATTTATCGAGATTAAATATTGCTCCGCCTTTCTGGATTTTTTCCAGAGAAAATTCTTTTTCTAATTCTTTTAAAGAAAATATTTCGCGATCATTACCGGGATTCCAACCCAATAAAACCATAAAATTATTCATTGCTTCTGGCAAATAGCCCAGTTCTTTGTAATCTTTTAATGATACTGCTCCGTGTCTTTTGCTTAGTTTTGACCGGTCTGGACCCAAAATCAAAGGCAAATGCGCGAATTGAGGAATTGGCAAGCCCAAAGCTTCATAGATTAAAATTTGTTTTGGCGTATTGGAAATGTGGTCTTCTCCCCTGATTACGTGGCTGATTTTCATTTCATAATCATCAATTACTGCAGCGAAATTATACAATGGCTTTTTTAAGTTTTTGGCAAGGGAAAAATCGCCCAAAACCGAACTATCTACCTCTATCCTGCCACGAATCAAGTCATTGAAAACCACTTTCTTATTGGGGTTTTTAAACCAAATAATTTCTTTTTTGTACGCTTTGCCGGAATCCAAGAGTTTTTTCAGATATTTTCCATAAATCTTAATTCTTCGGCTTTGTTTATAAAGTTCGTCCCATTTAAGACCAAGCCAATCCAAACCATCCATAATATCTTTCTCAAATTCTTTTTTAGAGCGCTGTTTGTCGGTATCTTCAATTCTTAAAATAAAATCGCCTTTGTGCTTTTTGGCAAAAAGGTAGTTAAATAAGGCCGTCCGCGCAGTTCCAATATGAAACAAACCCGTCGGCGACGGCGCAATCCTCACTCGGATTTTAGATTTATTGGTCATACCCCTATTTTAGCAAAGTTAAAGGAATAAAAAAAGGAGTGCGGGATAAGCCACGCACTCCAAGCGAATGTTGCGAATGAGACCTAAAGCAAAGAACAAGAAAGTTCTGGGCATAACAGGTTGGAGAGTTCTGCAAAATACTTGGCGCATTCCGGGCATTTTATTTTGAATACTCGACTGCCACCTTCTCGTTCATAAAAAACATGAGCCGCAAATGCATTAAATAGATCCTTCTTTTCTTCTGGCTTTTTAGTTAAAAAGTACTTTTTTATTGCTTCTCTTATTCTGCAACACCCTGCTGATTCTTTTTTCATTTTCCGTCACCTCCTTCTTTTAATAATAGCAACATATATTATTTTTGTCAAGCTTTTTGCGCGAATTTCAATATCTCATCTCTGATTAATTCGGGGGTTTGGGGATTGTAGAAAGATTTGGCGCGGTCTCCTATTTTTTTCATTAATTCCGGATTGGATAATAATTTTGAAATTTGCTCTAAAAATAAATTTGGGGTGAGGTTTTCTTGTTCAATAATCACGCATTTTTCATCGCTGCCTTTAAATTCATAGGCATTCTGTCTTTGGTGTTCTTGGGCTGAATTTGGCAAAGGAATTAGAATTGACGGCTTCCCCAAAGCGGCAATCTCAAAAATGCTTCCTGCTCCAGCCCGGTTGACAATTAAATCCGCAAGAGCAAAAGCATGCTTTAATTCTTCTGCTTTCAAAAAAGGATATAAATGATAATCAGGAGATTTTTGTGTGTCTTTTTCTGTTTCTTTAAAGTTGTTCAAGCCGCAAACATGAATTACTTCCGCAATTTCCAACAATCTCGGTAAACAATTAACAACAATTTCATTAATTTTCTGCGCGCCCTGCGAACCGCCAATAATCAAAACCAGTGGTTTGGTTGAATTGATTTTAAATAACGCTCTCCCCTGTTCTTTGTCTCCATTCAACAATTCTTTGCGAATGGGATTTCCGATAACAACAATTTTTCCTTGGTGTTTCGCCTTAAAATATTGTTTGCTACTTTCAAAAGACAATATTATTTTTTTAGCAAATTTCGCAGTTTTTCTGCTGACTAATCCCGGAATAGCATCTGAATCATGAATTATAATTGGAATCCTATAAATCCAACCAGCAAAAACAACCGGAAAACTGCCATATCCGCCTTTGCTGAAAATTACATCCGGCATCCAGAACAACAAACAACTAAATGACTGGATAATGCCGATAATGGTTTTAATAATTTCTATTGGCAGAGCCAAACTAAAATAGCGATGGATTTTCCCTGCCGAAATAAATCTTACTTTGATGTCAGTCAAATTTTCTTTGGCAAAGCTGTCTGGTCCCAAATAATAAAAATTTTCTGACAATGTAAATGCCTCCTTTACGGCTATTATTGGAAAAATATGGCCACCTGTTCCACCACCTGTAAATAATATTCTCATATTTGTGAATGTTTAGAGATATTAACTAAAATTCCTGCTCCAGCCAAACAAATAATCAATGCTGACCCTCCATAACTGACAAACGGGAGTGGGATGCCGGTTAAAGGAATTAATCCGGAAATCGCGCTGATATTGATGATTACTTGAATTCCAAGCCAGAACACAATTCCGCAAGCAAGTAATTTTCCAAAATCATCAGGAGCTTTTCTGGCAATGCGCAGACCTCTATAAATCAATAAAATTATTAAAACTATAAAAATTATTGAGCCGATAAATCCGATTTCCTCTGCCAAAATCGCGAAAATAGAATCGCCCATTGGCTCGGGCAAATAATTGTATTTCTGGATGCTGTGTCCCAATCCCCTGCCGGATAGTCCCCCAGAGCCGATTGCCAATAATGCCTGGTTTATCTGATAGCTGATTCCCTGCGGTTCAATTGAAGGGTTTAAAAAAGTTATGAATCTTTCCATGCGGTACGGAAAAAAATGCACAAGGCAGAAAAACGCCAGTCCATAGCAGAGAAGAATGATTATTAAATGCAGAATCTTTGCTCCGCTTACAAAATAAAGCACAAATCCAATAATCACAATCAATCCCAATGTTCCAGCGTCTGTTTGCAAGGTCATCAGTCCGGCAATTAATCCGGTGGTCAGAAGAAACGGCATCAAAGTGCCAATAACTCCTCGCTGTACCTCTTTTTTGCTTAAAAATGCTGCCAGATAAATAACAAAAGCAAGTTTTAAAAATTCTGCTGGCTGGAAAGATATCGGGCCGATAACAATCCACCTCTGCGCTCCGCTATGGCTATATCCAAATTGAGGCACAAAAACCAAAACACAAAGAATTAAAGCTGCAAAAAAAATAAGCAAAGAAAATTTTTTCCAAATTTTGTAATTTATTTTTTGTAAAAAATAAAAAGCAATCAGACCCACTCCCCCGCCATAAATCAGCTGATGCAGAAAATAATAATATGAATGACCTGTTTTTTCCTGACTGATTACAAAGGAAGCGCAAAAAAGTATTGCCAGCCCAAAAACCAGCAAAAGCAAAACATATATAATCAGCCACTTGTCTGGTTTATGGATTTTCATCTAGGTTCTTTTTAAAATTTCTCCTGCTTTTTCGCCCGTGTAAGCGCCGCCATCAACAGCGATTTTGCCGTTTACCATCACATATTTGACGCCATCCGGATATTGGTATGGATTTTTGAATGTTGCCCGGTCATTGATTTTGTCCGGATTAATCAAAACCAAGTCAGCCCAATATCCTTCTTTTACTAATCCCCTGTTTTTTAACCCTGTTTTCTTTGCCGGACCGTTGGTCAT
>Ga0315274_10008729_pt1 | contig 14677 bp, 10 predicted proteins | sample YL17G02_20_MG_FD_203700 | JGI IMG/M metagenome (GOLD analysis project Ga0315274, IMG submission 203700) | Sediment microbial communities from Yellowstone Lake, YNP, Wyoming, USA - YL17G02_20 | ecosystem: Environmental > Aquatic > Freshwater > Lake > Sediment | place: USA: Wyoming | collected... | reverse complement strand
TGCTCTCAGCTTCTTCCTTGAGCGCGGGCTGGATGCGGGCCCGAATCATGGCCGACTTGTTCATGGGCACCTCCATACATGCCGGAAGTGTACCACAAGCGGGATACAGGCGCTTGCTCCAGCGTGCCACCAGTGGCGCCGCACCGTCCGCCCGTCCCGCTCTATTCCTCGACCTCTTCCAGTTCCTCGTCGTCCTCGCCGACGCGCCGACGCCCGCTCAGGCTTTCGGCGCGTTCCAGGCGGGTGCGAACGAGTTTGGCTAACGCTTCGTACACGCCTTCGCGTTCAGCTTGGGTGAGGTCCAGAGCATCGAAGACAATGGCGTCGAGCGCAGAGCGGTCCTTCGGTGGATGCGGCGATTGGCCCCCCAACAGCCCACCGTATGGCACGCCACTCTCATAGTACACGTTCTGGATTGGCCGTTCCTTCATGGCGGCAAAGGGGGCAAGTAGATCGTCTCCGAGGATGATTGGGACACGCATAGCAAGGAAGTCTGCCATGAAGAAGTCCAGAACGCCCTGCCCTAAGCTCGTGTTGCCCAGCGTCTCGATGAAGAGCGCGGTGAGGGTGGTGTTGAGGTACGCCGCCAGATGGGCGTGACTAATCGCAAACGCGTGGAGCCTGTAGAACCGAAGGGTAAGGTACTGATTCGGGTTCCAGTGAATGACAAAGGACTCACCGAAGCTGCGGGGAACCACAATGCCGGCACCGCAAGTCATCTGTCTGGTCGGCTTATACCACGGCTTCTGACTGATCGTCACCGAACGCTTGTTGTAGCCCTGGCTCTCCCCCCATTGGATGTACTCTCGCGCGCGGACGCTAGTAGCCCCAGGGGCAACGAAGCAGTAGGCGTCATAGCCGTGGATCTCTATCCGCCTGTCTTTCTTGGTGTAGTCTTTGACCAGTGGCCTCAAGTAGTGTGTCTCAAGCTCACCAACAAAGGGTGCGGAGCGGCTGTGCGTCACCCGAGCGTTGGAGACGAGCACGAGTTCCTCTGATATCGGCCGCACATCGGTAAGAATGAAGAAGCCGTCAGCGCCACCCGTGTTGAGGTAGCGTTCGCCTCTGAAGTAGGTGGATAGGGTGCCAACGTACGGCTTCCCCTTCTCCAATACCGTGTGATAGATGTCCGGCGCGCGCAGGAACTTGCCGCCCCACTTGTTGCCGGCGTAACCGGCTGGCAGGGCGGGTGCGCGACCATCCTCAGGCAACGCTCGCGCCATGCCCTCATCCAACAGCTCCAGCTGGCTCACGGGGAAGACGCGATACTCCGCCGTCGTGCGCCGCTCCCGCGCCTCCTCGACCTCCTGGAAGATGACCGGCGAGAGCACCTGCTCGAAGGGCACGCGCAGGCTTACGAAACGGGCCGTCTTGCTCAGGCCGCGCTCGTGCCGGTCGTCCGGCGGTCCGAGCAGGGCGATTACGGTGTTTACGTCCGCCTGGAAGAAGGAGCGGCGCTTCTGGTTGTCGAGCACCATCGTGACGTGAGAGTGCTTGAGCAGGAACTCCTGCAGCTCGGCGCCGTAGCCCACGTCGAGCCAGGAGTTGGAGGTGATGAAGCAGAACGAACCCTTCTCGTTGAGCAGCGATAGGCCGTGGAGGTAGAAGTAAACGTAGAGGTCGCTCTTGCCGTCCAGCTTGCGGCGCGGGTTGCCTTTGCCTTCCTTCTTGTTGCGGTCGTAGCCGAAGAAGTGCGGGTAGGCGGCCCAGACTGAGCGCTGGAGCTCGTCCTTGTAAGCCTTCCTCTGCTCCGGCCCAGCGTCGGGAGTCTCGGGAGGCGCGATGCGCTCCTGGCGCACGTAGGGTGGATTGCCGACCACGATGTCGAAGCCACGCTCGTCGCCGTGGAACACCTCAGCGAAGGCCAGGTCCCAGACGAACGGAACCCGGCGCGGGTTGGACTCCAGCGCCTCCTTGGCCCTGCTGGCCGCCGCCAGGTGCGATTCGACGTCGACAAGCTCGGCCGCTTGCTGCCGCTGTCCCTCCGCCGGCGCGGACGCGGCGAACATGCGCTCCTGCCGTGCGGCCAGCGCCAGCAGCAGATCGCCCCGGCGGCGCTGCAGTTCCAAGACTCTCGAGCGCAGGATCTCCAGGAAGAGCGCTCTCTCCTCATGGCGAATCTGCGCTTCGCTGACAGCGTCCCGGCCGTCGAAGTAATGCAGCTTGCGGCCCTTGAGAGTGGTGAGCTTGCCCTTGAGACCCGGCGTCAGGGCCGCACTGTCGCCGTGCAGGTTGAGGTTGACGCCCCCCACCTCCTGCACCAGGCTATCGCCCGGGCGCAGCTTGAAGGTGAGGTTGGGCAGCAAGGGCATAAGGTGCCTCTCCGCCGGTTCCAGGTCCGTCTCGATGGCAAGCTGCAGCCAGAGGCGCAGCTCGGCCACGCGTACCGACCACTCCATCACGTCTGCGCCGTAGAGGCTGGCGCCGATGATGGCGCGCCGCCGCTGGTAGGCGGTGCGCGGCTCGCCCAGCTCGCGATCGGCGCGGGCAAGCAGGTCGTCCAGCACGAGCAACATGCCCACCAGGAAGGAGCCGGAGCCGCAGGCGGGGTCGCAGACAGTGATGTCGCGGAGCACCTGGTTCAGTCGTGGCCACAGATCGGCCTCCGACAGCTTCTTGTCCGCCTCCGTCTTCTCGTCGTGGTCTTGGGCAAAGACGACTTCGTACAGCAGCGCCTGGTGTTCCTGGCCGAGGTGGTTGGCGAGGCAATCCACCAGAGCCAGCCGGGACATCAGGTCTATCTCCACGCGTGGGGTGTAGAAGATGCCGGCTTTCAGTCGCGCGTCGGGCTGCTCGTCAGTCTCCCCGCTCTCCAGGTGCACCAAGGACTCGTAGACGTGCCCAATCATCTCCGGGTCCACCGCCACTTCCACGTCCAGCGGTGTGGATTCGCTGACGGTGAAGTTGTAGCGCTCGAGCAGTCCAGGGTGGCCAGACGAGTTGTGGAACAGGCGCTCGAAGAAAGAGTCGGGCACCTGGTGAGGCTGCGCGCGATCGGTGCTGTTCTCGGTGAAGAGGCCACCGTTGAGATAAGGCGCTTCCGCCATCGCCTTACGCACGTCCATGGGCAGGTACTGGCGGTCGGCACGATCCTGGAAGTGATTGGTGAACGCCTCGAAGAAGAAAGGCTTCAGCCACTCAGCGTAGAAGCTGTCGGCGGGACGACAGGTGGCGCGGTACGTCCGCCAGAGGTAAGGCATGAAGTCCGTTCGCTCGCCAAGCCAGCCTTTGCGCTGGATGAAATAGAGGAACATGAGGCGGTTGAGCAATTGCAGGGCACAGGCACGCGCCCAGGCGGAATCGCCGCATTGATCGGTGAGCAGGCGGCGAAGCTCGAAGAACCGCTCCTTGTACTCCTCGAAGAAGGCCTGGGTCACCGCCTCGACGTCGAAGGCGTCGTCGAGCTTGTCGGTAACAGCGGTGGCGGAGATGGGGCCGGCGTAGAGTTCTTTTCGGGTGAAGGCCAGCTTGTCGAGGCGCTCGATGGTGGTGCGGGCCGGCTCGCCAGGGGTGTAGGGGAGGGTGCGCAGCTCGAGGGGCCGGGCGCGGCTGGCTCCTAACGTTCGCGCCCTAACGAACAGTAGTTCTCTCTCTCTCTCTCTCTCTCTCTCTCTCTCTCTCTCTCTCTCTCTCTCTGCGTTATGTAGACCAGCAGGTGCTCGCTGTAGGTCTCCATCAGCTTGCGCTGCACCTTGCGCCGCTCGGCGACCGTGGGCGGCTTGGCGCCCGGCCAGTCGGCGCGGAACACCGGCACTCCGCCCAACTCGGCCAGGGGCTGCAGCCGCACCCGCTGCCCATCACCAAGGCCAATATCTCTCGGCGCAGGCGCCGTCCTGCCCCAGAGCAGCACATCGCCGAAGAGCCGCTCCAGGTCGAGGGCGTCCAGGCATACCTTGATGTCGTTGAGCCGGTCGCCGTGAGGCATGGCTGCCTTACCTCCCGGAACGGGTGCGGATGGGCCGCTATTGGATCAAGGGCGACCTAATCATCACCCTCTTATGGTCTATCGTCAACAACGCACCCGCCGCGCTCGCCATCGGCGGACCCTTCCCCGACATCCGTAGAGGTGCCTTGCCGCGCCCGCTATCAGGTGGTCAGCTTTTGGCTTGCCGAACACGCACCCGAGGCATTCGCGTGGCGCGACGCCGTCACCTGAACCGTGGACTGGTCCGAGGCGCGTGGCAGCGGCTGGGAGCTTGTCAGGGAGGGCCATTGAGCGGTATCATGCTAAGCGAAAACACGAATACGCTTAGTGAGGAGCTCTATGGAACAACCGATGACTGTGAAAGTGAGCAGTCGCCACCAGATCTCCTTGCCCGGGGCCGCTAGAAGGCGCCTGCACATAGAGAAGGGCGATCGCCTGCTCGTGGACGTACAGGATGGTCTGCTGATCTTGCTCCCCTGCCCCAAAGGCTATGCCGCCCGCATGGCGGGCCTACATCAGGAGGTCTGGGCCGGCTTAGACACTGACGCTTACCTTGAGGAGGAGCGGGAGGCGTGGAGCTCGAGCACCGGTTAGCCGGGCACACCGTCCTCGGCCTGGACACCTGTATCTTCATCTACCACTTTGAGGCCCATCCTCGCTATCTGCCCTGCACTCAGGCCCTGCTTGAGGGCATCCAGGCGGGCAGGTGGAGGGGAGTGACTTCGGTAGTGACCGTCATGGAGATGACGGTGCGGCCCTGGCAACTGCAGCGCCCAGCCGTAGCCCGCGAGTACGAGGCGCTGTTAGCCAATTTCCCGCAGCTCGCCTTGGTTGACGTGACGCGCGAGACGGCGCGCCGGGCAGCGCGGTTGCGCGCTGCCTACAATGTGCGCTCCGCTGACGCCTTGCAGGTGGCTGCCGCGTTGCTCCATGGCGCCACCGCCTTCGTGAGCAACGATCGCGAGCTTGCCCGCCTGCGTAAGCTGGTGGACGTGGTGGTGCTGGATGACCTGGTCTGAGGCAAGCCAATGGGAGGCTTTGCCTTGCCAGTGCACCCACCATGCCCCATCATCACCTCGTCATGCTTCACTCGTCACCCGCCACGCATCACTCGTCGCGAAGTCAACCCATGCATCTATTCGACCTTTCCGGCAACCGGGCGCTGGTCACGGGCGGGGCGCGCGGGCTTGGCCGCGGCATCGCCCATGGCATCAAGGAGGCGGGCGCCACCGTCGCTATCATCGCCCGCTTCTACTGCATCGTCAACAGCATCGGGGACGCTTAGCGCGAATCCCCAACCTCTTGTCGCACCGTAAGAGCCGCGTCGCCCTATAGCGCCGTCTGCGTCCGGTACAGCCCGGCGTAGAGCCCGCCTGCCTGTAGCAGCGCCTCGTGGCTGCCCTGCTCCGCGATCCGGCCGTCCTCGAGCACGACAATGCGATCCACCTCGCGCACAGTCGCCAGCCGGTGGGCGATGATGATGGCCGTCCGCCCGGCCAGCAGGGCGTGCATCGCCTCCTGGATCAGCCGCTCCGTCTGCGTGTCCACGCTCGACGTCGCCTCGTCCAGGATCACCATCCGCGGCTGAGCGAGGATGGCGCGTGCCAGGCAGACGAGCTGGCGCTGCCCCAACGAGAGGTTGACCGCCCCTTCCTGCACCCAAGTGGCGTAACCCTCTGGCAAAGCCTCGATGAAGCCCTCGGCCCTGGCCAGGCGCGCCGACTGGCTCACTTCCTCATCGCTAGCGTCCGGGCGCCCGAAGCGGATGTTGTCGGCGATGCTGGCGGCGAAGAGGAACGGTTCTTGAGGCACGACCCCCAGTTGCCGGCGCAGCGAGGCCAGCGTCACCTGGCGCACGTCCAGGCCATCCACCAGGACGGCTCCCTCGGTCACGTCGTAGTGGCGGGCGATGAGCCTAGCGATGGTCGTCTTGCCGGCGCCCGTGGGCCCGACGATGGCAATGCGCTCGCCGGGGGCGACGCGCAGATCGACCTGGTGCAGCACGTTCTCCCCCTCGTGGTAGCCGAAGGAGACCCCTCGCAACTCGACTTCCCCGCGCAGGGGTGGCAGCTCGACGGCATCCGGCGCGTCGGCAATAAGGCAGGGGGCATCCAGCAGCCGGAGCACGCGCTCTGCGCCGGCGCCGGCCGCCTGCAGCGTGTTGAAAAGCTGGCTCAACTCCTGGATGGGCTGGAAGAAGCGCGTGACGTAGGTAAGGAAGGCGACGATCGTGCCCACCGAGACCAGGCCGGCCGCGGCATAGACGCCGCCGAACCAAAGGACGACGAGCGACGCGATGACGGCGAGCAAGTCAACTGATGGCGTGAAGGCGAAGGCGAGGGCGATTGCCGCCACATTGGCATCGCGGTTCTCGCGGTTGGTGCCCTCGAATTGGCGGATGGCACGGTCTTCTTCCGAGAAGGCCTTGATTACGCGTACCGTCGAAAGGTCCTCGGCCAGGCGACCGATCATGGCGCCGACCTTCTGGCGCGTACGACGGTACATGGCGGCGGCGCGAAGCGAGAACCAGTAGGTCAACAGCAGCATCACCGGCAGAACGCCGAAGGAGAGGAGAGCCAGCCGCACGTTGAGCGAGAGCATGATGGCGACAATGCCGACGAGTATCAGCGAGTCGCCGAGCAGGGTGACGATGCCGCTGGCGAGCAGCTCATTGATGACGGAGACGTCGTTCACAACGTAGGAAATGAGGCGGCCGGCGTCTTCGTGGTCGTGGAATGCCATCGGCAGCCGCTGCATGTGCTCGAAGAGCTGGCGGCGCATGTCGCGCAGGACGCCCTGGCCCATGTCGCCCATGAGCAGCGACTGGCGTCCACCGGCGAAGGCGCCACCGGCGTAGGTGCCGAGGAGCGCCAGGCAGAGAAGGCTTAGCCCGGCGAAGTCCTTGCCGCCGATGTAGTCGTCGATGGCCGATTTCACCAGGTAGGGACCAACGAGCTGCAGCGCTGAGGCGACCAACATGAGCAGCAGCGAGAGGCCGAGCTGTCGCCGGTAAGGCAGCAGGAAGCGGGACAGCCGCACGATCGCCCGCCAATTCAGGCCCTCTCCTACGCCCTCGCGGCCAAAGCCGCGTAGCATCGACTGCGGCCCGCCCCGCAGCCCACTGCTCAGATACGCCATCACCACTCCTTCGACCGCGGAGCTCAACATGGGCGGTTGGTCCGCCCCGGCGGATGAAAACGCCCCTCCACTGGAAGTGGGGGCTATCGGGCCGCGGCCGGTCGTCCACCGCTGGCCGCAACTTGTTGCGGCGCTTCCGTGGACGGGGCACAAGCGTCGGCGTAGGCCGACGCCTGGCCCTCAGGCCCCCTGGCCCCGACCTCGGTCGAGGGCCTTTTCAAGAGAGATACAGGGAACGCAAGGGGCATTCTATAACGTCTCTAGGCGCTGTGCGTAACTGTCGGCAAGGGTTCGGACTTTGGGGGAAGACTTAAGGCTATGCTTCACGAGCAGCCGTCGTATCCACGAGGATCGGCACCATAGCGCCCGTGCTGCCCTGGCAACGCTAACGGTTGCGTTTGTGGGGCCAGGTATCGGTCTACTGCTGTCGACTCTCGGTGTCGTTCTTGCACCCCCATGGACCTCCCTCACCGGCATGATCTATGTGCCGTTGGCGGGTCTTGGCCTGCCACACTCGCTTGTGGCGGCCCTGACGAAGTGGCTCAGGGGCTGGAGGCTGCTAGCCGCTCTTGTCTTAGCGGGAATAGCGGCGGTTCTCTTCCTGGCAGCGGTCGGCCCGTGGCCGCCATCCGGCATGACCGACTGCCGGGCGCTCGGTGCCCCGCCGCCCCAGGTGCGCTATGCCCGTGTCTCTACCTCCAGCGACGACGCTAGCTATCGCCATGAGTTCATACTGGAAGGTTGGTCGAGCTTGCCGGCGATGCGGTTGGTCAGCCGGAAGCAGTGAACCGGCCAGGTCACCGCCACCGGCCAAACGCAGCCGCCGCCAACGGTCTCGAGCGTCGAGGTCACCGAACACCTCCGTAGGGGCCCGGACCCGCTCGGCAGTAGCCAACTGTCGCACCACTCGTGGGTTGGCTTCACTGATAGAGTCGCGGGTGGCCAAGCGTGCGCCCTGTGGCAGTACGGCGGCTATAATGGCGAGACTAGCAGCGCCAACCAACGGAGGAGGGCCTTGTGGGGAGCGAATCGGAGCGCCGGCGCGCCGCGGTCAGCGCGCTCTCCTTGCTTTTCGGGGTGGCCACTGCGCCCGCCTGGTTCCTACTGGCGAAGGACAGCCGCTCCTGGACGCTCTTCGGGCTCACCGCCGGCCTGACAGCGCTGGCTTTTGCCTGCCATTTCCTCGCCGGCAGGCGCAGTGCCCTGGCGGGTGTCGTCATGATCCTCGGGATGGCGGTTGCCGCGCTGCTCGCCGGCCGGTTCTCCGGCTCCACGGACTGGTACTACCTGCTTGTTCTTCCCGTTATCGCCTCGGGACTCATCTTCGCTCCGCCGTACTCGCTGCTGACGGCCGTCCTCGCCGCTACTTGCCTGGCGCTCGTCTGGCCCGAGGGCAGGCCATTCGGCCCGCCGCTCGTGCTCTTCCTCTCCGGCGGCCTGGCCGTGGTTGGGGGAGCTGAGCCGGGTCGCCAACTGGTGAGCGTCCACTGGCGCCAGAGTAGCCGCTACCACGAGCTAGTGGCCCAATTGCGCCAGCGTCAGGGCGAGCTGAACAAGACGGTCAAGGCGCTGGACACAGCCTATCGGCTGCTCGAGGACAGCCACTACCGGCTCGCCGCGGCCCGGCGCGAGGCCGACCAGTGGCGTGACCTCAAGACGCGCTTCGCCACCAACCTTAGTCACGAGTTGCGCACACCGCTCAACGTAGTCTTGGGCTTCACGCGGCTCATCTACCGCAACCCGGGCCTCTACGGCTTCGCCTGCTGGCCGGAGTCGCTCATGGCCGATATGGTCCAAGTGCAGCGCAACGCCGCCTATCTCTCCGACATGGTGAACGACATAATCGACATCGCCCGCGTCGACGCCCTCGCCATGCCGGTGCGGCGCGAGCCGACCGACTTGCGCCAGGTCGTGCGTGAGGCGGTGGAGACCGCAAGCGCCTTGGCCAGCGACAAGCAGATTGACGTCGAAAGCCACGTGTCCGAGATGCCCACGCTGCACATCGACCCCGTCCGCATACGGCAGGTGCTCTTCAACCTCTTGAACAATGCCATTCGTTTCACCGAGCGCGGCTCGGTCACCGTTCACGCTCGGCTCGACCCGGGGGAGGTGGTTGTCAGAGTGAGCGATACCGGCCCAGGCATCGCCGGCGAACAACTGGAAGCCGTCTTCGACGAGTACCGCCAACTCGGCCGGCCTCGTGAGGGCAGCGAGACCGGCAAGGGGCTGGGGCTGGCCATTGCCAAGCGCTTCGTGCAACTGCATGGCGGACGGATCTGGGCAGAGAGCGAAGTGGGCAAAGGGAGCACCTTCTCCTTCACGCTGCCTCTGCACGAGAAGACCACGGCGAGCGCTAGGTACCCCTCGCTGCAGCCGCTGCCTAAGCCCGCGGGCCGGCCCAAGGTAGTGGTGGTCGACGAAGACGGCATCGCTACCTCCTTCCTGCGCCGCTGCCTGGAGGACTACGTCTTCCTTCACGCCGCGAGCCCGGCCGAAGCGGAGGCGTTGGCAACTGAAGAGCGGCCGCTGGCCGTGCTGGTGAACGTCGACCCACACTTGGAAGCCAACGTTGGGAGCCCTTCCGTCGCCGAGGGGGTGCCGATAATTCGCTGCACGCTGCCGAGCACGCGCTGGCTTTCCGGCCTAGAGCGCTTCAGCGCCGTCCTCTCCAAACCCGTCACCGCTGAGGCACTTCTGGCCGCTCTGGGCAAGGTGGTGCCGCTCGGCCAGCCGGCCTCACTGCTCGTAGTGGACGACGACCGCAGCTTCGTCCAACTACTGTCCAGGACGCTGCAGGTGGAGGCCGGCCCAACCCTCACAGTGGTCGCGGCCTACAACGGCGCTGACGCGCTACGCAAGGCGCGCCACCTGAAGCCACGGGCCATTCTACTCGACCTGGTGATGCCTGAGATGAATGGGTTCGAGCTCGCCCAGGAGCTTGCGGCCGACCCCGACCTGGCGAGCGTGCCGCTGATCGCCCTGACGGCGGCAACGCCGGGAGAGGACGACCTGGCGGAACGCGGTGCCTTCTTTTCCTTCACACGGACGGGCGAGCGGGGCCAGCCGATGCTGCTCAGCCTGATAGCGGCCGCCCTGGAGGCGGCTAGCGGCCTGAGCGCTAGCCGGGCAAGCGAAAGCGCCCGGCACGCCCGAGCAAGCACTGATGGAGAGCGGCAAGGAAGTCGCCCTGTGAGACCGGCTTCTTGAGGCTAGCCCGCGCACCGAGCGTCTGGCTCAACTCGCGGTCCTCGACAACCGAGCAGATGATGACAGGTATGGCGCGTGTCTCTTCGTGCTGCTTGAGCGCCTGCAGCACACTCCAGCCGTCCATCTTGGGCATCATCACGTCCAGCACGATGGCGTCCGGCCGCGACCGGCGGGCGATATCCAGCGTCAGCCTCGGCTCGGCGGCGTGCAGCACCTGCCAGCCGCCGCCGCTCAGGTAACGGCGGTAGAGCTCTACCGCCCCCGGGTTGTCCTCGACCACCAGCACGGTGGCCGGCTGCTGCTGCCGCCGGATCGCCACCCTCACATCGTAGGCGTCGTGGCTGCGATGGAGCTCGAGGCCAATGCGCTGGCTGGCCGCGATACGCTCGATCTCGGCGATGACCCCCTTGCCTTCGTCGTCGCCGGCGGGGCGGAACAACAGGCTGAGGCAGGCCAGGCGCTCGTCGCTCGTCGTCGCCATCTTCAGCTCCGACGGTTGGGCGTGCTTGATCGCCCAGGAGAGGAGTTGTACCAGCACTTGCTTGAGGATGGCACGGTCGGCCGTGACCAGGTCGCGCTCACCTGGGTAGCGGCAGCTCAGCTTAACCCCGAACGCCTGCGCAAGAGGGCCCACCAAGCCTACCGCCTCGCGCATTACCCCCTCGAGCTGCACCTGCACCGGCTGGCTGGCCAGCATGGCCAACTCGCTGCTCAGCGTGTCCGGCGCCTGCTCGGCTCGCCCCGCCGTTTCGGGCTTGCCCGCCCAGGCCCCGAGGATGGTGGCGAGCCGCTCCTCCGCCTGGCGCAGGTCCCGAAACACCTGGCGCCGCCCGAGCGACAGCTCGTTTATCATGGCGGCCATGTCGAGCTTCTCTAGATAGCGCAGCGTGAGCACGTCGCAGGAGCGTGATTCCAGCGAGCCAAACGCGGCATGGCGAAGGGGGCGCAGAATCTCGATGGCCTCGAGAACGATGGCGCGCAGGCGCATGGCACGCTCGACAGGGTCTGGCAGCGCAGCCACCTCGGGAAAGCGCTGCACGAGCGCGCAGCCGGCGAGCGTCACGTTGTCGTAGAGCGCCTCGAGGGCTTGGTGTATCTCCTCCTGCAGCATGTCGGCCATCAGCTCGTAGCCTTCAGTCTTCAGCGATCAGCCGTCGGTAGTGACGCGTGACGAGTGACCATTGAACGCCGACTTTGGCGTCACACGCCTCGACTGATGGCTGAAGGCTGAGGGCTCGATCATATGTCACCGCGAAGGCACTCACAAGACACTCGCCAGTTGCGCCGCGGTGCAACGCGGCCAGGTATACTTAGTGCGTGGGGTATACGGCTGTCGAGCAAGCAGTTCCGGGTCGTCGGTGCCGGCGCCAGGAGCCGGGGTGAGCGGCGCACACCTGCCGCCCGGCGCCCTGTGGTTATCCCAGCCCTCTTATCGGGAGAAGCGATGCGCCGCGACTCCATGAATCCGCGAGAACGCTGGCAGGCTGCCATCGGTGGCGGCAGGCCCGACCGCATTCCCCTTGACTACCGCGCTACCGACGAGGCAACAGCGAAGTTGTTGGCGCACTTGCGCTGCGGCCCAGATGAGATGTATGCCCGCCTGCACATAGACAAAGTGGTGGGTGTGGCGCCAGGTTACGTGGGTCCGCCTGTGGCCCCCGACGCCGACGTTTTGGGCTGTCGCTACACTGACGTGGACTACGGCACCGGATCCTATCGCGAATGTGTCTACCACCCCTTGGCCCAGTTCCAGTCAGCAGAAGAGATCGAGGCTAGCTATCACTGGCCCGATCCTGATTGGTGGAACTATTCGATGATCAAAGAGCAGGTGTTGGGCAAGGAGCACCTGCCTATCAGCGGCGGCGGCTCGGAGCCTTTCTTAGTCTACGCCCACCTAAGGGGCCAGGAGCAAGCCTACATTGACCTGCTCGCCGACCCGGCGATGGTGCACTACTGTCTGGATAAGCTCTATGGCTTGGCTTACACCAACAGCCAGCGCATCTACGAGCAGATCCCGGGCAAGGTCCTGCTCATGGACATGGGCGAGGACATGGGCACGCAGGAGAGCTTGCTTTTCTCGCCCAAGCAGATACACGAGTTCTTCCTTCCCTGGATGAAGCGGATGATGGACCTGGCGCACCAAGCGGGCGCCTACGTGATGACCCACAGCGACGGCGCCGTGCGCGCCATCATCCCCGACCTGATCGAGGCGGGCATGGATATCCTCGACCCCGTGCAGTGGCGCTGCAAGGGCATGGAACGAGAGGGCCTCAAGCGCGACTTCGGCGACAGCATCTCCTTCCACGGCGCCATGGACAACCAGTACACGTTGGCCTTCGGCAGCGAGGAAGAGGTGCGCCAGGAGGTGCGGGACAACGTCGGCATCTTGGGGCGGGACGGCCGCCTCATCCTCGGTCCCTGCCACAACATCCAGCCCATCACGCCACCCGAGCGCGTGGTGGCGATGTACGAGGAAGCGTACGCCTGTGGCTGGCTCTAGGGGCACCAACCCCAGCAGATCGAGGCGAGCCAAGAGGCCCGCGCTCCCAATCGGGCCGCAAGTGGCTACCCATTGAGGAGGTAGAAATGGAAGAGGCACGTGGCGTGAGTCGACGTCGTCTCCTTGCGGGAGTGGGTTTGGGCGTTGCAGGCGCGGCATTGGCCGCCTGCGGTGCGACGCCGACGCCCCAGGTAGTCGAGAAGGAAGTGACCAAGATCATCGAGGGCACGCCTCAGGTCGTGAAGGAGACCGTGGTAGTGCAGGAGACGGTCGTGGTTGAGGTGACCGCCGCCCAAAAGCAGGTGGAACTCGCCGCAGCCGAGCTGGCGATGTGGATCTGGTGGCCCGACCCGGTGGAGTCTCTCAAGCAGATGAGCAAGTCCTTCACCGAGGCCCATCCAGAAGTGAAGATCTCGGTGGAGGCGCCCACTGACTACTGGACTAAGCTGCAGACGGCGCTGGCCGGCGGCGCTGGCCCCGATCTCTATTTCGTCTCCAGCGACATGTATGCGCCGTTCGCGTCAAAAGGCGTGCTGCTGGACCTGGACCCGTTCGTGTCTGCTGACCCGGCAATGCTGGACAACCTGCGTAACTCGTGGAACACCGCCGTCGAGGTCTACTCCTACAAGGGCAAGAACTACGGGCTGCCCTACATGTACACCACCGTGGTGCTCTACTACAACGAGGACTATGTCAAGCAGGAAGCCCTGACCCCCGTGGCCGATATTGAGGACAGCTTCGACTGGAACAGCTTCCGAGAGTACGGGCTCAAGCTCACCAAGCGTGAGGGCGATAAGACCACCATGTGGGGCGCCATGAGCACGGGAGACTACGAGACGAGCTGGTTGGATTTCGTGCGGGGCAACCACGGTGACTTCTTCAACCAGGACGGCACCAAGTGCATCATTGACCAGGAGCCTGCTGTCGAGACGTTCGAGTTCCTCGCCAACATGCGCCTGGTGGACAAAGTGTCGCCCAGCCCGGAGGTGCTGCAGGCAGAAGACACGCGCTCGCTATTCATGACCGGCAAGCTGGCGCTTTGGCCGGGTGGTAGCTGGGTCATGAAGACCCTGAATGAGCAACTGAAGGACTTTGAGTACAACATCGCCATACTCCCGAAGTCGCCGCACACCGGCGATCGTGGCGGCGTCACGAACATTGTCGGGGCTGTGATCAACAAGGACACTAAGTCCAAGGAACAGAGCGCGGCGCTGCTTACTCACATCCTCAGGAGGGAATCCCAGGACATGCTAGCCAAGGCCGATGTGTTGGCTCCTGTGCGCAACGATTCGGCCGAGCTCTACTACGACCCGGCCCTCGGTCCCAGCAACAGGCGCGCTGCCTTCAAGATGCAGCAGTGGATGACTAACTGCCCAACCACGGAGAAGGTGACTTGGGAAGAGTGGTACAAGCCGGTGGGCGAGTGGGAGCTCGAGATCTTCGAGGGGCGGGTCAGCCCTGAGGAAGGTCTGACGAATATGGCTGCCGATGTGAACAAGATACTGGCGCAGGCTTCCTAGCCCGTTATGACTCGTGCCGGTGAGGTCGGTGCCTAGTGCCTGCCGCCGACCTCGCCGGGGCTGCGCTAAGCTGGCTATGGCCGGATTGGACCGAGGAACATGGCTAATGCAATCTCACTTAGAGTCAAGATAGCTGCCAAACGGCGGATAGGCAGTCCGCAGCGGGAGAACCTGGCCGGGTGGCTATGGGCTTCCCCTTGGATCCTTGGCTTCTTCATATTCATCCTCGGGCCCATGCTCGTCTCCGTCTATCTCAGTTTCACCAATTATGCAGTTATCACTCCGCCGAAGTGGATTGGCCTTGGCAACTATCGGTTCATGGTACAGCACGATGAGTCAGTCCTCCAAGCACTTAAGGTAACGACGATCTATGCCGTGGCTAGCATT
>Ga0315274_10008724_pt1 | contig 14680 bp, 11 predicted proteins | sample YL17G02_20_MG_FD_203700 | JGI IMG/M metagenome (GOLD analysis project Ga0315274, IMG submission 203700) | Sediment microbial communities from Yellowstone Lake, YNP, Wyoming, USA - YL17G02_20 | ecosystem: Environmental > Aquatic > Freshwater > Lake > Sediment | place: USA: Wyoming | collected... | reverse complement strand
GTGCAATGGAGAGAAGTTTAAAAAAGTTCTCAGAGAATCTCTTGTTTCTGAACCTGTAGAACTGATCAAAACAAATCCCGAGAAGAAAGCAGTATGAGAAGGAAGCGATGAAAACATATCGATCTGCAAGGAGCGTGCTGATGGGTACAATATTGAGGTACGGAAGTAAGGTGATGAAGAAGAAAAAGAAGGAGAAGAAAATGATCTTCGTCTTCTTTAAAGACCAGAGACTCAACCCAAAAAGTAACAAGGTGATCCCGATGAAACTGAGAGTTCGTACACCCAAAATAGGATTGGAAATAGGAATGGTGTATGAGGCTGAATAGTTTATCGTAGAAATGAGAAGTTTAATATTGTAAAGAAAGACATAGAAACTGATCAGTAAGTTATTAAAAAAAGTGCCTCCGCGATAAGGTTTGATTCCCCCAGCGTCCAACATCACTCTCATCAAGATGTAAGTGAAGATGAATGAAATGAAGACTGAAAAGACGATAAAAAACCAATGTCTTCTTACAAAATCAATCCACCCGTGGTCGGGTGTCGGTACGACAGTCGTTCCGACTCTTATCGACTTATTCTTCTTTAAAGAAATTTCGTAAAGAAGAAGAACTGCAGGGAATACGATTGCAGCCGGTTTTGAAAGAGTGGCAAGAAGGAAAGAGAATAAAACCAAAGTGAGATAAAGGAATTTCCCGTGGTCGGGTCTTATCGACTTTTTCCCTTCTTCTACCCTTCCTTTCAGGTAGAGATAAAAGGCAAGAAAGAAAAAGAATCCTTGCAGACCCTCCTTCCGGGCAGCGAGCCATGTCACGGCCTCCACATGCACAGGATGGGCTGCAAACAAAAGAGTCCCAAAAAGTGCTACCCGTCTATGCGAATTAACAGATGCAGTATCTCTTAAACTGAAAGAAAGGAGATGGATAGTAAAAAAGACCACGATACAGGTCAAAATATAAAAGAGGATATTTGTAATCCGATAACCCATTGGGTTGAGTTTCCAGAATTTATAATCAATAGCATAACTGAACATTCGAATGGGTTGATAGGTATTGGCTTTTTCGTGTGTGAATATTCTTTTGATCCCCTCCCAACTCAAATCCCGAATGGTGGAATTTTGATAAATCATACCATCATCCCAATTCGTAAACTGGTTTCCCAGCGAATTGAAGTAAAGGATTCCGATAAACACTGTGATAAGAAGGCAGATGGGGAACAGCCTGAGGGGTTGTCCTGCCACCCACAGCCCAAAGCCAATGAAATGACCGATTCGCTTATTCTTAAGCCCCATGGGAACCGAAATCACCTTCCTTGTCCATGAAGACCCTGAACCATATTTCCAATATAAGTAAAGCCCATATCTTGGCGGAATGATCATATCGTGAAGCGATGTGTTCATTTAAAAGACGTTCAATGCCTTCTCTCCTGAAATATCCTCGATTCAGAGTCCGGCTATCCATGAGGATCTCATAGACATACTCTTTCAACTCTTTTTTGAACCATCTTGATACAGGGACGCCAAACCCCATCTTCTTTCGTTTCAAAATTGCTTCCGGAAGAAGATCTGAAAAGGCTTTCTTCAGGATGAATTTAGTCATCGAGCCCTTCAGTTTTAAGTGAGATGGAATTCCAGCAACTAACTCCATAAACTTATGATCGAGAAAGGGGACCCGTGCTTCTAAAGAATTTGCCATGGTGGCAATGTCCATCTTAACCAGGAGATCTTCAGGAAGATAGGAATTTATATCGACATAAAGCAATTGTTCCAAAAGGTCTTCTGTCCCCGACTCTTCAAATTTCTTCAGCACAAAATCTAAGGAGTTTATCTTTTCGACCCTTTTACGAAAATCTTCCGTGTAAATATCTTCCTTTTCTTTCGCATTAAAGATCTTAATCTGCTCGGCATAATTCCTTGCCTGGTCGGTAGACAGGGACTCCATGAAGTCAGAAAGACGATTCAATGTTTTTTCTCTCCAATGAAGGGTAGAAAAGGCTCGGAGAAAATTTGGCAGTAGATCTTTTCTCAATTTTTCTGGTATTTTTGTGAACAAAGCAACCCATTTACTCCGCAGATATCTCTGGTACCCTGCGAAGTTTTCATCCCCTGCATCTCCCGTCAGAACAACCTTCACATAATCTTTCGTCAAATTTGCCACATAATAGGTTGGAATCGCTGAAGAATCCGCGAATGGTTCGTTATAGTACCATACAAGTTTAGGTAGAATTTCAATTGCGTTTGGTTTCACAATAAATTCATGATGCTCCGTGCCGAAATGGTTCGATACCAGCCTTGCATAGGAAAGCTCATCGAACTCCTTTTCGTCGAACCCGATGGAAAATGTCTTGACCGGCTTCTCGCTGAGACTCGCCATAAGGCCAACGACCAGACTCGAATCGATTCCTCCGCTCAGGAAGGCCCCAAGGGGGACATCGCTGATTAACCTGAGTTTTACAGATTCTTCCAGTTCGGTTCGTATAAAATCACATACCTCCGATAAGTCTTCATAATTGTTTTGAATTGGACTAAAATTGAGCTTCCAGTATTGTTCTATCCTCACGTTATCGGAGCCATCATAGAGAAGGTAATGGGCGGGGGGCAATTTCTTAATCCCTTCGAATATTGTATCTGGAGAAGGAACGTATTGATAGGTGAGATAATTATGTAATGCAAATATATTTAACTTTCTTGACACGTCTGAGTCTTGAAGGATGGCCTTAATCTCTGAAGCAAAGATGAAACGACCATTTCCGTTAAAATAAACCAGAGGCTTTTCCCCCAGTCGGTCACGTGCCATGAATAATCGTTTCAGGTTTGAGTCCCATATCGCAAATGCAAACATTCCACGAAAACGGCTCAGGCATTCAACACCCCATTCTTCATAAGCATGAAGAATGACTTCTGTATCAGACCTCGATTTAAAATGATGGCCGTTTTGTTTCAGCCCTACCCTTAAATCCTGGAAATTATAAATTTCTCCATTAAAGACGACCCATACGGTTCCATCTTCATTGCACATCGGTTGATGGGCAACTTCTGAAAGGTCAATGATGGAAAGGCGCCGATGACCTAAACCGACTTCAAATCCATTATCCACAGGAGGCAGCTTAGAAGAGATTTTAACTTCAAAATATTCACCCCCTCTGAAAAAGACCATTCCTTCATCATCTGGCCCCCGGTGGGCCAGGACATCGCACATCTTCTTGATGGCCTCAACTTTTGTACTTTTTCCAAAATTAATCTCTCCACAAATTCCGCACATAGATTGTTCCCTAATTTACACCATCCAATACCAGGTATTGCCTCTCCTAATGATTTCCCATTGAAAAATTCCTGTTAATAATAATTTGAAAGAACGTGTGATCCTCATTCCTTTACACCCTCTGCGAAGAGAGTATCACCTAAATTAAGTCTCTCAATCACACTGTAATAGACTTTGTGGACAACCTTGAGGAACCTATTCGTCCTAAATTGCGATACCATGACCTGGCTTACTTTATTTTGCCGTGTGTATTCGCCTTCTGATCTTTTTGGTAGACCACGCATATCTTGATAACACACTATTGGATTGAAGCCTCCTGTTTTGGAACATATTTTGGAAAATCCAATATCATTGAGCATCTTGTATAGGTTTTGTGGAGAAAAATAGAATAAGTGATCCCTGCCCACATAGCGATATTTTTCTTTGATTAGCCGTATGCTCAGACCCTTCCAATAAGGAACTGACATAACAAAAAAGCCGCCGGAACGAAGAACGCGGTATATCTCAGTGATAACCTCTCGGGGGTTCAATACATGTTCCAACGTTTGCCAAGCTACGGCGACATCAAAAATTTCATTTGGATATTCTGCGTCATGAATCGTACCCGTCATAACGTTCAGTCCTTGTTGCTCTCTTGCAAATTTTGAAGAGGGAACACTCAACTCAACTCCATACGTTTCCCAACCATCATTCCTGCATTGACCAAGAAATCCACCGGCTGCAGCACCGATTTCCAATAATCTATTGGTTCGTCGAAAATCCAAGAATCGTCGTCGATAATCTGGGTAATGGCCGGTGGTCGCAATAGATTTAGGTAGCACATAGAACTCTTTGCCATAGGTGTCGTAGATCTCCTGCAATTCTTCTTTGTCAGGCTGAGGGTTTATATAGACCAGCTTATCATATGCACATTGAACAAACGTACATCCTTGTTTTTCAAAAAGCCTCAGTATATTATTATTGCCGCAAATGGGACAGATCACCGTTCTACTCATTGGAGTACTTCCCTTTGATTTAGTCGTTGCATCATTTTTTTAAAATAACTCGGAATATCCAGGTGCAGATAAGCACTGATGATAGCAATCAGTATTTTTATTTTAAATGACCAACACAACACTTCATGGCGGTTCCAGCTTTTTTGGGCAAGTTTTAAGGCCTCCTCCCAATTTTTATTGGATAGGTTTATCCAGGAAAGAGAAAGATAAGCTATCGCACCCCTATTCTTAATGAATTTTGTTAGGCCAAGCTTTGCCAACTCTTCATCAAAAGAAATAATAAATTCGTCGCAATATTTCATAAATCCCAAAAAAATCTGACTATTTTTATTTATGGTTATGGAAAGCGGATGCCTCCTCCAAAAGCCAAGAACCTCTGGAATAAATTCAAAATGCCCCTTAAGAGCCAGTTTCATCCATGTCGGATAGTCGACCAGAGGGAGATAAGAGGGTTGTTCAAATCCTCCAACATCAAGGAGGGCAGATTTCCTTATCATCACGCTCTGCGTCCCGATGGGATTAAACCCCTGAAGAAAGAGTTTGAAGGTGGATCCCAGGGGTCGATTATCCAGCAGGTCCTTTTTAAAAGGGGTTGAATAGACGAGGGACCTCCCGTTCCATACGTAGGCATATTTCCCGTGGCTGAGGACGACCTTCTCCTCTTCGAAGGCGGGTAGCTGCATCTCGATCCTTCGAGGAGGAATAAAATCATCTCCTTCAAGAATGAGAATGTATTCTCCCTTTGACATTTCAAGAGCGTGGTTATAATTTTCTCCCAGATATTCTATCCCTCTGTGCTCTTTACGGATATATGTGATCCTCGGGTCATTGTATCGTCTGACAATTTTCGCAGTGTCATCGGACGATCCATCGTCAATAATAATCATTTCCCATTCTCGGCGGGTCTGTCTGAGGACACTCTCAATGCAATCAGCAATAAACCCCTCATGGTTGTACGTAGGGGTGATGACTGACACGACTGGTTTCATAAATATTTTTCGCTCATGCGTATGTCAACTCTTCCCATTCGGCTTCCTGTCCAAAGCCCGATCATTTCAACCCCAATAAATACGCCATGGTACGTTTCAGGCCTTCCTCGAACCCTATCCGAGGATTCCAAAGAAGCTCCTTTTTTGCCAAAGAGTTATCAAGGACATTAGCTGAAACGTCGAAGGCCCGACCCTGCGTGAAACTCACCTTGGCGCGAGATCCGGTAACGATCTCAATTTTTTCAATCAAGTCACGTACCGATAGCCCTACTCCACTGCTAATATTAAATAATTTATGCTTCCCACTGTATTTAAGCAGGGCTACGACAGCGTCTGCCACGTCCGAAACGTAAACATAGTCACGAACGACAGAGCCATCGCCCCAAACCTCAATCTCCTGCTCCCTAAGGGCCTTGTATAAGAATACCGTCACGGCACCTTGTGAATGATGGGGGCGTTGACGCTCACCATATGCATTGGAAACCCGAATGATACAGTAATCAAGACCATAAAGGTGATGGTACAAGCCCAAATACTTCTCAATAACCAGTTTTTGAATTCCATAAGAACAAAGGGGATCTGTCTGATGGCCTTCGAGTATGGGCTTTAATTTTGGAAGACCATAAATAGTTCCTCCGGACGAAAAGAAAATAATTTTCTTAACGTCGCTATTCCTTATCGCTTCCAAGAGATAAATTGTTGGAAGCACATTTGATGAAATATCGTACACTGGATTTTCATTTGAGCTCTGCGGCAGCGTAGTGCAAATACAGTGAATTACAAAATCCACATTCTTAACAATTTCCTTAAGATGCCTCTGATTCGTAAAATCACCCTCCACCCACTCTACCCCAGACAGAAAATGATAAGCGTTCTCTCTATTCACCCACTCCTTCTCAAATATACGAACGTGCCATCCCTCCTTCAAAAGAGCGTCGCAAACGTGAGAGCCTAAAAACCCACCACCGCCGAGTACCAGGCATTTCATCTCTTCATTTCCTCTCTCTTAGCACTTCCCAATACACCCCTTCCAACTCATCAACATATTCCTGGATTGATTTGGGATGAGTAATATTTCCAGCCAATCTCTGCAGTAACGAACCATCTTGAACGACTCGTTCTAAGAGCACACAAAGCCCCCTGCAATCTCCCTTCTCAAACAGCAGACCGTTTTTCTCATGATGGACGACCTCTGACATGCCGCCGAGATTCGATGCAATCACAGGCGTTCCAGAAGCATGCGCTGCATAGATCACCAGAGGTGTATTCTCATACCAGATTGACGGTACAACGAGCACATCGAGCATTGAAAAAACTCTTCCGATTTCATTTTTATCAAAATGACCGCAAAACTCAACCCGTCTATCATTATCATTCATGCCCCTCAGCCTTGCCACGTACTCCGGGTAATCATCGAGCTTGCCATACACCTTGACACTAATGGGAAATTCAATGGGCAATAGTTTTACTGCCTCAAGAAGAACGTGTGCCCCTTTATGCTCGCTTAAAGTGCCAATAAAACCAACGCGAAGTCTTGATTCTCTTTGTTTCGGAGAACTTTTCTGAAACGATTCTAAATTAAGTCCGTAGGGAATATGGCAAACACGATCGGGCATCATGCCGTTTTCGATAAGGATGTCCCTCATGAACCTGGTGGGAGCAATCACCCGGTTGAGTGCATTCATCCTTTGGCCCAGTATGACCTTGCGGTCACTGAGATCCCGCAGCAAGGGTGAATACCGTTTATCGGGCCACCAGGGATGTCTGGATCCCCAAATGAATAAAGCTAATAGGCGGGATGGTAATTTTCTTGCATACCTCCAAATCCTTGACTGGGAGGCAACATGATAAATGCAGTTCAAGCTCAAGTCATCGGGTCCTCTGCAAAGTTGATTGTCCGGTAGCCGCAATTGGCTGTTAACACAGATTATCCAAAAATCTGTCGGAGTGAATGCAGTGGGAATACCATTCTCCAAACAAACTTCGATTGGTGAAGACGAAAGTCTTAAAAGGTGAAAAAAATGTACAATGTCCGGCTTTACTTTTCTAACATACTCCCTAAAGTACTTAGCGAACAAAGGATTGTCATATTCGGACCTTATCCCACTTTGTCGAAGAGCTGGAATCTGGTGATTATGGTTGTAAACATGAACCAACAAGCCATCGTATTCATAGTTCGTAATTGGCCGATCACTTGCTGAAAGCCTATCGGCCGGAAACCCCGTCCATATTTCTACATGATGACCGCGGCGTTTTAGTTCTTTTGCAGTTTCGTAGGTCAATATTTCTGTCCCTGCATAAAAAGCTGGAAGGAATTGATGCACCGTTAAAATGATCTTCACGCGAACTATACTCCTTTGACCTTCACACCAACTGAATGTTTTTCATCTCTAGCTCCACGATATTGGCCGAGATTGCTCGCTATCATTAAGAAAGGGACCTTCAAGATGAGTTTCACTTTTTTCTTGACATTCGGCTCGTTTAGCAACACATATCTAAGACCTCCTATTGTTCCGACGATGATCGAACGTAAGAGTTGAAGCAGCGAAGGTATCGTCTCAAGTTGAAATAGTTCGTACAATTTCCTATGACACATATAAGTTCTTCTGTATTCATAAACGAAGGAACGGTTATGAGAATGGATAACCGCAGCCTTTGGCTGATAGGCTATGACCCATCCAGCCTCAAGAACGCGCTTCGCCCAATCAATGTCCTCTCCAAAATCATTCTGCCGGAATGGAATCTGCTCCCATACCCTTCGACGAATTGCAGAACACACATTGTCAAATATGCAGAGATGATATTTCTTCTCAGGAGTCAAATCAGCAAATTCGTTTAGACACTTTATTCCTGACAAAGAAAAACTATCCCGACCCGTGAGATAGTGCCGCAGATTTCGCTTCGTCAATATGTCCGCATCCTCTCTCGGAATCTGCTTCACGTAAACTCCGGCAATCTTAATCCTTTCTTCAGAGAATGTATCAACTATGTTTTTAAGCCAACATTTTCCTTGAGGCACAGCATCTTGAGTCATGAGGACAATGATTTCTCCGTAACAGTTCTGTATGCCATAGTTCCTCGTGAGACCGTGGTCAAACTCATTGGTGGGTATCTGCAGGATACGGGCATTGTATTTTCTTGCAATATCCAAGGTCCCATCATTGGAGCCAGAATCGACAATCAAAAGATCCACGACTTCCTCATGTTCTTGATTCCTAATGGAATTTAAAACGTTTTCAAATAAGGATCCTGCGTTTTTAGTCGGTATAAGAATCGACACCTTTACGACCATTACTTCTTCCTAATTTAAGGTCGGCCCTTAAGAAGCCCAAGCAATCTCCTTAACGGAGCGGTTATCTTCCAACTCCAAGAGTTTAAAAAAGATTGTATTTGAGAATTGCATTCATTTAACAATTGATCTTTTTGACGAATCTGTTCATCCACTAATGAGAGATTGTACATTAATGCGATAATTCCGCCTGCCTCCTCATCTAAATTATTCTCACGTTCTTTATATCCGACCATAGCAGCGTAATATAAACCGCTATTATACACTCGTTTAAGGATCGAAAATCCACTCGGTTGGCATTTTTTTTCAAAGGTTTTCACAGCATTTATAATGTCATATAATGCTTTTTTTGAATACAACCTCTTCTTCTCATACCCCCTACATGAATATCCTATAGGTATCCCTAACCTAAACAAATCAGGACTATACCATCCTACCATTCTTTGTCTTTCAGCAAATCCTTCAAAGTTTATTTGATGGTCATGATATCCCTTGCAATTTTCTCTAAAATGGAATATTAACCCAATATTTTCTAAGCGATATCCTAGCTCAATATCTTCCCACATAGCATGCTTGAAAATATTTTCGTTAAAAAGTCCATGAGTTAAACAAAAAAGTCTTTTCAAGGAAATATTACTACTCCAAAAGAAGCGATAACCAATATTTTCTGGATTTTGGTTTGAGATAAGGTCAAAATTAAATTGTTGTCCACCATCTTTTGATGTTATAAGTTCCAAAAAAGGATTCATATCAATATTTTTTGCCCATTCAATTGATCCTAAGCAAGCATTGCTGAACTGGGGCCATTCTGAATGAAATATTAAGTGATTCTCGACGAAGTTAGATGATATTAGGATATCGTCTCCTATGAGGATTATAATTCGGCCAAGAGCATTTTTTATTCCCACATTTCTTGCCGCTGCCGGCCCTGAATTTTCAATATTAAAATATCTAAAATTTAACTTTGTAATCTTATTGTATTCCTCAAGAAAATATTGAGTACTATCTTTAGAACCATCATTTACAACAATTAATTCAAAATCCTCTTTAGGATAAGTTTGGTTTTCAATAGCCGCTATGGTCTTTTTTAATATATCAATCCTATTATATGTTGGAATTACTATTGAGGTTTTGTATTTATGCTGTTTTATCTGAATGTCGAATCTCTCAAAAATTGATTTTGCTTGAATTGAGGCTGGTTTCTCATAGCCCAATAATTCTAAAAGGGTTGGGAAAATGTCAACCATTTCTATTGGATATTCGAGCCTTGTATTTAGGCCGCATCCAGTACTTATTAACTTCGCCCAATTACCGCTAACCTCTGGCAAATAGCCATGTAACCCTCTGCAAGGTATTTCCCGCTGAAAAAAATTAGGAAATATTCCTATCCCATCGTTCACGACAAAAATTAAATCCCCGAATTTATTGTGTTTAAAGCAGAAATGCAATCGCTTATAATCAGTTTCGTTCAATACTCTCCCATCGGGGATTGAACTTAATAATTCAAATACCCTCTTCGCTACTTTTTCATTAAAAAACCAAAACCTCGCCTGTGTCGAATCCAGAAAATAAAGGAAATCATTCTCAAATTTAAGATCGATTCCTTTGAGCATTGATTCGATGTCAATATTCTTTTTTATTTTCACTTGCCCGTGGTCTCCAAAGATAATACTGCGAACAGCTGGGAAAGTCTGATTAAGTTTCTTGAATATTTGTCTTATAGCCTCATCGATTTCCTTAAGTACACATTTTTGTTTGTCTGAATGGGGACCCGATTCATGACCAGCCCAGTCCAATTCTGAAAAATGGAGGTAGATAAAGTCTAAATTCGGATTAAGACTGCTAACGAACTGCTCCATAACGCCTTTTGTCGTACCAGGTCCCTCCGGGTATGCTATCCATAGCCACTTTTTTCTGTCACTTCTTAAATAATCAAAAAGTGTTTTATGGCCGGTTATAGCTGAAGGGTCTGTAGTATGATATTTTTCAGAAAAGTCGAAATATTTAAGCAGCTCAAAGGGAATCTCGGCAGGACTGCCGATATGCTTTACTAAACTATAGCCTCTTCTTTCCGCTTCTGCTCTTACAGCGCGTGAGATTCTGCTTCTATCTTTATGTCTGATTTTAATGGAACGGAAGAGGGAGTCTACAGGATTGTAACAGAACATATGGGCTATATCACAATCTTCAGGCTGAAGCCCTGCAAAAAATGCAGGTCGAAGCTCAAATGCAAAGGTTTCCTTGACTACCCCCTCTATGTTCAGTTCCCCTAAAGAATAAAGAAAAGGCGAATCAAGAGGGTTTACGTAATCATGCCTTAGTCCATCAATCAGTATCAATAACACAATATTTTTATCCATAATCATCAATGATACAGCTCATGCCAGAGACAAGCTGTCCTTTCTCTTAAACTTTCCCATCCTGTAGTTTGGAAAGAAGTTTTTATTATATCCTTCAACTCTTTCTTTGCCATTTTTAAAATCCTTCTTCTACGAAAAAAAGAGGCCTCTAAGTATAATAGAAGCAATAATTCTACCCGCTCGATTGGTTGGTTGGTAACCAAAATCTTCCTTTTTAAAGCCTTCCAAATTTTTTCCCCTGGTTGTGTTGATCCTAGCTCAAAATATTCAGAAATGACTTTACCATACTCATGGATTGCCTTTTTCCAATACTCGATAGCATCAAAATCGATAAGTGTAGAAGGTCGAAGTTTAAACTCTGTTGCTCTTTCATTAAGTTTCTGCAAGTCCTTTTCTTGGGGAAACTCTGCTTTAAATATATCTCGTCTTTCTTGATAGCTATGATGATATTTGCCTCTTTTAATTAATAGAGCTTCTACACATGCAGAAACAACTTTTCCAGTCTGATTCACAAGAAAGAATTTTCCCTCCGTTGTCATACATTGTTGTTCAAACTTTTCAGAATAAGCCTCAATAGCGCAAATCAAACGGTTGAGAAGTAGAGTTTTTCCTGATTCAGGGTCGACATAGCCTTCTTTGTATTGCGGTATCAAATCAATGAGGTTCTCTCCCCAGAGATGCCGTCCGCCATATTTTAGGTCATAGTTAAACTGAGTTGGAGGCAAAGTGGTTAAGTTGAAGTATTTAATAGGAATCAGGTCAAGAAGTCTAATGCCTATTTCACCTACTATATTATTTTCCATAGATCGGAAATCCGTTTTGTCATCGTCAGAAATAATGACGAAAAGGTCATAATCATTCACAGCCTGAATTCTCCCCTGGCTAATCAGTACACTACCTTCCCCACGGCCAAATCCGCCTCCGAGAATAATTGAATGGATGTGAGTTCTTGCCGTAACTCTCTCAATAATGTGTTTCAAATCGGCAGCTACCGTCTCGTCAACTTTCTTATCATCTAAAACTGTGTATACTCCCATATGCTGGTGGCGTCCTATCTGCTAAATAATTTATAATGATGTTGCATCTTCTTGACTTGAAAATAGTTCCTTTCTTAAGGTGCTTTTAATCCAACTGAAAACATTTCTCAAAGAATATATTTTCTGTTTCAATGGCAATTCCATTGATGGAATAAGTGTCTCAAATTCGTTAATCAAATTGTTTCTCAACTCTATAAGTCTGGAATCAGGGATTTCTGTAAGATTTATTGTTAGCTCTGTTGCATCTTTATTTAAAGAAGCTATATATGATTCCTCATTTGAAATAAGCCCCCTTCCCTTGCATTCTTCGTATAAAATAGTCCCGGGATATGGGACAGGAAAGAAAGGGATATTAAATATTTCATTCCGTTTGAAAAACTCTCGGCTTTCTTGAATTGTTTGTTCCGTTTCACCTGGCATACCTATTATAAAAGTACCTGTTACTATCATTCCTACTTTACGACTTAATGCAATCGATTTATCCACATTCTCTATTTTCTGCCGTTTGTTCATTCTATTCAACATTTCCTGACTGCCTGATTCAATACCGTATCCTATCCATTTGCACCCTGCTCCGTACATAATTTCCAGTGTTTCTTTGTCGACCAGATCCGTTCTCCCGATGCATCTCCATGTAATCTTTATTCCTTCATGGATAATGTTTTTACAAAGTTCTTTAACTTGTATTGGATTGACATTGAATATCTCGTCAAGAAAATCAATATGCCCGATACCATAACGATCAATAACAGTCTTTATTTCTTCAATTACATTATTGACATTACGATGCCGAGTTTTTCTACCAAAATTGCGATAACAGAACGTGCAGTTAAAAGGGCAACCACGTTCGGTAATCATAGTGATACTTGGCACATTTGTGGGCACCAAATAAGAATTTTTCGTGTATTGGTCCATTTCGAATAAATCCCATGCAGGAAAAGAAATTGAATCAATATCCATCGGTGATTCTCTTCTCGTCGAAATAATATCTCTTCCTCTTTTTAGTAAGATATTGGAGATGAGAGCAAAGTCTTTATTTGACCGTATAGCTTCAACAATATCAGTTATGACCTTTTCACCTTCCCCAATACAAACAATATCAATATCTGAATTTCTCAACAGGAGCTCTCCGGCTGTGCATAGAGAGCCACCAGCAAGAACGAGTGCATCAGGGGTATATTTTTTGATTTGCTTTGATAACCATTTGCTATATTGGTAAGCCGTTACCATACTCCCTATTCCAAACAACTTGTATTTACCTTGAGTATTCTTTAGAAAATCAGTTAAGAAATTTTGGTCATATCCGTTTAGATTTATATCAAGGACTTCAACTCCACATTGAGCCTGTCTTAACATGGCACCTATGTACCCTAATCCCATAGGATATGCGCCTTTTGTCGGGTAGGCTGTATTCAATGGAGGGTTTATCAAAAGAGCATACATGTTATATTCTTACCTATCTATGTCCACTTCACTTTTTCCCTGTTTCACACTTACTGCGGAATCAAGGTTGCAGATACCTGACATTTTTTCCGACGCTAATACCTCGAACACAAGGCAATCTGAAACCCAATCTAGGCGCCTGATACCGTTAGGAGTAATCTGGCTTACGGCTGCAGTTATTGTATATTCCCCCGGGACGAGGCACATTTTTTGTGCGAAACTGACTTCCAGGTTGTTATTTTTTGAAACCCTTGGAATATCAACTCCTTTCCAGCCGGTATTTGTCATATAAACATCGACTCCAATTCTGTTGCGAATAGTGAAACCTACAAGAATGTCCCTTAGTTCTTCATAGAATAGCGCCTTTATCTTTATTTCAGTAGCTTCGTTAGTGTTAACCGTCTTTCTAGGTTTCCCCTCACCGTTAAGAATGGTTACGTCAACTATCTCGGCCTGGAATGATCCATATCTCTGGTTTTTCTTACCCACCCTCCTTGAGGCTAACTCTTTGCCGGTGGGTGATTGTTCCTTCTTCATCTCGGACGCAATCTTTTCAAAAATGAGCGCATTATAGACATCCGTTACTTCTTTTGGTTTTCCCCTGTCTATAATTTCTCCTTGGTCCAACAATATTGTTTCTTGACAGTTTTTCTTAATGGAATCCATATTATGCGAGACAAAAACGATTGTTCCCCCTTTTTCTTGGAATTGTTGGAATTTCCATAAGCATTTTTGCACAAACTGTGCATCTCCTACTGATAACGCTTCATCTACTAATAGTATATCCGGTGAACTATGAATGGCTATTGAGAAACCCAGCCTTACATACATCCCGGAGCTATAATTTTTTATGGGAGAATCGATGAAGTCACCAATACCAGCAAATTCTACAATCGAATCAAATTCCTTGTATATTTCCCTTTTCTTCATCCCCAAAATGGCAGCATTGATGTAAATATTTTCTCTACCTGTAAGTAACGGATGGAATCCAGCTCCTAATTCAATGAGTGCCCCCACTTTGCCTTTAATTGTGATTTTGCCCTTATCAGGCCAGAAAATACCATTTAGAAGTTTAAGCAATGTTGTTTTGCCAGAACCATTGGGGCCAATGATTCCAAGTGCCTCTCCCTTTTTCACTTCAAAGGAAATATCATTTAAAGCCCAGAATTCATCTTTTCTCAACCTATCCGACCGTGAACTAAACTTGAGCATATTCCTGCTAATGTCAATTCCTCCATAAAGCATGGATCTTTTTAAAGATTTGCAGTATTTTTTTGACACGTGTTCAACGTTTATTACCGTTTCTTTAT
>Ga0315274_10008722_pt1 | contig 14683 bp, 7 predicted proteins | sample YL17G02_20_MG_FD_203700 | JGI IMG/M metagenome (GOLD analysis project Ga0315274, IMG submission 203700) | Sediment microbial communities from Yellowstone Lake, YNP, Wyoming, USA - YL17G02_20 | ecosystem: Environmental > Aquatic > Freshwater > Lake > Sediment | place: USA: Wyoming | collected... | reverse complement strand
TCAGATGGTATCAGTAGGTGAATCCACCGGCGCTCTGGATGCAATGCTGGCAAAGATCGCCGACTTTTACGATGAAGAGGTGGATGCCGCAGTGGAGGCTCTCACCAAGTTGATTGAACCATTCATGATGATCTTCCTGGGAGGGTCTGTCGGTACCATGTTGGCAGCGATGTATCTCCCCATCTTCAAGATGGCGGGGGCGATCGAGTAAATAATACTCCCTGCTACCTCCTTTCTTCATTCATTTATCCAGAGAGTTATTTTACCCATGAGCCGTGCAAGCTGAATAGCAGGGGTATACCGGCAGGTGACACGGCTTATAGGTTCCACATCTGCAGGAATCATCCATTTATTGATGGCAACAAACGCGTGGCCTTCGTCCTGATGGATATCTTGCTTCATAAAAATGGCTGGGAGATTGTTGCCAGCGAAGAGGAAGCCTATTCGATGGTAATGGAACTCGCAGATGGCAAAATTACCGAAACCCAGCTTGCCCAGTGGCTTAAAAAGCACACCTCAAAACTTGATCGATAACTTGCCGGTGTAAAGGCCCTGCATTAAAATTAAAGAAGCAAGATTTAATCACATGATCTTCGAACGTTTTGGCTTTTTAAGCCGGTGACGCATTTTTTCTGCAGATATTCCGCCTTCTGCTTTTCGCCGTGCACGCGAACGTTCGATGAGGGCAAGAAATTTTGGATTGCCACCCAATGAAACGGTCTCGATGTCTACATTGCTTATGCTTATCAGAGCTGCCACCGGTTTCCCCTCATGGGTAATAATCACCGGCTCCTTTTTTACCTTTCTTGTATAATCTGCGAGAGTCTGGGTAGTCTTGGTAACTTCTACAGTCTTCATAACCTCATTACCCATAGTCAATCGTACATGAGCGTCCTTAAATCCAAGCCCCATAATAGGAAGTCAGAATTAAGTATGCTGTCCCCGGAATTCCCTGCCGAACATTTCTGGTTCCATGGTGTTTGATACGTCTGACAGCCTAACAGATGCCCCGTCAAGGGGGTGAAGAGGTGTATTGGTTATAGCACGTAATCACGTCAGTCCACACAGTCTGTTCACTTACATAGGCGTTGTATTTATCGATTACATCAGTCCAGGTTGAACATCCCCCTCCCTGTGTTACCGTAAATGTTCCCCCAGCTATAGTCATAGTACCTGTCCTTGAACTGGTACTTGAGTTTGCTAAAACAGAATAATTCACTGTTCCATTGCCTGTACCACTGCTTCCTGAAGTAATCGTAATCCAAGAATCATTGCTTGTTGCAGTCCATGAGCAGTTACTTGATGAGGCTGTTACACTAACATTTCCTATTCCACCATCAGAGTTGTAGGATTGGCTTGTGGGAGAAATGGTGTAGGTACAAGTCAATCCAGACTGAGTAACTGTAAATGTTTGCCCAGCTTCTGTCATTGTTCCTATTCTTGAACTGGTACTTGAGTTTGCTGAAACGGAGTAATTAACTGTTCCATTGCCTGTTCCGCTATTTCCCGAGGAAACAGTTATCCAACTACTGTTACTTGTTGCAGTCCAAATGCATTCACTTTGAGTAGTTACACTTACATTACCAGTTCCTCCAGATGAACTAAAAGACTGGTTCGTGGGTGAGATATAGTAGGTACAGTTAAGAGCAGATGTAAAGTCTATTCCAGTTTGATTTGCTCCATTGATTGTTACTGTCCAATTTGATGGGGTGAAGGTGTAACCAGATTTGCTGGGCGTTATAGTATATGTACCATTAGTTAGTCCAGAAAAAACGTAGTTACCTAAAGAATCTGTTGTCGTACTATTTGAGTCACTATCAGACAACGTTATTGTTACATCAGCTTGTACTGCACCAGTGACAGTACCTGATAGTGAGAAAATTATACCTGCACCGGCATCTGCAATGGGTTCAGTAGCTATTGGTTGATAATTTACTACTCCTAAAGAAACATCATCATATTTGTCATATATCAAAGAATCTATAACGGAAGTATCGGTCGTTCCCCACCAATTGTTATCAGCAGAAGCGTTACCTGACGCATAGAAAGCGAGAGTATTTCCAATAAAGTTGTTATAATTGACATGAAATACACCTACATAATTGTAGCCAATTGCCGTCTCATTGTCTATAAAGTTATTGTATGTGATAATTAATTCAGAATTACGCAACCCTGATATTGCACTATTGTTGTTAATAAAATCATTATGCGATAAATTCAAAGCACCTGGATGACCACCAGCAGCACTAAAAACAGCCCCGTTATTTCTAAACACACAGTAAGTCATTGTAGTTATGGGACAATACAAAAAGTATATTGCCGTAGATGCATTTTCAAATATGCAATGATCAATAATATTTACCCCTGATACACCTACATAAGAAATGCCTCCCCAAAAAGAAGAATTTGTCGAAGTAAAAGTTATTGGCTTGTCAGTTGTACCTTCTGCTTTTATTCCTCCCTGTGCTTTTATTTGTATGCCTGGGTAAACTTTGACAGTCACACCAGAATTGATTTGAAGAGTAATCCCTTCCCATATCTGTAACGTACCCGTTATAATGTAGGGACTATTTTCTTCCGTCCAGATTGTATTTTCAGTTATATTACCGCTTACTGAAGTATCAGCGTAGGAATAAGCTGCAATATTTAAAAAAAAGAAGAACAGAGAAAAACTTGTTAAGCATCTAGCCTTTTTCATTTTTATGCTCCCTAAGTTTTGAAATTTTTTTAAAATGGGGCAGTTTTCAACAGGTGAGGAAAAAAAATGTGAACCCGTCCCCGATTTCTCATTTCCCCGCATTGCGTATGACTGCGTGTTGGCGGCAGTTTATTTTATACCCACTTCAATCAAATACTTCAAAGTAGTCTCTGCTTTTGTTTTAAGAGTTATTAATTGTTTTGGAGTCAGGTCAGATTTAATCTTATGGGTCTGTTCGTTGAATAAATCAACAAACGTTAGAATAGATTTTACATCATCATTTATGAAATCAGTCATTGATGAGTGATTGATTTCCCTACATATGTATAAAAGTCTGGCCTTCCTTGTCGGTCTGCCATTGTGATACAATTTAGATTTTTTATTCCAATTTTCTATTTTCTTGTCGGGAGCTAGTGTATGAATTACATGAGTGAATAATTCCCTAACTGAGGTTGCAAAGTGTCGTACTTTGTCAGGAGTATTTGAGTTTATTGCCGCATTTGCACCGCTCCAAAGTTGTTTAAGTTCTGGATTTAGATCGTTTAATAAGGAGTAGATATTTGACTCTGACTCATAGTATATATCAGCTTTTAACTCCTCTTCTTCAATTTCTTCATCTTCTTCAACTGATATAACTTCTAATAAATTAGCTGAGTTAAAGTAAGATGCTGGAATGTCTTTTAATAGAAAGGGATTTATTTGAGTAATTGAGGCAGGATTTGCTTCAAAGCTTTTGAATAAATTATTATAAGAATTGGATAGGTCAATAAAGCTCCCGGCAACTTGTAATCTTAAGGGTTCAACTAACTCTAGTTTACTACCGATATTTTCTAATCCTATATGTAGGAGTGATTTCTCTGCGTGAATTGTTAATTCAGAGATTTTGGAAAGGGTTGTCTGGATCGCAAAATTATTGACTAGGGGATTGTCAATCTTTAGTTCATACAATTTGCTTATTCCTAAGTCTATCTGATATTGTTTTGACGCAGTTACTAATAATAAATCCTTAAATGGTTCCTGAATTTTTAGAACATGGTTTGAGAAGTCACTTATTTGATTTATCCAGTCAGACTTTGAAATGCTTTCAGTAATCAAAGAAACTTGATCTGTCTTCATCATGTTCGCAATCAAAAGACTTGAAGAGTGAGCAATATCTAACGCAGGAAAATCTACTTTTGGTTGGGCTACTAAACTTAGGGTTTCAGGAATCTTTAATGCATTGAAACTCTCAGTAAATTTTGTTAATGAGGATTGAATTGTCGGACCAATAATATTTTCTGGAAACAAATTTATTCTTGTCGAAAGGAGCTCTGCTTGTTTCCTTAGGGAGTACAAGGGGTCAGTAACTGAAAGATAAGGTTTGTCCTCGTCCATTTTAGTTTAACAAATCGTTAAAAATAAATGAGAACAATTGGGGACGGGTTCATATTGTTTTCTTTTCTTCTAGGGACATCACCTATTTCCTGTTGAAGATCCATAGACGGAAGTCAGAATTAAGTAGGCTGTCCCCGGAATTCCGTACATACCGCCTAACGTTCCCAGCATAAAAGAAGTTTTTGCGAAGCAAAAATTTGGGTGAGTGCCGTAAGGCGCGAACCTTTTATGCTGGGTTAGGCGATGCGGCGACGAATGTTCAAAAGTCATATTTTCATACATTCCATTCGTCCAAGATTCTTTTTAGATAGCGCATGACTGGCCCACGCTTCAAGTGCTGATGTGCAAACTGATTTCGGTAACTTCGAAGGCACCCATAACAACTATCATTATCACCACACCCACAACTACCATTAACCCTATCAAGTGCGGCTTTTAAACAAGCGTGGAGTATCTCCTTATCTTCAAGACGGGCAACAAGTCCCGCCCCTCCGGGTACATTGTCATAGAGGACAATAGGAGGAATGAGACTACCACTCTCGTAGGCTACTGTTGTGCTCAAGTCGGTTGGGGGGACTTCCAGAACCCCAGCAGCTCCCTCAACCAAAGCATAGGCAAGAGAGTAGGCGAACCATATGCCATCGGTATAGTCTTGGGGTAGTTCAAAAAGGAACCGAATCTGAAGGACATCGGTGATGAACTCATGTCCAAGGGAAACCCGCTCAAGAGTACCAGAACAGTTTTCCCCATAGGGGTTTTCATGTGAACTTTTGGTCTCACGAAACCCAGCCCCACATGAACCGCAGATATAGAAGCCTCCGCCTCTCCGTCCTTCACACAGAACAACCATTTGCCCGGGTGAGACCTTCGTTAACTTGATAACTGTGAAATCAATTTCACCAGGGTGTGCCCCTGTTAAACCCACAAAGTATGGTCGTGTGGTGAAGACCCGAGCCGACCGGCCCCTAGGCTCCTTTGGTTTATTAAGGTCGGTCAAGAAGCCAAATTTTGGTATTATGAACTTGTGCTCTCCCAATTCTTTGCAACATGTTTCTGACAGATTTTGATCCAGCATCTCTTTTTTTATAAACTTCTGGTGCTGGAGGCAGTAATGCCAACGTTCCCACTCCTTTTCTGCCACCCTTTTTATAGCATAAGAGGTCCATTCTTTCTTGTTAGCAACGAGTTTGCTGGTTGGAGCAAATTCTGCTATGGCAATAGAAAGGTCTCTTTGAAGAAGGACTTCAAGAGATTCTGAGGTTTGCTGTGTTCTGTGGGGGTCCAATTCTACCACATCTACTGGAAAACCATATTTCGGGATTATAGCTTTTCGTGAGAGAAAAGATAGGACAGGTTCGCTGGCAATGGTTTCTGCCCTTCGCTTTGCCCAACCAGCTTTACCATACTCTCCTTTTGAAGCAGAAGTCCTTTCAATCTCTTTCGCAGTTCTAAAATCGCTTGTAATCTCTGCTTCGGCAAGCGCAAATCTACTGTCATTTCCTATTATGTTTTGGATCCACCCATCATTATTTAATCCTATCTTATTTGTCATCTCTGTTGGAACAATACCTCTTAGCGACTCTTCCAGTATGGCCTTGTGTTTTTGTAAAAAGTCAGAGAGAGCACTGACCCCTGAAGGATGTTCGAGGTCGCCGAATAAACCTTCAACGCTCTCAAATCGATTATGAAAATCTCTAAAAAAGTAGGAGAGTGCTGTGGCAGCAATATGTCGGATGATAATCTTCTCATTTCTTAAGCTAATTACGGGGGGTTGAACAATTCCTTTAAGGATTCGATTATTGGGTTCAGCAAAGTGGTATAAATCATGAGGAGCACGACGACAAAAGGTTATCGCAAATCCTGGGAAACCACTCCGTCTTCCTGCTCGTCCTACCCGCTGAGTATAGTTAAAAGCTTCTGGCGGAACATTGCGCAAGAAGATAATATCTAAGTCACCAAGGTCAACTCCCAACTCAAAGGTCGTGGACGAACTGAGAACGTGAATCTCTCCTGCCTTAAACGCCCTTTGGAATTCCCTTGCTTTCTCCTTGTCAATCTGTGCTGTATGTTCTTCCACCCGCAATACTCCTGGTAGGTTGTCTTCGTAAAGCAACCGATAATGGTTCGCTTCTAACTCATTTGCCTTAATCTTTTGAACACTGCCTGGGCATCTATGGCGTATGCAAACACCACCTACGGGGACGGTTTGGAGTCTGGCACAGGTGTCACACTGGAAAAGAATATCTTCATCTGAAATTGGGAAAGCCCTCCACCAATCTGGATTCAGTCTACGAGCATCGTCAACAGAAAGTAGAAACCGATCTTGTGATGCAATTGATTCATTACTTAGTTTGAAGGCTTCCCAGATGATACGAAGAACCTCTAATGCTTTTTCATTTGCCTCTTGTTTTGGCATATCTTTTTTTGTTAAAAGTTTGATGAGAAACTGAGCCCTCTTACCCATTTTACCATCCCAACTTCGCACCGGCCAGAATTTTCTATTCTTTGGACGGTGCGGAGGACCAATTCGGACTTTCATTTGAGATGCCTGAATATTGAGGTCATTCCAGCTTAATGGAACATCGCCAGCAGTCCGTAGCTCTACAGCTCTGTCTGCTCTCATAAAGTCCAAGAGAATAAAAATCAGGTCTCGTGCTTCCTGTTCGTTCTTCAAAGACCAAGGAGGAGAAAAGAGAATGTCTGGAACCTTAAATTTTTCAGGCCACTTGATATACCATCGAAGAAGCCCAACACCTTCAAGGGAAATTCTTAACTCGTCGGTCAGGAATTCACGGTAAAGAGCGCACCAGATATTCGCGCGAATCTGAGGTTCATCATCAGATTCCTTTTTTTTGAAGTTATCCCGGTAATCATGAAACGCTTTATCAGTAAGCGTATAGAGATTAATTCCATCCACAGGATATTTCGAGAAACTTCGCACTATTTTGAGAACCAGATTACGGCTCAGAATGTCTTTATACGAGTTTTCGAGATACCATGCAAAGAAAGCGGCTTCCTGACGGCCATCAGCAAAAGCAAGCACCTTCCTTCTTTCTTTTGGAAGCTTTTGATAAAGTGTAGTAGCAATTACAGCATGAGGACCATCGGTACCATGAACCACCTCACGCACAGGGTCTGGAGCACGATATCCACAGACGCTGCATTTTGGTATCTGGTCTTCTCTCTCTTCCGCTCCTTCCTGTTGCTCAACGAGTATTGAGTTTGTGTGCCCACATCTCAATTCGCTCTGTCTCCGATTGACCTGCACCATCGCACTACACTCGATGCAGAGTCGAAACATTTTCCTTTTGGATTCGGTATCTTCTTCATCACTTTCCTCAACTACAACAACTTCAATAGGTCGAAAGAAGGTTGCTCCAAAATCTGGATGACCTGGGTCCCGTATGGCCTCCCGTAAAACCCCGTCCCCAAATCTGCCAACAAGATAGTGCTGACCGCACTCTCGGCAGAGGGCAATTTCAAATACAGCCCCTTTTTTATCTTGGCTACGACGTTCAAGGAATAGACGCTTGTGAGGGAAGTAAGACACGAAGGCGCCTTCAAGTGAGCGAAGGAAGAAATGGTAACGAGCAGAAAGGAGTGGTGTATTAGATGAAGGGTCATGAGCCTTTATAAGCAATTCAATGAGTTCGGATAAAGCTCTTTTACGCATTTCTTTTGGCAAATCTGAGAATATTTCATCGGCAAGATCATTAACTTCTTTAGGCTCTGATGTGATGAGTTGACGAAGTTTGGTTGAACGGCGGTCATGTTGAAGAATCAAACCGCCCTCTTTAGACCCATCCGAACCTTCAGGAATCGTTAATCCGAAGCGACGAGCAATTTCAAATAACACCTGGTTGGAGTTTGAATCAAATGCTTGTCGGATCAATCGGTAGTCATCCAGAGAGATGTCTACTGTACCCATATCAGGAATTGATTCGGTTCCCCCTAAAATCACATCCTCTTCCAGAAAGCCCTCTCCAAATAAGTCTGAGGCGAACTTCGCAACGGCTGCTTTGTCACTTTCTCCTTTCGCAATAGTTGCGCTTGTGGCAATGCATCTGAATGGTCCTGTGCGACCACCTTCTCTAAGCCTTCCTTTCAATCGCCGGATGAGCATACCCATCTCAATGCCTTTAGAACCTCGATACTGATGAGCTTCATCTATTACAAGAAAAGTCCACCATCGAGCACGACCATTGTCAAAAAGGGGGCTATCATCAGGTCTAATGAGAAGATATTCCAGCATAGAGTAATTGGTCAACAGGATGTGAGGTGGATTTTCCCGCATCTCCTTGCGTAAGACAAGTTCACCGGGAAGCCGTTCGGCAATATGGTCTCGTGCGTGGCGCCTTGAATCATTCTCATCTTCTGGTGTTTCACCTATATATTGACCAAATGTGAATTTAAATGGTGAGCCTGCTTCCTGAATCTGTTTACAGATTTCTTTCCCAAGCCGATCCCGCTGGTCATTTGCCAGAGCATTCATCGGGTAGAGTATGAGTGCACGCACTCCCGGTCCTAATTGCCCTGCTTGAAATTCCTGTAATAGATGAAGGAGAATGGGATAGATAAAGGTTTCTGTCTTTCCACTGGCTGTTCCTGTAGCAACGACCACATTATGTGACTCCCCGAATACTTTCTGAATAGCTCTTTCCTGATGCAAGTAGAGTGGTCTATCGCCCCGCAAAGCCTTTAAGAACCCCTCGTCAGGCGGGTTAGGAAGAAGTTCTTGAAAGAGTTCACCTGTTCTTTTCCCGCGTTTGAACACTGGAGTAGCTTCGAGATAGGGACCTTTGCTCAAGTGACCGGAGCCTAGAGCTTCCCTAAATGATTTCCGTAGGTCTGTATCTTTAAAATAAAAAGTTGTCTCAAGATAGCGCTTGTATCTTTCTTCAACCTGTTCGGCTAAGTTTATTGGATCAATCCGATAATTCTCCAACATCGACATGTCTATTACCTCTCAGTTATAGATTTTAAACTTCCAATATTCCATGAGTGGGATGTTTTTCTTCTTTTATCGTAGGATATATGTAAACGTTTTGCATCCTCCATAGTTAATCCTGCGTTATCAATCTCATTTCTACTAAAACCTTTACCTTTCCTTTTTCCACGGCGACTCTTTACTATTGGCCGTCTCATTGGCAGTGGTTTCGGCGGTGGTTCCGGTTTTACTGGTGGCGGTAACTCAGCGGAAATCTTAAGAACGATAGCATCGTAAGTTTTGGATCCCTCGGACGAAACCCATATTTTCATTGCAAATTCTACTTGCTTGTTTCCAATTTCCTCTGCATCGCAAAAATCTCGCAAAGGAATAGCGATCTCCTTCTTTTCTACCTCCACATTATAAAATCTGCTTTTGATGCGATTAAATCCTACATCGATTTTACTTATCCAGCGCGTGCGAGGAAATTTCACCCAAAGTGCTTTATCAGTAATAGCGGTAAAGTCTTTTCGAGATGAAGAGACGGTTTTGTCCGTCCAATTGGTAGGAACTATTCCCATCCGGCCAACACACCACCATATCCTTTCCACCAAAACCGTGACTTTGATTTCAGCATCTCCATCCCTTACAAACCAGTGAGTCTTATCGTAATCATGCTTAGGGGGTACTGTTACAATTATCATATCGTTTTCTCGGTGAATCTTCAAAGCATGGTGCATCTCCTCACCCGCCGGTTCGACTTTGCAATTGGCTTGATGAATGAATTGAACTGTAACATCATTATATCCGACTGGTTCAGGCAAACATTCGGAGTTCATTATTTGAATGTCTCTCAATCCAGCAATAAATCTAAAGTCCATACTTTCTAATAAATCATCGTCCTTATCGTAAATACGAACGAAATACCAACCGCCTCGCCGATTTGTTAACTCGTCTGGCATATGCTGCTCGTTAGCACCTTCTTGTGGAAAAAATTGCATCCGCCATCTATTTCTACCACTTCCTTCTTCACATACAACGACCACTCCAACGTTATTCCATTCTCGTTCATCAATCGTTTTAATACGAGGCGGTTCTTCACCAAAAAGAGGTCCCATATCATCAGAAGAATCAAATATTTCATTTCCTATCAGTTGGAAGTGAGAACTTCCAAACTCTACTTGGATTCGTTCACCCGTTGTGTCAACAAATGCAATAGGTGTATCTCCATTCTGTCTTAGGCCAAAGAAATGTGCCTTGTATCCCTCTAATTGAACATTTTCTGGTGCAACAGGGGCACCGCCTGACATCTCTTCGTCGCGTTTCCATTCTTCTGGAACTATGGCTAGGTAGTAGCCACTTGTGGGGCGATTAACCAATCTACCCAATCCTTTCCAGTTTCTTCGCATTTTGAAAATCAGATAATTTATTCCCTCTTTCATTATAGGAATATCTTTTTCTCCTTCTGTCCAAGCAACTTTTACTGTGCCTTCGATATAATGAAGAGGGTAACGTACTTCCTCTGAATTATCCTTCTCAAGTACCTCACTGTTTTGCGTTATGCTTAGCGACTCAAACTCTTCAGGCACTTCTATGCCAACAATCCATCTCCACCTTTCATTCCAACAAATAATTTCTGGTTTCAGAGAGCGTGTTTTTTGCTCTGTTGATGGTTCTACCCCGGGCTGTGTTGTTGAACCTCTTGGCCTTCCTCCTCTTTTACCAGGCGGTAGCCTTTTCGCTAATTCCTGCTTTTCTTCCTCTTCCCTCTGCCTGATCTTTTCTAATCTGGCTTTCTCTTCTTCTCCTTTTAAACGACGTTCTAATTCCTCTTTTTTCTTGGCCTCTTCTTTCCTTGCTTTCTCTTCTTCGTCTTTCCTTGCCTTCGCCTCTTGCTCTGCCTTGCTTTCTTTCTCCTCAGCCTCTAATCGTTCTCTCTCTGCCTTCTCTTTACTGGCTTTTTCTCTTGCTTCTCGCTCTATCTTTTCTTCTTCAGCCTTTATCTTCTCTAATCTCTCCTCTTCTTTTCTGAGAGATTCTCCTTCTCTTTCCTCTGCTGCCTTCTTCTCTGCTTTTATCCTCTCCTCTATCTCATGTTTGAGCGCGGTAGCCAAACGAGCCTTTTCTTGTGCATTTTTCTCGGCTTCATCCTTGACCTTCTTAGCGACTAATTCAGCCTCTTTATGGGCTTTATCATCAGCCTCTTCCTTTGCCTTCGCCTCTACCTCAGGCTGCTTTCGTGAATCTTCAGCCGCCTTCTTGGCTAATTTCTCTTGCTCTTTTTGTGCCTTCTCTTCTTCTTTCTTTGACTCGCGCCATCTCTTACGCTTATTAATAATAAATCTTGCAACAATTATCACCGATACAGCAAAAAACACAATGGGGATTAATACAATAATATCCATGATCTCTACCTATTTTACGTCGCCGTTTCGCCTAACTTGTTCATAGACGAACTGGTTCGCTTATACTCCCTAAATGGGGAAGTAGACGAAGTATTTCGTCTATACCAATTGTAAGTGAATACTTTTAACAGCAGGAAATAGCATAACCACCCAAATTGTCAAGCTTTGTCAACTCATTTTCCTTAACCTCTTTCCTTTTCCCCCATTCAATGCTAATCTCAAAAACAATTCATTCATAAATAACCACCACCTTTTATGTCCTCTATCCTTCTCTACACCGCTATCTTCCTCACCTCACTCTCTACCCTTACCCTTGAGATCACCTTAACCAGATTCTTTTCCATCGCTCAGTGGTATCACCTTGCCTTCATGGTTGTCTCCATAGCCCTGCTCGGGATTGGGGCGAGCGGATCGGTGCTCATGCTCTTTCCTGCGCTCCGGAAGGTACACTTAAATAAAATTATCCCTGTTACTACCTTCGCCCTTTCTCTTACTGCTCTCGGCTCCTATCTCATTGCCAATCAAATCCCCTTCGAGATGGTAAGGCTTTCGTACGATTACCGCCAATTCCTCTACCTCTTCCTCTACTACCTGCTCTTCTCACTCCCCTTCTTCTTCGGGGGTCTTACGATTTCTCTCGCCTTGAGCCAGATCCCCTCCAAAGCGAACTCTATCTACAGTGCTGACCTTTTTGGTGCAGGGAGTGGCTGCCTTTTAGCTCTCCTTATCCATGCTTTGGGCGGAGTAACCCTGTGCCTGCTTGCTGCCTGTACTCTGAGTGTCATTGCTTCAATCGTCACCGCCGTGAAAAATTCAAAGTGGCTGTTGACCGCAGGGATATTTCTTCTCCTATTCACCGCTTTTCTCTTTGCTCAAAAACCATCCTGGTTCCAATTGAAGATCTCCCCCTATAAGGACTTGAAAGTAACTCTCCGCTACCCGGAAGCGAAGCATATCCTCACCTGTTTCAATACCTTCTCCCAGGTGGATGTGGTTGACAGCCCGGCTGTGCGCTTCGCCCCCGGTTTGAGCCTGAAATACCTGAAGCCCCTTCCTCCCCAGCTCGGTTTCACCGTTGACGGCTCGAATCTGAACTCCATCACCCGCTATCAGGGGAATAAGGAAGAGCTTATGTTCACCTCTTACCTTCCTTCTGCCTTTGCCTACTATCTTAGAAAGGTAAAATCTGTTCTCATCCTTGAACCCCAGGGAGGATTGGATGTGCTCACCGCATTGTATCACGGGACAGAGGAGATCGAAGGCACGGAGAAGAACCCTCTCCTTGCTGACCTCATTTCTCAAAAGTTTGCCGGTTTTACGGGAGGAGTCTTTCAGAGACAGGATGTGAAGCTGATCAGGGAGGAAGGACGGGTTTATCTCTCCCATTCTCCCAAGAATTACGACCTGATTGAGCATTCCTTAACGAGTACCCTCGGTGCATCCTCAGGCGGCATGTTCGGACTGGTTGAGGAGTATCCATTAAGCAGGGAGGCCTTCTCTCTTTACTACGACCACCTGAATCCTGATGGTTACCTCTCTTTCACTCTCTACCTGATCCCGCCTCCCAGGCAGGAACTGCGGCTGATCTCAACTATCATTTCCATGCTTGAGGATAAGGGGGTACCAGATCCTGCAAGGCATTTCATGCTCATCAGGAGCTGGGGGACATGCACTATCCTCGTGAAGAAGGGGGAAATTGCAAGAGAAGAAATTCTCAAGGGAGATACGTTTCTCAAACGGTGTAATTTTGACTGGGTTTACTACCCGGGCATCACGCCGGAAGAAACCAATATCTACAACCTCCAGTCTGAACCGATTTACTACCGCATGGCTTCATCACTCCTGAACCGGGAAAGGAGTAATCAATTTACCAGGGAGTACCTCTTTGATATAAGCCCGGTTGTGGACGACCGGCCCTTTTTCCATCACTACTTCAAAGCTGAGAGAACCAGGGAAACCTACCTGAGTGCAGGGAAAAAGTGGCAGTTTCTCCTCGAAGGAGGCTACTTCATACCTCTTGTCTTCTTCCAGTCCCTCCTTATCAGCATTGTCTTCATTCTCCTTCCCTTATTTTCTTCTGGGGGTAAAGGTGCAACAGGAGTGAAGTCCATTTCTCTCTTGAGCTATTTTCTCTTCATCGGGGTAGGATTTATGTTTATCGAGATCCCCCTGATCCAGAGGTTCATCCTCTTTCTCGGTCATCCCGTATATGCCTTTTCCATCTGCCTGCTCTCTCTCCTGATCTCATCCGGTGCGGGGAGTCTCTTATCCGGGAAGCTGGTTCCTCCTGAAAACAGGGTCATCCATCTATTCCTCTTTTTCTCCATCGGGGTGGCCGCAATCCTCTATACCTATTTCCTGCCCATCCTCTTCTCATCCCTCGGAGGATTAAACCTCGTATCCCGTCAAATCCTCTCGTGCCTTATCATCTTTCCCCTTGGATTCATCTTGGGTATGCCCTTCCCTCTCGGAATCCGGCTTCTGGGAAACCATTCCCCGGCACAAATCCCCTGGGCCTGGTGTATCAATGGATGTGCTTCGGTTGTGAGTTCGGTTGGCGCTATGATGATAGCGTTACGCGGAGGGTTCGGGCTGGTACTGAACCTTGCTGCCCTGTCCTATCTTCTTGCCCTTTGTTCTCTGCTTCTTAGCAGTTTGCAGAAAAAGCAACTGTTTGTAAGGCTGATCAAAAATGTCCAGATGCAAGGCGCCCGAAATCCTGAATAAAACGTTTGGTCGTTCTTACGATAGAATTTACCGCAGGAGCGGCCTTCGGTCTTTTGTACCTCTGCAACGACGAAGGACGAGGGGAACGACGCAGATGGTCGTTTTTCAGCAGCCTGTTAATGTCTTTCCGCTTCACCGGTCATAGGAACAAAACGGACACCGGTGATCTCTCTCACTTTTAAATCCCCTTTCACCTTGGTAATCAGCGTAAGGGTCTGATGGAAGGTAGTTTCACCGAGAGGGACAATCAGTTTTCCTCCCTCCTTGAGCTGTTCGATGAGAGATGGAGGGATGTGGTTGGCAGCACAGGTGATGATGATTGCATCAAAGGGGGCATTTTCTTTCCAGCCAAAATAGCCGTCTCCGGCTTTAACGCTTACTTGCGTGTAGCCCAGTCTTTTCAGAAGTGCGGCGGCTTTCTGAGCGAGAGTTGGTCGTATCTCAATGGTAAATACCTTAGTCCCCAGTTCAGCGAGGATTGCAGCCTGATAGCCCGAACCGGTTCCGATTTCAAGGACCTTCTCTCCGGGCTTAGGCGACAACCACTGGGTC
>Ga0315274_10008721_pt1 | contig 14683 bp, 13 predicted proteins | sample YL17G02_20_MG_FD_203700 | JGI IMG/M metagenome (GOLD analysis project Ga0315274, IMG submission 203700) | Sediment microbial communities from Yellowstone Lake, YNP, Wyoming, USA - YL17G02_20 | ecosystem: Environmental > Aquatic > Freshwater > Lake > Sediment | place: USA: Wyoming | collected... | reverse complement strand
GGCGACCGTGTTTGTGTCGCGCGTGGGGGCGTACTGAGTGGGTATAGAGATAGAGGAGAGTGTGCGTGTGGCGTGTGTAGGGCGCCTGTGCGTGTGCGAGCGGTGGCGGCAGTGGCGGTCCCCGTCGAAGGCCCGCAGGACGCATCGCTCCGCGCCTCTCACTGCGCGCGCTTGGCCCCCCAGTTTTTCGCCCACCGTCGATCGTGGCCCCCCGACCTCCGCGACCGCAGCGGTCCCGGGGTCTCAGCCGCGCCGGGGCAGCCGGCGGGGCCGGGCCGCGCCGGGGCCGCGTCCCCCCCCGTCCGATGCGGACTCTCCGCGCTTCGTTCCCGCTGCGGCCGACGCCGGGATGGCGCGCGTGCGCCTATTTCGCCGGCCCGCATTTCGCCAACGCCATCCAACTCACCGTGGGCGTATTTTTTCTCGCTCTTTTCGTCGTAGTACCTGGCCTGAGGTTTCCGATGTCCTGTCAAGCCGCCGGGGTGTACGCAGCCCTGCTATTGCAGCTTTTTCCCAATGCGCTCATGGGCGGCCGCATCGCGGCGGCTTTTATCGCTTCTGGCTCCGTCGCCATCGGCGCCGGCCTCGGCGGCGCCGCCGTGCACGCGGCGTGGGCCGCTGCGGGCTCGGGCTCGGCGTCGCTCGTGCGCGCGGTCAAAGAGACGCTGGCGGGGCCGCCGAGTCCTGCCAAGAGCGCGATACTGGCCAAAATTGCTGCCGGCCAGAACGCGGCCGCCGGCGCGGCCGCGGGCGCCGCGGTCGCCAAACCCAAGCCGACGCTTGGCGAGGCCGCCGCGTTTCTCACCGAGCTCCCTATCGTCGGCGCCAGCTATTACGCCGTCCTCTGTGTAGCCGCCGTCGTCATGCTGGGCCTCTTCTCCGTCGTGCGCTGCGACCCAAAAAACAAGGCCGCCGGCGGCCTGGGCACCATCCTCGCCCTCGTCGCCGGCCTCGTCATCGCCAACGCGGGCGCTGTGCCCGTCGTGGGCATCATGGCGTTTTGGAAATCCGTGGTCCTCGACCTGATCCGCATGGGCCTCGTCGCGTCGGCGGCCGTGCTCCTGTCGGGCGTCCTGGTCCTCCCGTCCACCGCCTCCGACGCCGCCCTGCGCACCCTGGCCGACGCCCTGGAAGGCGTCGGCCAGTGCATGAGCGGGTACGGCGCCGGCGGCCCCGGCGCGGCCGAGTCGCGACCCGGCACCGCTGCGTCCGGCGCGCAGACCGCGCGCTCGCGCCCGCGCCTGCTCCCCCGCTCCGACGCGCACGCCGCCGCCGCGGCCTCGCTGCGGCGCGCGGTCGCGCGCGGGAGGTCGGCCGCGCTGGACGCCGAGTCGGACAAGGCGGTGTTGCAGCGGTTGAGATCCGACACGGAGCCAGCGGCGGCGCGCGCGCCCGGCAGTTCCCACCACCGCCCCGCCCCCGCGGGCGACGACGACGCCCCCCCGGTCACCGCGTGGAGAGCCCTGCTCGCGCGCGCGGCGACCGAGCTGGCCGAGGCGTCGTTTGAGCCGCCGTGCCTGTTTGCGGGGCGGGGGCCGTTTCGGGGCGCGCGGTGGCGGGCGGTCGTCGCCGCGGCCGACGCTCTTATCGGGCGCTGCGCCGCGCTGGAGGAACTTGTGCAGTGGGAAGATGGCTGCGCCAGGGCTGCGGCGGCCGACGCTGCCGCCTCTGCCGGCGGCCGGGACGTCGCGGCCGCTTTCCGTGCGGCCGCCGCTGCCGCCGCGACCGGCGTCGCCGTCCTCTCCCGCGCCCTGCGCGACCCCCGCGCCGCGCCCACCCTCTGGGCCGCCTCCCCGCCCGGCTTGCACGGCGCCGGGTGGGACGCGCTCCAGGAGCGGCTCGTGCGCGCGGCGCACGCGGTGCAGACGGGGTACTGGGCGCGCCTCACCGCGCCCGGCGACGCCGCCGCCGCCGACGCCACGTCGCACGAGTCCATGCTTAACATGCGAGCGCTGCACCACGCGGCCATGCTGGCGGGCGGGGTGGTGGAAGCGGTGGAAGGGCTCGAAGCCGCCGTCGCGCGCGCGCTCGACCTGCCGACCGTGGCGGCCGATAAGGTGGCGGCGGTGAAGCCGGGCGACGACGAGGTGCACGACGCGATCGAGGCCGCCAAGGCGGACATGGACGCCGCGCTGGGGCCGGGCGAGACGCCGCAGCCGCCGGGGAAGGGCGGCGAGGTGGCGCCCACCGCGCCTCCACCCCTTGCTAAGGAACCCAACCCGTGGGCCATGTGGGCCATCACGCTCATTGCCGGCCTATCCGGCCTGCTCGTGTGGGCGCGCCTGGCCAAGGCGGCGGCCGGCACGGCGCGCGCGGTCGCGGCGGCGGCGCGCGGGCGGTCGGTGCCGCCCGCGGCCGCGCCGTCGCCCAAGGCGGTCCAATTCGGCGTCAAGTACTGGATCGGGACTTCTGCGTGCCTCTGCGCGTGCATCATCGCGCTGTGGCAATTCCCGGCCGTCCTGTACGATTGGCAGGCGTCCGGAGTGTTCACCGTCGTCGCGGTCTGCCTCCAACCCATGGCCGAGGAAACAGGGTGGCGCGCCTCCGTCCAGGCCGTCTTCACCCTGGCCGGCGGCGCCGTGGGGTACGCGGTCATGGCGTCTCCTTCCGTCGCCTCGTCCGCGCCCGCCGTCGTCGCGCTCCTCCTGCTCGTCGTCTTCGCCGGCGGCCACATGCACGCCGTCGGCCCCCTCAAGGAGCCCCTGTTCCTGGGCCTATCCGTGTACATGTCCACGCTGCTGTGCCAGTACCCGCGGCCGGCGTCCAAGGTAGGGAGAAGGAGAGGAAGGGGGGAGGGGGGGGTCGCGCGCCCGTTCTCCTCCCCTTCCTCACCCCGTCCCCCCTCCTGCCTGCAGACCTACCTAGCCGGCAAGGTCCTGTCCACCGCCATCGGCTCCCTCGTCACGCTCGCCGTCGGCGCCGCGATCTTCCCGCGCAAAGCGTCAACCGACTGCCTTGAGAAACTGGGTGACGCCCTCGTCGCCGGCGCCGCGTTGCTCGACACAGCGTGGGGCGCGTTTGGCAAGGGCGTCGACGCCGACTCGATCGCCGAGTTCAAGCGGCGCCTGCTCACCGAGGTCGACGCGCCGCTCGCGGCGGTGCACGCGGCCCTCCGCGTCGGCGCGGCCCCAGTCTCCCTCCCCTGCGCCGTGGCCGCGCGCGACCTGGTCAGCCCCATGCCGCCCGCGGTGCACGCCATGGCGGACGCGGTGGGCGCGGTGTCGCGGCGGCTGGCCGCGCTCGGCCTTGCTGCGAGCCAAGAGTGGCGCGCGGGCGAGTCTGGCGCGCTGCGCGCTTGGGCCGCCAGCCAGCCGCTGGCGGGGGAGGCGGCCCGGCTGTGGACGGGCGCGGTCGACGGCGAGGTGCGCGAGGCGCTCGCGGCGACGTCGCGCCTCGCCGCCGCGGCGCGCGGCTCCCTGCGCGCCGCGCGCTCGCGAGCGCTCGTCGACCGCGCGCGCGCGTCCGTCGAGGCAGCCGTCGCCGACACCGAGACGGCGCGCGTGCGCATGGCGCATGCGACGAGAGCGGCGCTACCCGCGGTGGTCGAAGCGGCGGTCCAGGGCAGGTGAGAACAAAAAAAAAAGAGATAAGAAGGTGGGAGGTAGGGGCTACGCCCCATCTCACCCCTCCCCTCTCCTCCTTCTCTCCAGGGTCACCGCGGACGAGGACATGAGCCTCGAGGCGTGGGCCGCCGCGTTTGCGAGCGTTGCCGACGCTCTGCTCGCCGCAGGGCGCGTCGCGGCCGGGGATCAGGCCACGCAGCGCGACACCTACTGCGGCTGCTTTTAAAGGAGACGGGGATGGGGTGGGGGTTGAACCGCCGGGCTGTGCGGGCCCGGCCGGTGCGTCGAGAAAGGGGCGTGGTCACTCTCTGTAGTCGCTCGCCAGTCTCGTGTCGCGGCGCGCGCCTCTCCCCGCGCATGCAGGGCGCGATCCCGGCCGCCCCGGCCGCCACGGCGGGCCCGCCCCTGGCTGCAGATGCCGAGCGCGCGCCCGCCGCGCCCGCTCCCTCCCCCCAGCGTACGCGCCTGGTGCGCGAATTTGTGGTGGGCGCCATGACGCCGGCCGACGCAGCGGCCGCGGCGGCGCCGGCGCCCGACGACGGGCGCTGGGAAGCCGCGCTGGCCGCAGTGACCGCTGCGGCCGCCGGGCCGCCACCCACCGCGCGCCTGCCGGTAGAGGTAGTTGCGGCGGTCTCCGCTCGTCTAGACAAGAACGACCCCGGCGTGCGCGGCCGCGCGGGCGCCGCAGCGCTGCACGCCGCGTTTGGGGGCGCGCTGCCCTGGACCGAGGGGGAGCTGTACGAGTGAGCAGAGGTATGATTGAATGCACACTGCGGCACTGTGATCATTGTCGGGCGGGCAGGGGGTCGCGCGCTGTCGCCCTCGCTCGCGCACACGGCCCCCGCCCCCTCCTCGCCCGCCCGGCCCGCCGGCCGCGGCCTGCACCTCATCCTCCCTCCCTCCCATCGCCCCGGCGGCGCCCGGCCCTGCGGCGCCCCCCCCCTCCTCCCCGATGCCGCGCCTCGCCCAGCACCAGCACGGCAAGTCGGCCGTCCGCGTCGCCCGCGTCTGGCGTCACCCCGACGGCACGCACGCGTTTGCTGAGTGGACCGTCGACACCGTCCTCGAGTCGGCCATGGCGCACGCCTTTGAGACGCCCTCCAACGCGGGCATGACCGCGACCGACACGCAAAAGAATGCGGTGGGAGAGAGAGAGAAGGGGGTGGTGGTGGTGGTGGCGGGGCGGCGGCTGCACGCTCGGGACCAACGCTCGCCCCCTCTCCGCGTCCCTCCCAGGTCTACCACATCGCCAAGCGGTGCACGGCCGTGGCGCCGCCGGAGGAGTTTGCCCTGGCCCTCGCCCGCCACTTCCTGGCGTCCCACCCCCTCGTCGCGACGGCCAAAGTGAGCGTCCGCGCCGCGCCCTGGGCGCGCGCCACCGTCTCGGGCGCCCCCCACCGCCACGGCTTTGCCGACGCCGGAGGCGGCACGCGCACCGCGCGCGTGGTGGCGCGCCGGGGCGGGGCGGTCGACGTCGTGGCGGGCGTCGACGGGTGGCGCGTCCTCAAAACGACGCGCTCGGGCTACGAAGGCTTCCACCGCGACGCCCTCACCCTGCTGCCCGAGACGCGGGAGCGGGTGGCGGCGACGGCGATGACGGCGAGCTGGCGGTACGAGGGGCCGGTGGCGTACGATCAGACTTACAAGGTCATCAAGTCTGCCCTCGCCGCCGCTTTCTTCGGCCCTCCCACCGTCGGCGTCCACTCGCCCTCGCTCCAGTTCACGCTGCACGCCATGGCACAGGCGGCGCTGGAGGCGGCGCCGGCGGTCGACTCGATCCACATCCGCATGCCCAACCTCCACTTTCTGCCGTGCGCCCCGCCGGGCTCGACCTTTGACGACGACGTGTACGTCGCCACGTCCGAGCCGCACGGCACGATAGAGGCGACGGTGGTGCGGGAGGGGAAGGAGGGGCACGTTTCGTTATGGGAGGGGGGCGACCCCGCGGCGGTCGTCGCACGCGCGCGGCTGTGAGTGGCGCTCTCTCCTCCCCACTACCCCCTTCTTTTTGCGTGTGTGTCGGTGTTTGCAGAGCTGCGCGGCGGGGGCGGCGGGAGGGCGGCGAGGGAGGGCCGCAAGGCCACAACCGCCGCCCGTTTCCCCCTCTCCATTCCCCTGTCCTCCCTCACTTGATGTACTGGGACACCCAGCGGAACCCGTCGCCGTACCCCATGCGCCGCACGACGGAGCACATGAAGACTTCGATGGGGCGCACGGCGGAGTCGCCGAGGTCGACGCGGCCCTTGCCGGTCGTGTAATTGGCGAGCCCCAGCTGGAGGCGCAGCTCGTCCTCCGAGGCCGCGGTCGGGACGTCAATTTTGTTGCCGAGCACGAGAAAGGGGACGGCCGCGAGGGCGGCGTCGCCCAGGAGGGAGTCGAGCTCCTTGCGCGACTCCGGGAACCGCTCCCGGTCCGCCGCGTCCACCAGGAACACGATGGCGTCCACCGACGCGTAGTAGTCGCGCCACACGCGGCGCGCGATCTCATGGCCGCCCAGGTCGAACGCTTTGAAGTTGACGCCGGCGAGCTGGAGTTCTTCCGAGGTCGGGTACTGCGTCGGCTGGTGCTGGGCCAGGCGCTCGTCCTTGAGCATGTGCATGAGCGTCGTCTTGCCGGCGTTGTCCAGGCCCTGAAGGAGAGAGGGGGAGGGAAGAGGGGGTTGGGGTCGGTCGGCTGCCTTGAGCGCCCGGCTCGCGCCTCCTGCCCCCCGGCCCGAGTTCCGGCCGGGCGTGGGCGGGCCTCGGGAGGCGGCAGCGGGCGTCGCGCACCGCCCACGCCCCGGCCCGCCGCGCGGCGCGCGATCGGCGCCGCGGTCGGCCCGCGGCGCGCGCCTGCTGCCCGCGCCGCGTGCCGCGGCGATGCGGCAGAGATCAGGTCCGCCCCGTGGGCGCGGCCCGGGCGCCGCCGTCGCACGGACGACGCCCCGGCGCCGCGCGGCGCGCTTCGCGCCGCGCGCCGCGCCGCCCGCCCACGCCCCGCCCCAAACCCTCCCCACCACCCCGCACCAGGAACAGGATCTTGGCGTTCTTGTTGTACAGGCCCAGCGAGTTGAGGACCGAGTAGATCCTGAAGAGGGGGAGGGGGGATGGTGGGCGATGGCGCATGGGGCTCGCGCGCGCCCCGGCGCCCCCGCGGCGGCATCACACACGCACCAGTTGATCAGGAACATGGCGCCACGGGGCGCGCGGGCCGGCCGGGGGTGGGGGGGCGGCGGAAGGTGTGCGGCGCACAGCGCGGCGCTGTCTGGGTCGCGGGGTTGCCCCTCCTCTCCACCCCTCGCTCGCCACTCTGAACGGGACGGAACGCGCGCAACAGTGCTGGCCCAGGGCCTTGGCGACCCCAACTAGAAAACGGACACCACCCCTCTCTGCTCACCCCGCCCGCCGCCGCCGGCTGCCCGACCGCCCCCGCCCCTTGTGCGCCGGCGCCGCGGGCGACGCTGGCGGCGTCGCCGGCGGCGCGGGCGAGGGCGAGCGCGACGAGCGCGGCGAGCGGCGGCGGCCGCCCGCCGCCACGGGCGCCGCCGCCCCTCCGACCGCCGGCAGCCGCGCCGGCGGCTGCGCCGGCCCCCGCGGCGGCCGCGCCGCGCCCCGCGCCCGCGCCGGCGGCGCGGGCGACCGCGGCTCGGCCGGGTGGCCGAGCTGGCGGCGCTGCCCCGACGTGAGGGTCGGCGGCGGCGCGCCGACCTCGCACATCCGCCCCGAGAACCAGCCCCCGCCCATGGCCCCCGGGGGGCAGTGCACGCGCAGGTCAAACGTGATGAGGGAGCGGGAGCAGAGGACGCACGGCGTCGCGCAGCCGAGCGTGCCGTCGGAGCGGACGCGCAGGACGGTCACGTCCGGGCCGAGCTTGCGGCGCACCCAGGTCACGATGGCGCGGTTGGGGACGCCGTGCCGGCGGGCGGCCGCGGTCCAGGTGGCGAGGAGTCTGTGAGAGGGGAGGGGTGGTGGGCGGTCGTGGTGGCGAGCCGCCGCGCGCGCGGCGTGTGGAGGGGCGGCGGTTGGGGCGCGCCGCGCCGCGCCGGCCGCGCCGGGGTGTGCACGGCATTCGCGGGCGCGCCACGCCAGCCGCGGCGCCCCCCGCGGCCGTGCGCCGCGCCGCGCCGCCGCATCCGCCCGCGATCCCGCACCTGCGCTCCGCGCAGCACCGGTGGTTGGACAGCACCGTCTCCTCAGACTTGGAGCCAGGCACCTTGTGGGCACTCGTGCGATTTTGCAGCGAGCGTGCAGCGCTCGGCCGCGGCGACCGCGACGGCCGTCGCGACGCCGAGCGCGGCGGCGTCCTCGCGGGAGAGGCGGGACGGGAGGGCGTACACGGTCTTTGCGGGGGAGAGGCGCTTGGCCGCCATGGTGGTGGTGGTGGTGGTGGTGGTGGGCGGGGGCGGAGTGAGAGAGAGGAAAGGAGGTGGGCCGCGCGCGCTGCAGTCTCGCCCCTCACCCCCGCTTGCCACCCTTGCCTCTCTCCTGCTTCCCGTCCACGAGCGCCACCACCTCCGCCTCGAGCTTAGCGCCAAACGCGGTCCTGGAGAAGAGGCGCACCGCGCGCTCTCGCGCGGCCGCGGCGACGCGCGCGGCGACGGCGGGGCCGCCCGGTCCGAGCACGCGCGCCGCGGCCGCGGCAAACGCCGCCGCGTCCGGCGCCACCAGCCACCCGGTGACGCCATCGGCGATGGATTCGACGGGGCCGCCCGACGCGCAGGCAACGACCGGGACGCGCGCCGCGGCGGCTTCCACCGGGACGATGCCAAAGTGTTCCCCTTGCGGCGTGTAGAGCACGGCGGTGGCCACCGCCAGCAAGGCCGCTTTTTGGGGCTCGGCAAATGAGGGGAGGAAGGCGACGCGGGCGGTGAGGCCGAGCGCCGCCGCGCGCGCTTTGAGCGATGCGAGGACGGCCACGTTGTCGGGCAGCCTCGCATCGTAACCGCCCGCGAAGATGAGCACGGGCGCGGGCGCCGACCGCGGCAGGGCGGCGAGGGCGTCCAGGGCGAGGGGCAGCCCTTTTTTTGTCTCAAACCGGTTGATCGAAAGAAACACGGGGCCCCCTCCCTCGACCAGAGCGACGACGTCCGCCGGCAGCACCTCCCGCCACGTGTCGGCCGCCCGCTGAAGCGCGCGCTCGGCCGGGATGGCGGCCGCGGGGTGGAGGACGGCGGGGGACACGCCGCGCACGGCGAGCCGCGGAAACGCGCGCGCAAACACGGCCGCCGTGAACTGGGAGTTGACCAGGACGCGGTCGGCGGCCCCGGTGGTGGCCTGTTCGAGGGCGTCGAGCGGGGCGCGGTACAGGGCGCGCAGGCGGCCGGCCAGGGTGCGGGACGGGGGGGGCGCGAGGAGCTGGTCCGGGAAGTGGCAGTAGAAGAGGACGGGGGCGCGCGGCGCGGCGAGGTGCAAGACGGGGACGACGGCGGAGACTTGGTCGGCGATGACGGCGTCGACGGGCGCGGGGGCGCTGGTGGGAGGGAGGGAACGAGGCAGTCGGCGGGGCGCGCGCGTGCCGCGCTCCCCGCCCCCACTCCTCCCTCCACCACCCTCACCGCCACGAGTCCCACGCTAGCCGCAGCGCGGCCAGCACGCAGCGCACGTAGGCACACAGCGCCACCGCGCGCCCGCCGAGCGTGCGCGGGAACCAGGCGCCCGCGACGCGCACCGCGAACGGGCCGCCCACCGTTTCGGGGAAGCAGCGGGTGGGGTCGTGGTGCGCGGTGTAGATCGTGACCTGAAGGAAAAGGGGGGGAGGGGGTGTTGGCGAGGGAAGGCGCGCGCGCTCCTGCTTGTGTCGCCCCCCCCCCCCCCCCCCTCACGCACATCGTGCCCGCGGTCGGCCAGCTCGACAGCTGCGTCCACGATCAACCGCTCGGCGCCTGAAAGAGGGGCGGGAGGGCGGGGATTGGATCGGCGCCATCCCGTGGCACACGTCCCGCCCCGACCACCCTCCCGCCACCCACCGCCCAGCCCCAGGTCGGGGTGCACAAACGCGATGCGCAGGCGGCGCTTGCGCCCGGATCGCGTGGCCGCCATGGCGGGCGGCGGGAGTGGCGAGAGCGTCGGCGAGCACCGCCCCCACTCCTCGCCATGGCGACCGCCGCGCCCGACGCGGCGGCGTCGCCCGTGGCGGCCCTGCTGCGGGACTTGCCCTCCCGGTGAGAGAGGGAGGGATGGGCGCCGGCGCGCCGGGCAACGCCGCGCCGCGTCCCGCAGCCCACGCCCCCCTCCCACCCTCCTCTCCAGCGGCTCGTTCTCCGCCGCCGTGCCGTCCACCACGGCGCGCAAGCCGCCGCCCACCTACATCGCGACGCACGACACCGCGCCGCCGAGTGAGCGCGGGGGGTGGGGTGGGGGGGTGGGGGTGGGGGGTGGGGGGTGGCGCTGCTGCTCTAGGGCGAGCGCGGGCGGCGGGCGCTGGCGGGAGGAGGGCGAGCCGAGACGCGGGCCAACCCTCGTTGTTCCGTCCCTTTTTTTCAGAGCACCAGGCGATCGCGACCGACCCGACCAACCTGCTCATCCGGTCCCTCACGCTCAAGAAAAAGGCCGCCGCCGCCGCCGCGCGCAGCGCGCGCGCGGCGGGCGCGGCCAAGCGCGCGGCGGGCGAGCCGGTCGCCGGAGCGCCCGCGGCCAAGCGGCAGGCGGCCGACGCGGGCGGCTCGGGCTCGGGCACGCCGGCTCCTACCCCTGCGACAGAGGCCGAGCTCAAGGCGTTGAGCAAGGCGGCGCTCGTGGAACGCTGCAAAGCGGCGCGCGTCGCCGTGACGGGGACCAAAGGGGCGCTCGTGGCGCGCCTGCTGGCCGCGTACGGTGGCGGGGGCGGGTGATGGAGAGGGCGGATTGCTTGTGTCACGCGTGCCGCGTCTCGGAACGACAGGGCGCGCGCGGCTAACCCAATTTCTGACAACCGCCCAAAGACCCTCTCCCTCTCTCTCCCTCCTCGCTCCCACCCCGACCGCCACCCCCTCATCACGCCGCGGGCGGCGCCCCCCCCTGCCCGTTGCCCGGCTTGCGGGCGGCCATGGCCTTGACCGCGTCGGCGATCTGCTTCGTCTGCAGCGACGCCGCGAGCGCGGCGAGCAGCTCGCGCGACCGGTCGGCGCCGCCGGCGGGCGCGGCGGCGGCCACAGGCTGGGCCGCGGCCGACCCCGGCGGCGGCGGTGGCGGCGGCGCGGGGCCCGACGTGCCGACGCAGACAAAGACCGACGCGTCGTCGAGCGCGAGCCGCGAGTAGGCCTCGTGCACGTCGTCCACGGTCGCCGCTTCGTAAGCGGCCCGCAGATCCCGCACGGCCGCCGGCACCTTGAGCGGGACGGCGTCGCACTGGAGGTGGGTCAGCAGGCCGAGCCGGTACGCGTTGTCCTTCAGGTCCGTCTCGTGCCGCGCCAGCAGCGTGCGCCGCGCGCGCAGCAGCTCGCGCGGCGTCACGCGCGCGTCCCTCAGGGACCGCAGCACGCGCAGGGACGCGTCCGCGGCCTCGTGCACGCGTTGGGGGGTGGACGTCACCTTGACGCAGTACCACCCCGCGCGCAAGCGATCGAAGAGGGAGAGCTCAAAGGAGACGTCATACGTCAGCCCCAACGCGTCGCGCACCGTGGTGAAGAGGCGAGAATTCACCACTTCGGCCAACAGGGAGAGCGACACGTCGGCAAACAGGGGGTGCGCGCGCCGCGCGGCGGCCGCCGCGGCCAGCTCGGCCGCGCCCGCGTTGGGGGCGACGGTGGGCGGCGGCGGCACGGGGCCGGTCGGCGGCGCTGGCACGCGTGCGTCGCCAAACGCGCCCCAGCGGCAGGGCGCGGCGCCCGCGATGTAGGCGATCGCGCGCTCGTCCGAGTCGGGCAGGTGCCAGACTTGGCGCCGCAGCGCGGCCGGCGCCGCCGCCGCGACGACGACCGGGCGGTCGGCGCCGGGCGGGCCGGCGCCGGGCGGGGGGCCGGGCGCGAGCGTGCCCAGGTAGCGCAGGAGCAGGGCGTCGACTTCGAGGGGGTCGAAATCGCCGACGAGGTTGACTTCGACGTTGGCGGGGTCGAGCTGGGCGCCGACGACCGCCTTCATCCCATCCAGCGTCAACGCCGCCACCTCGTCCGCGCGCGCGTCGACGAAGCGGCGGTCGCCGCCTAGCATGGCGCCCACGACGCGGTCGGACGCGGCGCGTTCGAGCGATTTGTCGAGCGAGCGCGCGTGCGACAGGTAGACTTGCCGCGCGCGCTCGGCCGCGCCCTCGTCCCAAGCGGGGGCGGCCAAGAGGAGGTGCGCCATTTCAAGGACGGCGCGCAGGCCGCCATCCCCCACGGCAAAGTGGGCGTCCATGAAGACAAACTCTTCGTCGCACTCGATCTGCGACGTGATGAGGCGGGAAATGCAGAAGAGCTCCACCTGGTCCCTGCGCCAATGGCCGACCGTCCCGACTTCGGACAGCGCCCGGGTGCCGACCGCGACCGCGCCGGCGCCGGCGGGGCCCGCGCCGGCGGCCTCGCGCGCGCGGCCGCCGGGCGCGACGAGGCGCAGCATGGCCGCGCGCGGCTCGTTGTCGGTCGCGCAATAGTTGACGCGCACGCCGTTGGAGAGACGGCGCTGGACGATGCCGGTGTCAGGGTCGGGGGGCGGGGTGGTGGCGGCGTCGGCGCGGCCGGGGATTGGAACGAAATGCGGCTGCAGCCGCCCCATCAGCTCGGCCACCGCCTCCTCGGGCACCAGCGTGTCGGGCACGTCGACGTCGTCCGGTGCGTCGACCTCGAGGGAGGGCTCGGCGAGGGCGGCCTCGATCTCCGCGGCGGTGAGCTCAAAGCGCACCGCGCCCTCGGGCACGTCGCCGTCCCCATCCGAATCGTCGCCCAGCAGCGTGGGCGGCGCGCCATCGACGTGCATGTCGGTCGCCATGGACGCGCCGCGCTGCAGAGCGGGGCCGGCGCCGAGCGAGAGGCCGGTCGGGTCGGCAAAGGCGGGGACGCAGGCCACGACCGCGGTCGCGCGCGTCGGGCCGGGCGGCGACCACGCGTCGGGCAGCGCGTCGGCGGCGGCCAAAGGGACGGCTTCCGCGCCGTAGTGGGAGGCAAAGGCGAGCAGGGAGGCGGCGGCCGCGTTGACGTCGTCGAGCGTGACCGAGTCGGCGACGGCCAGGGTTGCGGCGTGCGCCTGGGACTGGTGCTGCACCACGTGGCCCAGGGCCAGGGACTCCATGACGAAATTGAGCTGGGAATGGAGGGGGCGCGGGGGTTGGCGTCGGGGTGTAAGAGCGGCGGCGCCTTCCCACCCCTCGCCCCCCTCGCCCTCTCCCGCACCTGGTTGTCGGACGAAAAGCTGGCCGCCTGCTCGGCCGCCTGCTCCGAGTCGCGCAGCAGGGCGACCCGGTACCGCTCCAGCTCGCCGGGCGTGACGCCAAACCGCTGCAGGCGGCGCACTTCCTGGACGGCGACCGTGACGGCGCCGCGCCAGTCGGCCGGTTCGGCCGTGATCGTCAGCGTCGACACGGCGCACCCCTCGCGCGCAGAGTCTGAAATGTCGAGCGCGATGTCGACGAACGGGGGGTCGGCCGCGACGTAGCGGCGGCCGACGCGAAACTGCCACACGCTCAGAATGAGCCGCACCGCAAACGCGTACTTGACGTCGTCCAGGGACGCCACCGGGCGCACGGGCAGCTTGCAAAAGACGGAGAGCATGAATTGTTGGAGCAGGCGGTGGCGAAAGACTTCGACCGGCGCGACCGGAGGGGGGGTCGCCGCGGGGGCGCCCGAGCCCCACACGTGCTCGACCGGCGGGCGCGCGGAGTGCCGCGCCTTGAGCGCGCCGGTGGTGGCGGCGACGAGCTGGGCCGCGGTCGGCTGCCGGCCGCCGACCGCGGCGGGCGGCGCGTCGCCGGCCGCCGGCACCCGCCCCGCGGGCACCCGCCCAAACGCGGCCTCGACCGCGGCGGCCGCGGACGCGGGGTCGCCCCCGAGGTCGCCCACGAGGTACAGGGTCGCGTTGCCGGGCCAGTACCAGTGCGACCAGAATTCGAGTAGGTCGGCCCGCTGCCAGCGCCGCACCTGGTCGGGGAGGCCGATCGGGAACCGCTCCCCGAGCGCGTTTTCGCCGTGCAGCCACTTTAACAGTTGGCAGTCGACGCGGTACTCGATCGTGTTCATCATTTGCGCCTCGGCGAGCACCGCCGCGCGCTCCTTTTCCAGCCGCGCCGGCAGCAGCTCCGGGTCGAACGCGATCTCCGCCAGGGCGGCCAGCACTTGGGGGAGCATGGCGGGGGAGCCGGGGGCGGAGGACGACGCCAGGGGCGCGTGCACGTGGAAGACGGTGTGGTGGAAATCGGTGTAGGCATTGGAACGGGCCCCGGTGCCGAGCAGCCCCTCGCGCCGGCGCGACCCGAGAAAGGTGACGTGCTCGACGACGTGGGCGAGGCCCTGCTGGTCGGGGCGCTCGTCGACCGACCCGGCGTGCACCTCCAAGTGCGCCTCAAACCGCCCCGGCGGCGTCTCGTTGGGCAGGATGACGTAGCGCAGCCCGTTGGCCAGGGTGCCGACGAGGAGTTCGGGGTGGGGGGCGAGGGGGGTGTCGAGGGAAGGAGGGGAGGCGAGAGCGCGCGGGGGGGTGGGGCTGGGGGAGGGGGTGGTTGTCGGCCGCCGGCCGCCGCCATGGGGAGGGCTCGAGTCGCCCGCGACCCGCCGCAGTCCCGCCGGCGGCCGCCGGCGGGCGCCCGCCCTTGCCGCCGCCGCGCGGGCGCCGCCGCGCTGGCCGCCGTCGCCGCGGCCCCCCTCCTTCCCTGCCGCCAATGCCCGTCGCCCGGCGGCGAGCCTGCCATCCATGCGCTCACCGAGGCGGCGCGGCGCCGCGCGGCGGCGCACCCCGCCACGCGGCGGCGACGGCGGGCAGCGCGGCGCGGCGGGCGACCGCCGCCCGCGGCGCCCGCCGCGGGCCGGGCGCCGGCCGCGCGACCGGCCGCGGCCCGACGGCCACGGAGCGGGCGAGCATCGAGAGAGGGCGCGCGGGGGGTGCGGGTGTGCGCAACGGCGGGCGAGGGAGAAGCGGCACACCCCAAGAGACGCCTCCCTCCCCTCCCTCGACCGTTCCGCGCGGGCCGTCAATGCACGGCCGGGGACGAGACGAAAGCCGGTGTGGGGGGGGGGCGGGGGGGGGGCGGGGGGGGGG
>Ga0315274_10008718_pt1 | contig 14693 bp, 12 predicted proteins | sample YL17G02_20_MG_FD_203700 | JGI IMG/M metagenome (GOLD analysis project Ga0315274, IMG submission 203700) | Sediment microbial communities from Yellowstone Lake, YNP, Wyoming, USA - YL17G02_20 | ecosystem: Environmental > Aquatic > Freshwater > Lake > Sediment | place: USA: Wyoming | collected... | reverse complement strand
CCACTTTCCCATCGTCCCCGACGGCGCCCCCCACGAGTATACCCTCGACCTAAAAGCCAACCCACGCTGGCGCGGCCGCATTACCCTCCTCAGGTTTGACCCCTGCGACGTCAAAGACGCGCTCGTCGCCATCGACGCGTTCCGGCTCGAACCGTGAATCGAAACAACAGCCTGTCTGGACGCGAGAGCGCAGGAGGCCATATTGTGTTAGGTCGCCAAAGGTGCTATCTTAGAAACCGACGCGAAACAGCTCGAACCGTGAATTGCAGCCAGAGACTGTGCGGTGAAGGTGTTATCTTAGAAACCAATAGGGAAATAAGATGTGCTCAAACGTGCGAGGGCGATTATGTATGAGTAATCGAATCTGGAAACTGAGTGTGCTGCCGGCGGTGTTGGCGTGCCTTACGGCCTTTGACGCCGCAGCGTGGGGTTCTCGGGCTCAGAGAGCCATCTGCAGCACGGCGATTCAGGTGGTGCGCGGAACCTATCCGAACGCGTTCAAGACCGAGGACGTCAACTACAACGAGGACGTCTTTCGGGGGGCGGATGCCGACCCCGCCATACTGAATGGTGGGAAGCCGTTTGCGCGCGAGGAGGACGCAATGGCCGCCGTCGAGCACGAGATTCGGCTCCTTCGCGAGGTGCGCAAGTTCGGATTCGGCAGTTACTTCTCGTATCGCATGGGCCTTCTCGGCGCAGTGACTGCCGACCTTGTGCTGCCTTTCTCGCTGGATCCGACGGCGGAAGCGGCGCACATTCGAGAGCAACTCGAGGCCGATGTTGACAAGATCCTGGATCGGTTTACGTTCACGTCGGAGAAGCAGAATCTCAAGTATATCCGCGATGGCGAGAAGTATCTTGCCGAAAGGCGCGCTTTCTTCTCGGACAGCAGACCGATCATCGCCAATGATTACCAGACCGGGAAGGGCTCCTCAGGCTACATGAAAGAGGCGGCCCAGATATTCTTTGCCCGGTCCGTGTCATCCGTGGCCGACGTCTGGAACACGGTGCTGCGGATTGCAGGCGAGCCGGCGGACGTCGCGCCCTCCGAAAAGGCGGTAATTGGGTACCTCGTGGCGGAGATCCAGTATCTCCTGCAGGAAAAGGGCAACTTCAACCAGGCGGTGAAGTCCTACAACAACCTCAAGCAGGTCGCCAAGAACGCCCCCGACGCCTTTGAAAAGGCTGGCGATCTGTTTTACGCCTACGGGATTAGGAATCTATCGGTGGCGGCCGCGCCTGCTGAAGAGGCGAAGGAACGCGGTGTAAGAGAGTGGCGCGTTGCATACGATATGCCTGGCAGCGAACGCCGTGAGATCGGAACGAAACTCTCACGACACTACATCGGCGTCGGGGAGGCGCTGCTGGCTTCAGCGCAGCGGCCGGGCGCTTCGGACCAGGACCTGCCAAACGCGCTGCATGCCTTCACGCAAGCCCTCGAATTCGATCAAACGAGCCGGACGGCCGCTCAACGCATCAATGAGACCAACATAGCTATAAAGGAGAGAAATGAGCGTCGTTCCGTCAATTCGGTGATCATCGCCTCCGCGGAAAAGGTGAAGGTCCAAGCGGAAAAGGCCCGTGTCAACGGCGATTTCGGCAACGCGATCACGACGTATACACAGGCCGTCAACTTGTACCAGACCATTGACGACGAGTTTACGGACCAAGCAACCGTCGCAAAGGACGGCATTAAGGAGATCGGCAAGAGCATCACCGACATAATCAACCAGGTCTTGGATGCGGCGAGCGATGAGATCGACAAGGGGGACAAGGCCGTCACCGAGCACAGATTCGAGGACGCGCAAGCTTGCTATGAACGCGTCCCGAATGTCTTAGGCGTCGTTCCGGGTGACGAGACAACGACCCACGGCAAGGAAAAACGCGACGTCCTCGATCTGGCGAAGAAGAAAATCGATGACTGCAAAGAGGCCAAGAGGCGCTGGGAAGAGGCCGAGGCCCGGCGCAAGGCCGAGGCTCAAGCCGCGCAAAAATGAGGCGCAGACTGAGCCCGATGCCACCGAATGGAAGAGGAAAATTCCGTCATGATCACCAAACACCGTCTCCACGGGGGCAGGCCAACGCTGGGTCATCTGGGGATCGTTGCGGGAACTGGAATAGCGGGATTCCTTGCGACCTCGGGAGACGCGGTTTCCGAGATCACCGCCTATGGCGACTCACTGATAGCACTGCCCACCACGGGCATTATCGGGCTGGCCATTGTGGCGGTGGCGTGCGTTGTCGCGGGCGCTTTCATCATCCTCCGCCGTGGTTGATGGCCCAGTCTACAACAGCCCGCGGCAATCGGGCCGCTTGGTCTGACAGTGGCGTTCCCTCCTATTGGCTTTTTGGCTCGCCTGTGCAAGCAGGCGCACGGGCGCCATTGCCATTTTAAGGGCGGCGGCTTATAATCGGCACTTGATTGGCTCATGTCTGGGAGGGACTGCTCAATGGCTAAAGAAAGTGAACCCGCCGCGCTGAACGGAGAGGAACTCGTCAAGCGGGAGGTGATTACGCGGGAAGAGCTGGCCAAAGCCCATGCCCACGAAGCAGCCAGCGGAACGCCGTGGTATCGCCAGCTTCTTCAGACGAAGAAGATGAGCTTTGGCGCGCTTGAAGACATCCTGCGCCGTGAGTTTCATCCACGCTCCGTTCGCGAGGAGCATGAGCGGCTTGGTCAGGCCCTCCTGAACATCAAGGCAATCACGCGAGATCAACTCAATGAGGCCCTGGCGGAACAGGCCCGTAGCGGACGCCTGTTGGGAAGCATCCTTCAGGATCAAGGCGTCATCACGCGGGACATGATCACCAAGGCCCTGGCAAGACAACATGGAATTGAGTACGCGGACTTGAAGTCCATGCCAAGCAGTGCGGAGGCCATCGAGTGTGTACCGCGAAGCATCGCTCGAGATAATCTCATGTTGCCGGTGCGTCTCGATGGGGACAAGCTTACCGTCCTTATCCCGGATCCGCAGGTGTTAGACCGCCTCCAGAAAGTCGGTATCCTTCTTGGCAAGCGAATTCACCCGATCCTTACAACAGCCGAGGATATTAGATCTGAGATCATTTTGCGATATGGCGGCGTTCGACCTCGCCCTGTCGAGGCGCCTTCGAAAAAGGCAGCGGCTCAGAAGCAAGTTGTTGCAGCAAGACCTCAAGCTCCTCAAGGAGTGGCAAAGGTAGAACCTAAACCCCAAACTAAGGCGGCGAACATGGAAGATAAGGCGCAGGAAACCGAGGAAACGCGCGGGAAGACCGATCTCAAGCGATTCGAGGAGATCGCAAGGGAGGCGTCCGGCGTCCCCGTAGTGAAGCTTGTCTCGACGATTATCGAAGGCGCCGTTAATTCAGGGGCGACCGACATTCATCTGGATCCGCAAGACCCTGAAATGCGGGTAAGGTATCGCATCGACGGCATTCTTCATGACGTGATGAGTATTCCCCATGAAGCTGAGAATGCCGTTGTCTCACGTGTCAAGATTATGAGTGACATGGACATTACGGAGACTCGCCATCCGCAAGACGGGCACATCAGTCTCAAGGTCGGCGATCAGGAGTTCGATATCCGCGTTGCCACGCTTCCGACGTTTCTTGGAGAACGCGTTGTCTTGAGGCTCCTTGACCAGTCGAGCGTCCTCTCTGGGATAAAGGACTTGGGGCTTGAACCTGATGATGAGAAGAAACTGCGGACGATTATTGGACAGCCTTATGGAATGGTGCTTGTCACGGGACCTACGGGAAGCGGCAAGACCACATCGCTTTATGCGGCGCTTAATCAGAAGAATGTCATCACGGAGAGTATCGTCACTCTTGAAGATCCCGTTGAGTACCAGCTCTCCGGGATCAATCAGGTTCAGATCGATTCTGATATTGAGTTGACATTTGCCAGTACGCTTCGGGCCGCTCTTCGCCAGGACATCGATGTACTCTTGGTAGGTGAAATCCGCGACGCGGATACGGCGCGAATTGGCATTCGAGCTGCAATGACAGGCCACTTGGTATTCAGTACGCTGCATACGAATGATGCTCCAGAGGCAATCAGTACACTTCGTAATATGGGCATTCCATCTTACCTGATAGCAAGCGCACTAACGGCGGTCATTAGCCAGCGGCTTGTTCGAAAGATCTGCCCGAATTGCAGAACGGAATATAAGCCCAGCAAGGCACTGCTAAAAGCTATTGGGTTGCCGGAAAATACAAAATCACTTTACCGTGGTGAAGGATGTGACCTCTGCTATCACACGGGATGTAAAGGAAGAACAGGAATCTTTGAGATAATTGAGGTGACACCACCCATTCGGCGGATGATCTCATTGGACGAGTCTACTGAGAAAATCGCCGAAGCAGCCAAGCTAAAGACACTTGCCGATCGTTGCCGTGTCAAGGTAAAGCAGGGTATTGTAGGTCCTGAAGAGTTCCTTCGCACAATTCGAATGTAGCTTCTTGGACAAGATTTGTCTAGTAGTCTCATGCCCTAAGTTATGTCCTGTTAATAACCTGTGGAAAAGCCAGCCGTCAAAAGAGATAGCACAAATATCCCAGGCAGCATTAAAGATGTGTAACGCCTTGAAAGTAATCACTTTATACAAGAGCGTAACAATAAGAACGGTCTTTCATCGATATCTGTAACTGCCTGTGAGCAAGTCATTTATCACTAGACTTGAAACCTGAGATAGCAGTGTTACCAACTTCATCTAAAGTGTTCCACGGTATGTGAACAAGTTGTCAAAATTTACATCTCACAAGCAATAAGCATAAGCCGGACATCATTGTGGATAATACATGAAACATGCGTGAAACAAGCGAAGAAACTAATCATAAAGACAAGTCTCTACCAATGTGGTTATCATTAGTACTTATTCACCATTCAGAAACATGTGTTGGCTAGAAAGAATTGATCACCACTTAGTAAACGTCAAGTTAGTGAGCTAATGAGAATTTTCCTTGGTAAGCCTTCACAAAAATTCTACAAGCTATCTTACCTCCACTAAGAGAGTTATCCTCTTTTCACCAAAACTCACAGCACTGACTACTACGACTACTTGTTTTAAGTTTAAGTATTGATCATAATATGAATCGCTGTTCGACAAGAAAAAATCATGGAGACGCAACATGAAAATCAAAATCCCGCGTGAGGATCTTCTCGACAAGGTCAATCAGGTAAAGACGGTCGTTTCAGCTAAGTCGGCTCTTCCGATTCTATCGCATGTTCTAATGGAGACGCATGAAAGCTCGGTGCGACTTTCAGCTACTGATCTTAAAGTGAGTATTGAGTGCATGGCTGATTGTGTCGTGGATGAGTCAGGCTCTCTTACAGTGTCGTCGCAGCGTTTAGCTGCAGTTCTTACTGAGCTGCCAAATGCGGAGATAACGATAGAGCTTGGCAAGAATAATGTTGTGACGCTTACGTGTGGACGTATTCAGACGCGACTTTTTAGTATGGCGCCGGAGGAGTTCCCACCAGTTAGAAGTTTTGAGAATATCGAGCCGTTGATTCTTCCTCAGTCAATGATTCGAAAGATGTTTGAGAGGACATCTTTTGCAATCTGCTCAGATCAAGCACGTTATAACTTAACAGGTGTTTTGTTTGAGATGAAGGATGGGAGACTAACTGTTGTTGCAACAGATGGTCGACGCATGAGTCTCTCAAGTCAGGATGAAGGTGTTCCAAAAAGTTTGAACATGAAGGTTATTATTCCGGGCAAGATGGTTATTGAGTTAGAGCGGCTTCTTAGTAATGAAGGTGAAGTTCAGATTTACATGGATGAATCACAAACAGCCTTTGCATTTGGGTCGACACGAATAGTAACAGCGCTGATTGAAGGAAACTTTCCGAACTACGAGATGGTTATACCTAAGAAGCATGATAAAGAAGCTTTGATGAATACCGCGATTCTTACTGAGGCCATGCGGCGTACGCGGACAATGACTAATGAGAAGTTTAACTCAGTGCGATTTATTCTTACATCGGGGCTGATGACGCTTAAGGTAGTGACCCCTGAAGTTGGAGAGTATGAGGAAGAAGTGCCTATTGAGTATGAGGGTGAGAAAGTAGAGATTGCATTTAACCCAGACTTTATGCTCGATATCCTGCGTCATATTGAGTCTGAGATGGTTTGTTTTATTCTCAAGGATACTACAAGCCCGGGTGTCATCAAGCCATATGCGGAAGCGCCCATTGATTTATACGTAAATATTATCATGCCTATCCGACTGTAAGGTTTGTGTACACTCCCCTAGGAATGAAGATTATTACTTAATCAAGTCTGTAATGAGGGAGGCAAACTGATTAATCGTCTTGTCTCGCTCGTAAAATGTGGCGTGGGCCAACACGTTTTCCTGCCATTGCTTGAACAATTCTCTCTTTTTTGGAAGATGCCGTAAAAAAACTAATACGTCACTTATCTGGTTCCACGCAAACCAAGGTCCAAGGTGGTGCTCTTTCACTTCAGTCCCCAACGGAGTATCAGCGTCACATACTGCAAGAATTGGCGTCCCGGATGCCACACCTGCAATCATCTTGCATGGAATAAACGATCCTCCACTACCTGTCTTCTCAGTAATCACGAAGAAATCCGTCTCATGTAGTGCTACCGCGAACTGCGATTCATTCAGGAAAGGTCCAAACGCAAGACGCGAGTCTCCACTACTGCGTATCCATGATTCTGTGCTCGAGGCTTCTGCTCCGTTCCCATGTATGCGAAATAAGAACGGCGCATTACTTCCAACAAGGAATTGGCATAGACGGAGAAGATCCTGCTTACCGCCGATGTTCCCCGCATAAAGCAATCGGACAGGTTCATCTGTCCCGCGTCCCGCCTTTCCAGGAAGCTTAGCAATTTCATTCGCCAGGGATGCATTAAGCCAGTTAGGGAGATAATGAATATTCTGCTTACGCGTTCGTATAGCCTCAAGGCGAGTGACCATAACAGGTGAAATGCTGCTCCATACATCGGCCTGATTGAACAGTAGACTCTGCACTGCTTGGAGCACACGCGGGACAAGACTTCCTTTTGCTATACCGCTTGCAGAGGCGGCATCTGCGGACAGATCCTGCACGTTCAACCAAAGCGGTTTCCTGTAAAGCATCTTGTTCAGGCCGGCAAAGGCCACTGCGCCAACAAGAGGACAATACGTCATAACGAGATTGAACCGGCTGCCACGGTGGAGAGATCGGCTCAGCGAGAAAAAGAATGATGCCTCATATACGAGGCGTTGAAGCAGAGAACGCGGATCACGCGGGATGAATATCCCGTACCGCTCAACGTGAACCCCTTTTTCATCATATCGGTCGATTCTTAGACCGTTTTTCCCGCTCTTATCCTTCCATTCTGGGTAATAAGGGTATGCACACCGGACTGTAACGTCGTAACCACGTTCCACCAGCCCGTAGCAGAGGTCACTAAAGATGGCGCCGCCACCCCCACGATCTGGGTGAAAGACGTTAACGATGATCAGCAAACGCGGCTCTTGCATTGGATTTGTACCCCTTCTTCACGAGTACTTCACGGGGGACGGCCTCATTTTGGCAGAATGCCAAGCGGTTAATCCAGGCAAATCGTTGCATTCTGAGTATACATTTGCGGAATTTGTCCGAGCGAGTACGGAAGGGGCTCAGGGCCTCTTTCGCAGCCCGTAATCTTCCGGTAATTCTCATCGCGCTAGAATGACAAAGAAGCTCCTGCAAGATTGAACAAGCGCTAAACAGGAAACGAACGTGCAAGACTCTGCAATGAGAGGAGGCATTCAATGAACGGACGGGATCGGACGCGACACACAGACACAAGCACTCCAGGGCGACTTATACTTGCATTGGCAGGTTATGTCATGGTCGCGGCTCTGACTGGCTGTCCATGCGCATATAACCCCGTGATCGACCCCTCGGATTTCGTTGCCTCTATTACAAACCCCCTTCTCCCACTTGTTCCTGGAACGACCTTCGTTTATGAAGCCATAACGCCCGAAGGGCTCCAACGGATTGAGGTAGCGGTAACGCAGGACACGAAGGAGATCCTCGGGGTGACTTGCACGGTTGTGCGGGACAGCGTCACTCTGGATGGTCAACTGATAGAAGACACGCTCGATTGGTACGCCCAAGATAGCGCCGGGAATGTCTGGTATTTTGGGGAAGACTCGAAGTCGTACGAAGGCGGAGTAGTCGTGAGCACTGAGGGTTCCTGGGAAGCAGGTGTGGACGACGCCAAGCCCGGAATAGTCATGGAGGCGGACCCACAGGTGGGCGACACGTACCGCCAGGAATACCTTCGAGGCGTGGCGGAAGACATGGCGAAGGTGGCAGGCTTGGGCGAGACCGCAGTCGTACCCTACGACTCCTTTGATGACTGCCTGAAGACAAAGGAATATACTCGTCTGGATCCGGGTGTTATCGAGTACAAGTTCTATGCACCCGGGGTCGGTCAGGTCCTGACGCTCGAAGGCGATGTCCGCGAGGAGCTTGTCAGCGTGAGCGTGAGTTAGACATCCGGCTTTTTGATGAGAGCCCAAGGCCGGTCTAAGGCGTGGGAAGCCACAGGCCTTAGCGGTATAGAGCAGGGAGGATAAAGACCATGAAGAAACTGATTGCCGTTCTAACGGTGGCTGCGTTGGCGCCATGCGTTTTCGTGTCGAAGTCGATTGCCGATTCAGCGTCTTGGAGCGACGATTTCGGGATTGACAAGGCTGACCTGTCGTCCACGGGAAGCAACCCGTATTTCAGCCTGGAGCCGGGTTACCAGCTCTACTTCGAGGGTAAAAAAGGCAACCTGACCATCACTGTCCTTGATGAGACCAAGACCATCGACGGCGTGGAGACAAGAGTGGTCGAGGAACGGGAGACAGAGGACGGGAAGCTCGTGGAGGTATCAAGGAATTACTTCGCCATATCCAAGAAGACTAACAGCGTCTTCTACTTCGGGGAAGACTGCGACATGTACAACGCAAAAGGCGAAGTCGCTGGCCACGAGGGTGGTTGGCATGCGGGGTCTGATGGAGCCAAAGCCGGCTTGATGATGCCGGGTCTCGTCTTACTGGGCGCACGGCACTATCAGGAAATAGCTCCCAAGGCAGCCATGGACCGGGCGGAGATCGTCAGCATGAGCGAGACCGTCCAGGTACCGGCCGGCAAGTTCGAGAATGTGCTGAAGGTTGAAGAGTCCACACCCCTTGAGCCTACTTCAAAAGAGTATAAGCTTTACGCTCGCGGCATCGGACTCCTGAAGGATGGTAGCTTGGAGCTTGTCAGATACGGGTTCATGAAGAAGCAGGGATGAAAGACGCTGCACGCCTCAAGCGAATCGATGCCTGATGCGCGCGGGTGACAATGCACATGCGCCCCGCCTGAAGCTTCCGGTGTTGTTCGTTAGACCCAAGGATCAGTGCCTGCAATTGTGGACGTGACCTTTTTTGACAAATGGTTCGAGAGGAGAACAAGAAATGAACAAGTGGAAAACGTTCGGTCGCATTATGGTGGTGCTCGTCGCGATATGTTGTTGCGCCCTGTTGGCGTCGACTGTCTTGGCCAAGGAAAAAGCAGACTCGGACAAGAAAGACGCAGAGAAGTCAACTCCTGTCGAAAAAGCACCTCAGGCTGTCCAAGCCGCGCTCGACAAGGAGCTACATGGCGCCAAAGCGACCTCCCTGAAAAGGGAAGTCGACGATGGTTTTGCGACGTACGAAGCGGAATATGCCGCCAATGGTGTAGAATGCAACATGAAACTGTCTGAAGATGGCACAGCTCTCGAGACCGAGCAAGGAGTGGCCGTTTCCGCCATACCTGCGAGCGTGACCGCGCAAATCGAGAAACGGTTCCCAAAAGCCACTATCAAAGAAGCTCAACGTGTCGTATTGACGTTCTTCGAGGTCACGCTCGACACGGCCGGCAAAGAGAGTGAGGTCAAGGTGTTCGCGAACGGCCAGCCGGTCGAGGATAATGACTGATATCAGCGGCACTTTCCGGCATGCTGAATCAGTGAGAACGTTATCGGGGCGATCCGCTTGGGTTTGGGAGGGATGCACTTAACCCGCTTGGACGACTGGCTCTTCGGCCTTCCTTATCCCGCCGTAGATTGCGTCACAATCGAGCCGCCAGAAGCAGTCCACTCCCTCAAAACCGGCCTCGCGAAGTGCGTCGAGGCGACCCCGTCTTCTGCCGTTCTTTCGGCGACACGAGGCTATCAGATAAGGCTGTTGTCATCAACGTGCGGGAATATGCGCATACTTCCGAGGGAATGTGCGCAACATGGCGACGCTTTGACCTTCATGGGGCGTGGCTGTAACATCGACGCATGCAATGACGCGGGCGCAGGGACATGATTGACGTGGAACGTATGTACGACTGCGAGAGGGACTTTCCCGTCCGGTTCACCAATGTCGTCGACAAGCCTTACGGCCGGCTCTTCTACAATCCGGACAACCCACTCTCCAACGACAGCAATCACGCGCTCATTCTACGTTTGGACGTCGATCTGGAAGATGCCGTGGAAGATATGGCGGAGTTCTACCGGAGTATGAAAATGACGCCCCGCGTGTATCCGGCATTCCGGCCGGGCGAGTGGGACATTCTGAGGCCAATTCTGACTCGGCATGGGTTCGAGTGTAAGGAGTACGCCAACCACTACTTCCTTTTGGGAGGCATGTCGGCCATTAGCCCTAGTCCGTCCGTCCAGGTCAAGCGTGTTCGCGACGTCGATCCGTCGATCATCGACGTCCTCTGTTCCTCCGAGGGCAGCGATCGGACCGTGCGGATCCTCCAGCGGCATTTGAAATGGGACGAGTTCCATTTGCTCGTGGGCTATGTTGACTCGCGGGCGGTAACGCTTGGTTCGTTCGAGATCATCCACGGCTATGCGCGCGTCGACAACGTCGTCACGCACCCCGAATGCCGCAACCGAGGTTATTGCCGCGCTCTCATGCACCATATGGTTCAGCACTACCCGTCCGTTGCTTCAAACCCGCTTTATCTTTGGGCCAATAATCCCGTTGTAGTGCGAATATACCGTGAGGCTGGGTTTGTTGAATTCAGCGCGGATCGGCCCGCGTGGGGCGCGTGGCGTAACGGAACGGTGAACTGAATGCGCGGCAATTGGAGCGCGTTACTGTGAATGGAGGTTGGACTATGCGAAAAACTGCCCTGACATGTCTATTGGCCTTACTGCCTGTTCTTGCCTTGGGACAAAGCGCGGAACAGAAGAAGGCCAACGTCCTGATCGTGTATTACAGCGCCAAAGGGCACACGCGGGCCATGGCCGAGGCCGTAGCGAAGGGCGCGCGGTCCGTGGAAGGTGCCGCGGTGACTCTGCTGAGCGTCGCGGACGCAAAAGTGGACGACGTGCTTTCCGCGGACGCGGTGATTGTGGGCAGCCCCGTATACAAGGCGAACGTGGCTCCCCCGATCCAGGAGTTCATCAATAGCTGGCCGATCCAGAACGGCGCTCTCCGCGACAAGCTGGGCGCGGCGTTCGTGACGGCTAGCGGGATTTCGGCGGGCGAGGAATTGACGCAGATGGACATCCTGCATTCTATGCTCGTGTGTCAGATGATCGTCGTGGGTGGACCCGATGCCCGGCAACCCCTCGGGGCATCCGCCATCGTGGGTGAGAACCCCTCGGGCAAGGCCGATGAGAAGAAAGACGAAAGCCTCGTCTCTGAGTATTACCTGAAAAAGGGCGAGGCGCTCGGAACGCGTGTGACACAGCTCGCGGTCCGTATGAAGAATCTCAGATAGCCGGAGTCGAGGAGCGTTCTGTTGCTGAGTCTCGCGCACGGCGGTTCCGCAGCATTCGCTTCCTCAAATGCCACAGTGTCCCTGGCATGCCTGACCTCGTGCATTTCGCGTATCGGCTGGTCATCTGCTATTATCACGTTTCGGTCATCATCCCTTGTGTTCGAGAAACCATCTGGAAGGGCGTCCCATGCACAAAAAATACGCATTGGAGGGCGGAAAGGTCGTCGAGACCAGCGACGAGGACGCGGTCATCCTGGCATTCTATAGCCCGGACGACGCCGAGAGGCAGTACCTGCTTGACACGCTCAAGATTGACGAGCACACCCTGGGTTCGGCCTTGGACCCGCAGGAACTCAGCCGCGTGGAATTCGAGCCGGACCACGCGGCAATCATCTTTAAGCGGCCCAAGCGATACACGGCAGCCGACAATTTCCTTTTCAAGGTGATCACTGCCGGGTTCTTTCTGTTTAAGGACAAGCTCGTCATTGTCGGCGAGGAGCAGAGCTCGCTTTTCGAAGGGCGCCCTTTTGCCCGCATGAACTCCGTGTCGGACCTTCTCCTTCGGATGCTCTACCAGAACATTCTCCATTTTACGGAGCACCTCAAAGTCATGAACGCGCTGTGCGACGAACTCGAGAACAAGATCAACAAGGCGATGGAGAACAAGCATCTGCTCAGCATGTTCACGATCGAAAAGGGTCTGGTCTACTATCTGAATGCCATCAGTTCCAATGGCCGCGTCCTCGAGAAGCTCAAGGCGAACGCCGTCAAGCTGTCTTTCGGACCCGACAACCTCGAGTACCTTGATGACCTGCTCATCGAGAATACCCAGTGTCTCGAACAGGCGAACACTCACGCCCAGGTGCTGGCCAGTCTGATGGACGCGCGCGCGTCCCTCGTGAGCAATAATCTCAACGTGATGATGAAGAACCTCAACGCCATCGTCATCGCCGTGGGCGTACCCAGTTTCTTCGCCGCCGTCGGGGGCATGTCTGAGTTCTCAATGATGACCAGCCCCGAGAATTGGGTGCTCGCCTATCCGGTGTTTCTTGCCGCGATGATCAGTCTGGGCGTGGCCACGTTCTTTGTGATTAAGAAGATCGAGAAGTACTGGCGCTAGAGAGGGGCCGCCTAGTCGGGATACGCCGCTGTATCTGCGCCGCGGCTGTTAGGATCAGGCGTGACGAGAGTTACTGAGGCATAGACGGATCATGTCGAATGCGCATGAAGATCTCAAAGCGTTCATCTCGAAACGTGAATCACTGTGCGGTGAATGCAAAGCAGACCTTGGAAAGGGCCGGTGGATTTTCCTTGCGGGAGAAAAAGGGGCTCTGTGCCTCTCCTGCGCGGACCTCGATCGCCTCGTGTTCCTGTCCACGCATCTTCTGCCTCAGAAAGAAACGCAGGCATGAGAATCATCCCAAGAAGACGGTTTGGGCGAGGAAGGGTGATGGTCCACAACGCTATCGGGTCTATCCAACAGCAATAGCGACGGCTCACGCATAGTGCTTTTGACAAGCGTGAAGCGCCTTGATACCATGCGGCACATCGCTGTTCATAATCGAGTTAAGAGGCTGCGTTCGCGGCGCGAGGAGACCGCGTAAGGAGGAACATCCAATCATGGCCAAGAAAATTCGTGTTGGGTTCATTGCCGCAGGAGGGATCTCCACCGGTCACTGGCATCGTTTGCACGCCACGGGTAAGGCGCAGGTGGTTGCCCTGAACGATCCCAGTAAAGAATCGATCAAACGGTTCTGTGAGCGTTGTCCGGGCGCGGAAAAACTCCCCGTTTACAAAGACTATCGCGACATGCTCAAGAACGAGCAGCTTGACGGGGTCGTAGTGCAGAGCCCGCACTACGTGCATTTCGAGCAGAGCACGACCGCGCTCAAGAAAGGGCTGCACGTGCTAAGCGAGAAGCCGATGGTGTGCACGATCAAACACGCGAAGGCGCTCATGAAGACGGCCAAGGATGCAAACCGCATCCTGATGATCTCGTACCAACGGCATTTTGAACCGCACTTCCGGTATATCCGCGAGCAGATCGCGAAAGGGGTCATCGGCGAGGTGCAGTACGTTCAGGCCATTCAAGGACAAGAATGGTTGCGCGCGGTGAAGGGCACCTGGCGGCAGAAAATGGCCGAGTCCTGCGGAGGCCAGCTCAACGATTCCGGCAGCCACCTCGTCGATATCGTCATGTGGATCACCGGGCTGAAAGTCAGCGAAGTGGCCGCATACAGTGACAACTTCGGTACGGAAGTGGACATCAACTCGACTTTGGCCATGAAGTTCGAGAATGGCGCCCTCGGCAGCATGTCGGTCATCGGCAACGCCCCCTGCTGGCATGAAGACCACACCATCGTCGGCAGCAAAGGCGCATTCTACCTCCGCCAAGGCGGGGTGGAGGGACTCGTCCAACAGGACGCCGTCGGGAAGCGCGTCAAGATCAAGTTCCCGAAATACGACAAGAATCCCGACGCAAACTTCATCGACTGCATCCTTGGCAAGGACGTTCCGCAGACCCCGCCCGAATGCGGCCTGCGCACCATCGAGGTCACCGAAGCCGCATGGAGGTCGGCGGCGGCCGGCGGCAAGCCCGTCAGAGTTCCGCGTTCCTCGTGAAGACATATTCCCAGTGGCGGATTGCGTAGGTCCGAAATGATTTCGGCCCTACAAGAAGGAATCTGGGTTGGAGGGTGAAGCGCCATGCGCGGATTTGTTGTAGCCCTTTCTATCTTGCTGATTCTTGGCGCTGTCGCGTGTTCAGCCAGTCCGAGCCCTGCGCCCGGTTCAAAAGCAACGCAGCGGGACTCCGCTCAGTCGCTATCGGCGGCGCAGGACGAGAAACTCTTCGAAGAGAGTTGCTCCAAGTGCCACCCCACGGCGCGGGCTAAGGACTACACGGGGACCGAGGCGTGGAATTCCATCGTCAGACGCATGATCGACGCACATAAGGCCGAAATCAAGCCCG
>Ga0315274_10008717_pt1 | contig 14694 bp, 7 predicted proteins | sample YL17G02_20_MG_FD_203700 | JGI IMG/M metagenome (GOLD analysis project Ga0315274, IMG submission 203700) | Sediment microbial communities from Yellowstone Lake, YNP, Wyoming, USA - YL17G02_20 | ecosystem: Environmental > Aquatic > Freshwater > Lake > Sediment | place: USA: Wyoming | collected... | reverse complement strand
CCCCGGCATACAAGATCGGCGATCTGCACCTCTCGCGGGGTCAGCTCGTATCGGCTCTGCAGAAGGGACCATTGGCGTTCGTCGAGCAGAGAGGCAGGACGCCCCTGCCCCGGCGGGTCCGTGGAGGAAGGGTCCGTTCCTTGAGCATCAGGCGTCAGGTCCATAGTCAACGGCCTTACTGCGATTGCTCCAAGAGACGCTTCGCCTCGTCCCGATCCGCCGCGGATAGGCGCTTCGCCGAGTCTGTCATACGGTCGTACAGGTCCATCGCTTGCTTGAAGGATTGCCGGGCCTCGGCGGTGCGTTCCATCCTGGCGTACGCGCGGGCCAGATGGAAGTGGACGCTGGCTAACGACGAGGCGTCGACCGGATACAACTCGATACACCTGGTGAAATCCTCCGCCGCTTTCGCGAACTGTCCCAGCCGATACAGGGCGACCCCCCGCGTGTCGAGCAGGTCGGCGTAGTCGGGCGTCACCTTCAGCCCTCGCTCCGCCAGCTCGAGCGCCTCCTGGTATTGCTCGTCCTCCTCACACAGGACCCAAGCCAGGTTGTTCAACGCGATGACGTTATTCGGATCCAGTTCAAGAACCTCACGGTTGTACACGGCGGCCTCCGCCGTACGTTCCGTGCTCTGCATCAGCATCGCAAGGGAACTAACCGCTGGAATTGATTTCGGATTGCGCTCCACGGCAGCCTTCAGAAGGTCCTCCGCAACCTTGAGGCCCTCAGAATTGCCGGTCGCCAGGAGTAAGCGAGCCACGGTGGTGACAACGAGAGTATCGTCAGGATGCCTGGCAAGCCAGTTCGTCACCTGCTCGGCCACCTCCGTCCAGCGTTCATCCAAGGCCAGCAGGCCGGCCAGCGTCACCGGGGGAATCGGATTGTTGGGCTCGGCCTTCATGCTCACATCGAGCATAGCCCGGCCCTCGCTCTTCTTGCCGCTCATGTACAGTGCACTGGCCAGACGCCTCTGGACCTCCATGTCGTTGGGATACTGTTTCAGCAGCGGGTCCAGCGTAGGAACTGCCAGGGTGGGCGAGCGGGTGGCCTCGGCATCGGCTTTCAACAGTAGCAGGTCCCTGTCGCCTTCGTTGCGGCTCAAGCCGCTCAGAGCCGTATCCAAGGCTTTTCCAGGCTGTCCCTGCCCCAATTCCAGTCTGCCCAGCAGACGCCACGCCTGCGGCAGTTCCGGCCGAGCTGTCGTGATTTCCCGCAACAGACGTTGTCCCTGCTCGATAGACGGCTTTGTGAGTTTGTTCAGCAGAAGCTGCGCCTTGAGAAACTTGAGCGATGCGTTGTTCGGGTCGGCGGTCCGGGCCTTGTCAAGCGCAGTCTCGGTCTCCTCGACGAGCGTGCGGCTCCCGGACACCAGGCACAGTGGGATCGCACGTTCCAATATCGGTTGTGCCCCGGCAGGCAGAGTCAACGCCTTTCGAACGTCCTGAATGGCCTGCGCCCGGCGGCCGAGGGACTGATAGAAGCTGGCCCGATCCATCCAGATTCCGGCATTGTTCGGGTCCCTGGCAACCGCCTCCTTGAAATCCTCGATCGCCTTGTCGTTCTCTCGGAGGCCCGCATATGTCCATGCCCGCAGCAGGTAGGCGACCGCCTGACCGTTCTTCTGCACCGTCTCATCGCACAGCCGCAAAGCCTCCTGCGCGTTCCCCCGCAGAAGATACAACTGGGTCCGCGCTTGAATGACAGAAATGGATTGCGGCGCCTTGGTCTCCAGTCCTTTGAGAATCACCTCTGCCTCGTCGAACTTGCCCTGTTGCATGGAAATCCGCGCCAGCGACAGACTGGCGAACACGTCATTCGGATCTTTTTGCACAAGTCGCTGCAGGGTATCCGAGGCGGAATCCAGAGCGCCCCGTCGGACCTCCTCCCGCCACTGCATTCCCTGGCCGTACAGCTCGAGCTTCTCCAGATCCGGATGGTAAAGTTTGCCTTCACCAGCCTTACTGAGGAGTTTCTCCGCCTCCCTACGTTCTGCGGCCCCGCCGCTTCTGTACAAGGCCGCAACCGTCTGCATGATGATTTCGATATTGTTGGGGGACCGATTGAGCGCTTCCCGGTAGGCGGACACGGCCAACTGCTGTTGGCCGGCCCTTTCATGTGCCACCGCCAAAAGCAGTCGGCTCGCCTGGTCGCTTGGGTTGGCGAGCAGGTTCTCTTGCAGGAAAGCCGTGGTTTTCGTGTAGTAACGGGCGCGGAAGTCATTCGGATCAGCGGTCACCCAGACTTTGGCCTGCTCGTATCGCCACTGCCAGCCGTCCTGGCCTTCGAGCACTTTGATCTGATCTACCAGCGTCTGCGCTTGTTGGACATTCTTGGCGACCACCGGACAAGTCAGAAGCCCACGCTTCACGTGGATGTCGTCTGGAAACTGTCCCGCCATGTCCGTCAGCCATTTGTACAGATCCTCCTTCGCCCACTGACGGTACAGTTCGGCCAGAAACAGCCCCAGGTTCCGCCTTGATTCAGGTTTCTGCATCCGGGCAATCGCTTGCTTGATCACGGACTCACATTGCGGCAAATCCTTCTGGCGATTGAGCATCCATGCCAGACTCTGCACGGGCTCGACCTCTTGCGGGAACTGCTCGATCGCGTCATGCAGCAGGGCCGCCGCCTCCTCAGATTTGTTCTGACGGGCCAGGAGATCCGCTTGTAGAAGGATCACGCGGACGTCTGAGGGGTCCTTGCTCCTGGCCTCCTCCAGACGCTTGGCGGCCTCCGCAAACTTGCCCTGCCGCGTCAGAGCCTGGGCCCAGAGCAGCTTCACCTGAACGGCCCCCTCCAACACCTTATCGACTTGTGCCAATTCTTTCTCGATCTGCTGCCACGTCTGCTGAAGATCGGGCGTTGACTGGTCGGCGTCACCGACCAGGAATATGCGAGCCTGTAGTTCGAGCAGCAGCGCTTCCGGGTAGCCTGGGACGGACCGCAGTACCTCACGGGCCTGCTCCAGGGCACCCGCCCAGTCTCTCGTGCGACTCATCAGCCGGGCCAGCATCAAACGTCCATTGAGCAAGATGGACTGTGGATCGCCGCGGTATGTAGAGCTCTCCGAGATCAGGGTCTGGAGTTGAATAGTTGCCGACTGAGTGTCATTGAGTTGCTCGAAAGTGGAGGCAAGCATCATACGCACGGGTTTTCTGGTCCCAAGCCCACCCGCAGACACGTGCTCCGTGTATCCCTGCCCAAGGGCCTCCTGCCAGCGGCGGACGGCCTCCCAGAGGTTGCCCTTCGCGCCGGCCACAAGGCCGTCGAAGAAGGCCATCTGCCCTGGTGGGAAACCTCTTTGCAACATCTGGGCAATGCAGTCCCGGGCCTTTCCCGGCTGGTTGGCGGCAACGAACAGCTCAGTGGCCGTCGGCATGAAGTCCCAGGGATACGCGGCCAGCTCCTTCAGTCCGGTTTCCGCGATTGTCGCTTTCTCCTGCGCCGTGCCGGCCGACAGCAGCACGACCGCCCAGGTCTGCCATAGCGCAAGTTCCTTGGGCGCCTTGGCCTGTACAGCGGTGAGATGCTCCTTCGCCTTGTCCAAGGCGTTTGCCTGGATCAGCTCCTGCGCCAAGCGCAGATGGACTTTCGCGTCCGAGAGATCGCATTTCGCGGCCTGTTCAAAGTCAGCCATCGCCTCAGCCATCGCCTGATCGCGCCGCCTGTGCTGGCGATGGAACGCACCCCGAATGATATAGGCCGTCGCGGACTGCGGATTCGCCGTCACGGCCTTGTCGAACCAGTCCGCCGCGGGTGTGTTGACATCCGCGGGAGACTCCTGGGGCAGCCGTCCCAGCACCTCATAAGCCAGGACGTCATCAGGATGGTCTTTGATCAGGGCCTCAAGCGTCTCTTTCGCCTCGGGATATTTCTGCTGGCGAGCGAGAGCAGTGGCCAGCATCCGCTGCAGGTCCGGATCGTCCTTGTACTGCGATGCGATATCCCCCGCGCGGCCCAGACTGCCTGTCGCCAAGTAGAGTTCGACAAGCTGCTTTGCTGCATCCACGTTGCTCCCCTCCAGTCGAAGGATGGATTGATAGGCCCCAACCGCGTACTGGAGATGTCCGCCCGTGAGTGGGCGTCGCTTCCGCTGGGCATCGGCGTATTTCAGCAGAACCGGGACATCATCGCGGTGGATGCGCAAATACAGGCCAAGCTGGTCGGCCGCCTCATCCCAGTTGCCCTCGGCATACGCCTGCTCACCCCGCGGCAGCGCACGTTCCGCAAGCGCGCTCCTCTGCCAGCGGTGCAGTGCGAATACGGCCCCCGCAAAGACCACCACGGCCACCACGAGAACGATCGCCAGTGTCCAGTTGAAATACCGCCTTGCCATTCGTGTGTTCATCCTTTCTGGTCAGAGCACGGGAAACTCTGAACCCACTGCCTTATCTGCGCCGCGAGGAGCTGTGTTTCGGGCCCGGGGCGAAGATCCCCATGCCACAGTCAGAATTGACTGATGAAGGTGACGATCATTGTCCTGAACGTCCGCCAACAGATCCACAGGTCCAACCGCCAGGAGAGTTCACGGACGTACCGCGTATCGTAGTAGATCCACTCCTGGAAGTCCTTCATCGGCTCCCGCGTTCTGCAAATCTGCCACAGGCCGGTAATCCCGGGACGAACGGAAAGCCTTGCGTCACGCCACCAGGGGCACAGCGTGTTCTCGGATTCCGGCGAGGGACGCGGACCTACCACGCTCATGTCGCCCATCAGCACGTTGTAGAACTGGGGGATCTCATCGAGGTACGTCTCTCGCAGAAAACGGCCCACCGTCGTGATGCGCGGGTCATCAGCCATCCAGAATTGGGGGCCGTCGACATCGCTGATGAACCGCAGCTTGTCCTGCAGCTTGTCAGCCCCCACCCGCATCGTTCGAAATTTAATGCAGAAGAACGACCTGCCGTGACGACCCTGGCGTCTGTCCCTGAAAAACACCGGTCCGGGCGAGTTGATCTTGATGGCCAAGGCGATGAAGGGGATGATCGGGGCAAAAAGAGCCGCAACGACAAGAGCCGTCATCACGTCCGCCACGCGTTTGAGGCAGCCGACATACGAGAATCGGGGCCACCGCCGAAAAGCGGCGGTCTCCTGTGAGTCAGTGTATTCAGGCCACCGAGACCTCTGACCGACCGCGGAGCGTCGAGTCGGCAGCGACCCGGGCACGCCAACGACAGAGTGGCTAACCACCTGATCGCTGGCGATTTCGGCATCGGCGCCCACAATGGAGGCATTGACCACGGCCCCGGCCCGGACCGTGCTGCGATCGCAGAGAATGCTGGGCCCTATGATGACGGCGTCGGGTTCCACGCATACGTGATCGCCAAGCAGAACCGGGCCGACCAGTCGCGACTGCGATGACATGTCGCCGCTGCGGGCCGATGAGGGCTCGCCGGCCATTCGCCGATCCGCAGGGCAACAGGACGTGCCACCAAGTGCCCTTGCTCCGAGGGACAACAGCCCTTCTTCCGTCCCCAGATCGATGGACGTCCCCGCCACGGCGAGCGCTTTCAGACGCAATCCGCGAGACTGAAGCCTCTCCACAACGGCTTGGAATTCGCCAAGCAACCCATCGTTCACGACGGCTGCGGCAGCCTCCCCTCTGAGGAAGAGATGGTGAGGCCAGTCTGGCGGCACGGGAATCGGCTCCGCCGAGTCCCGGTATCGTCGCCGGTAGCCCACAAGTTGGCCTTGCTGCGTCAAGCGAACCCGCTCGCGGTATGCGGCAAGCTCCGGATCCGCCATGATCGCCACGGCATCGCCAGCCATATCAGCACGGCCCTGCTCAAGCCGCAGGCGGTTCACCCTCGCCACGAAGCGCCCGTTAGAGATCACCAGCCAGGAATGACCGGCAATCCCGTGAAGCAGTTCTGGATCGATGCCGGCACCATCGGCATAGGGCACCTTCTGTCCAAGCTCCTCGGGCAGCGCCGTCTGCCACTCGTGAGGAACCACCCACAGCGTGCGTGGGACTGAAACGCTGTCAGCCCGTTTCATCGGATGAGGATTCTTATCCACACAGTAGGGAGGCGGGGACAGCATATCGAGAGCGATGCGGCCCAGAGGGGCCGTGGATAGTGCGTACTCCAGGAGACCCGGCTCGGCCCCGGGGTCGCCGAGTCTTCCACGCCGGAAAACAATCAGTCGGACCACAGGATCAGACTGTATGTCGAGCATTCCACCACTGACAGCCACGGCACTATGCCTCTCGATCACCCGCGTCAACATCAGGTTTCATCCCCGTGCCTGTCTCTTCGCCGTGCGTGAGAAGCAACATTTTTCTGGCTTTGCGGGCCTTGTACTTTGCTTGCGAGCCTATGGGGCGATAACTGTAGCTGCTGCGGTAGAGGCTGCGATATACCGGCACATTGCTCAGCACGGCCCCCACCACATTCGCACGGATGCGGGAAAACCGCTCGCGGGCCTCCTTTAGATCGGGCACTGTTGTCTGACCCGCAAAGCCGACGAGGACCACGGCGTCCGTCAGTTTCGCCCAGACAAGGGCGTCCGGGAACGCCAACGCCGGCGGAGTATCCACAATCAGGTGATCGTACTGCCGGCTCAGCTTCTCGATCTGCTCGGCGGCCGTCGTCGAGGTCAGCAACTCGTATGCATCGGTCAGATTCCGCGGGTTGGCCACGAGAACGTGAAGGCCACTGGACGGAACCATGTGGATCGAGTCCTGGGGATTGCCCCCCAGCAGGACATCCTGCAGGCCCGTCAAGCCATTGCGGATGCCCAGCATGAATCCTATATCGGGCTTGCGAAGATCGCCATCGATCAGGAGCACCCTCTTACCCGACTTGGCGAGACTTGTCGCCAGGTTTACGGCGAACGTCGTCTTGCCCTCCCCGATCCCAGCGCTGCTGACGGCCAGCTTTCTGGGCATGCCGCCGACAGTCAACAGCGACAGATTCGTCCGAATCGTCTGGTAGTCGCCGGCCAGATGCTCGGGGAACAGGGCAGCCTTGACCGTGCGGGAACTCGTCGTCGTGCCGATGACCGGCAGATCGAGCTGCCGAGTAAGATCTTCCGGCGACTGCAGGGTCTTGTCCATCCGGTCCCGCAGAATCGCCAGGCCAAAACCACAGCCGAGCGCCAGGAACACGACCACGGCGGTATACTTGAGCCGCTTGTCTTCGATACTGGCGATTTCCGGCTCACCCATCATTACAATCCTCGCTGCCCGCGGCGTCTGCATCCTGATATCGTTGATCCGGCGCCGGATCTGCTCGAGAAGTTGCTGGTTCATTGCCATCGAGAACTGCACGTCCTGCAGGGTCACGTTTGCCTTTCCGACCGCAGTCGTCGTGGTCTCCTGCGAATCCAGCTCTTTCGCCAGGCTTTCATAGTATCGGTTGACCTGGCGGAGTTCCGCATTGAGTGCCGCTATCTTCTGCGCGTTCATCGTGGTTGTGCGAGCCGCTACTTGTGCCTCGAACTCCTGCGTCAGCTCCTCTTCCTTCTCCTTGAGATTCGCCTCAAATACCGTCAACAACTGTTGCTGGCGGGCAAGCTCAGGATTCTCCGGCGCCAGCTTCTGTTTGGCGATGAGCATATCGCGTTTGAGTTCCACGATATTCCTGGTCAGCTCTGTCACCATCGAATCGGCGTTGATGTACTCCTTGCGGGCCGCCATCAACTGCTCCGGCGGAGTGTCGCTATCACCCAACTGCTTCAGCGCCGCGATGCTTGCCTCCAGGCTCATCCTGCGGGCCTCCTGCCGGGTTTTCTCCGCCCACAGAGTGGCCTGTTGCTGCATTTCCATCTGCTGGCGGCTGTCCAGCGCGGTCGTTCCAAATGGCGTGGCAAGCGAGTTGATCTCCTTCTGCTGTGTCCTGATTGTGCCCGCCCGGGCATTCTCCTCATCCTCGAGCTTGCGAAGCGCGTCATTCGTCCCCTTGGTCGAATCGAAATCGTACGTGTCCTTGTAGTTCTTCAGAAGCGAGTTGATGATCAGCCTCGCTTCGGCGTCGTTTCGGCTCTTCACGGTCACGCTGATGAACTCAGTTCTGCGCACCGGAGCCGCCGCAACCACCCCTTTTGTAATGGCTCTCCTGAGGATTTCGACCGCGTCCTTTGTCCGTGGACCAGCCTGGACCAGCCCTGCGAGCCTGACGAGGAGATCGTTCGCATCTTCCCGCAAGAAAGAGAGGTTCTGAGGCTTCAATTGCTTCGCCACCTTGTCCAGCGCGTCCGGGCTCAGGATCCTCTTCGCCTGCGTGTTCATGTAGCTGTCATAATCGGAGATCTCGCCCCGATCCGGCTCTCCCGTGAGAATGCTCGGCAGCACCGGAGCCACCTGAATGTACCCCGTCACCACGTACCGGGGCTTGATCAACAGCCAGATCGCCGGCAACGCCAACGCGCAGACCAGTACCGATACCAGCACGGCAATATACCAGCGACGGTGCAGGGCCTCCGTGACGCTCGGCTGCGCCGGCTGCTCAGGCGGCACCGGCGAATCGTACGCGACCGGTTTCTGCTCGATCACCTGATCCAGGTATTTCTCCAGATTGTTCATAGGACCACTCTCCAGTCTTAAGAATCCACCGCATGCTGCGGTCTGCGCCTCGCAATCACCTCAGGCTTGACCTCCGCCTGAGGGGCAACCAGTCGCCCCAGGAGCCAGAACTCGCCGACGACGAGGGCCAGTGCCAGCGGCATCATGGCATACCCCCCAAAACTGTGGAACAGGTCTCGCACGGCCTCACCCTCGAATTTCGTGAAAGCCACAGCGGTCACGGCCAACCGCACCGTATTACACAACAGAGCGATAGGCAGACTCGATGCCAGGACGATCAGCTTCTCCCACCAGCTCCGCCGGACCAGCAACACCACGAGGGCACTGATCACCAGAAAGGCGGTGACCATCCGCAGGCCGTTGCACGCTCTGGCCACCTCAACGTCCGCCTCTCCTATCCCAATGACATTCCCATTCCGCGCCACATCATAGCCGATCAACTCCAGGCAAAATACCGCCGAGTCCGTCGCCCAGCTCTGAAGTGGCAGACTGATTTGGGCCTGAAGTCGATGCGGCCACGGCAGCATCAGGCACAGGAAGAGCACGACGGTAGCCACCTTCCGCAGGACCACCCACCCGAACAAAACGATAATGACTGCAATTACCGACAGAATGATCGAGAACCGCTCTGCGTAGCCATACATCAGAAACAGGCCCGCGATTCTCATGACTTGGGCAAGCACAAAAACCACAGTGCCCCAAAAGAGAGCAGGTTTCACCGGCACGCCAGCCAGATCCTGCCGACGCGACCACAGAATGTAGACGGCCAGGAACGGAACGAGCAGTCCGGCGGAATACTCATCATCTCTCTGCCATATCTTCACCATGTCCGTCAGGACGGGCCAGAATGACCAGAAGAATGCGACAAGAAGGATACCGCCACCGAGAACCCAGCTACAGTGCTTCGGCGAAAGCGGCATCCAGCCCAGCCGTTGCCCCACAAAGCCGCCGGAACGCTGCCAAACGAGTTTGCCGAGGCCGACCATGCGTTTGGCTGCGCTTCTCGCATTCGCTCCGGCAGGCCCGCAAATCACCGCCCTTTTTGCCGAGACAGCCTGCTCCACGACAACACTCCCATCGGGAATCACGGCGTCGCGCTCGGCGACGGACCCGCGAACCTCACAGTTGGCCCCCACCTTGGACCCTTCCCACAGGACGCTTTCCACGACAATACTGTTCTCACCGATCTGTGTTCCGCGATCGATGATAGCCGGCCCGACAACCACGGCCCCCTTGGCCAGATGCGTACCTTGGGCGACGGCTACGGGCCCGTAAATCCGCGCCCCGGAATCGACGGTCACTCCGGCCGCTGCTGGCGACACTCGCCTGGTGGACCGCTCGCACAGCGCATACCCGTCAGCCGCAACCGTCTCTCGTTCCAGATATAGCGATATCGCATTCAGATATCCAGCCTGATCGTGGAAGTTGCCTACATCGTGCGACAACACCACAGGCCTGATCGTCCCTCCGACCCGCAAAATGGCAGGAATCAGCCCCTCTTTGATGTCGCAATACCCGCCGCCCGGAACCAGGTTCAGCACGTCCGGCCGACAGAGATAGATCTCCGCCGACGCACCGTGCGCGGATTCGCCCGACGAATCGGGATTGAATGCCACCGTCAGGTCGGCCTGGCTGCTGGTGTGCGCGTCCACGAGATCCCGGATGGAGGGCGGACAAACCATGCTTCCCGAAAGCACGAGGATCAGATCGCCCGGGTCGGCCGTCACCGCATCTCGCAGGCAGCCCGCCGTCCCGCTGCTCAACTCCTCAACCACCAATCTCACGGCGAGTTGGCTGTCCGTCTGGATGGCCCCGACGGAACGGGACACGCTGTCGCCACAACACAGGGCTACACTCCGGATTCCTTCGCCAGCGAGATGACGCAGCAGTCGCTCCAGCATTGGCTTGCCGCCGACCGGCCATAGTGCAACCGGCAGGCGGGCCGCGAGCGGACAGCGTCCGAAGTCCTGTCTGCCGACAAGGACCACCGTCCGGATACGAGTCTCGTCCAATGCCGCCTTGTCAGTCATCCGCCTTCTCTACATCCCTCGTCGCTTTCCACCCGATCGCCGGCCCTCGGGACCGTTGCTTCGCGCCCCTGCGATCTGTCTGTCCGTCTGCATCTGTCCCAATGCGCATAATCTGGGACAGTGTCCGAAGCCAGATATCTGCCCAGTTCACATCGTGCGGCACGCCACATGACATATGTGGATGGCCAAGCCGATACTGCCAGCCCTCCGAAACCCTTATCGGCAAGGCCCGACAGCGGCTTCTGGCAATCCTGCAGGTGTCATTACCCCCCTGGGTACCGCAAATGCCCTGTCTGTGGGCTCTCATCTCTTGGCGATTCCCACCCTGGTTTCCCTTCTCTTTCGTCGGCCAGCCATCGCTGCAGAAGAGAACCCTTTATATCTACCCTCCGCCGCACCCTAATGCAAGAGGAATCCATATGCCGACCGTTCCTACATTCGTCTATGCTTCCACGTGAATGGCATGATCCGGCGAACGCAATGGATTATAGGACTACGATGCCATTGGATATCCCCGGTTGATTACCGGCAGTCCCAGGTCGAGCATTCGCGCCTGGCGGGTCAGGGCGTGCCCGTCCTGGGGCAGACGGGAGCCGCCCAAGGCAGAACCCGGCTGGCAGTAGCACGGGGAGAAAGGTTCAGTCTCATGTCGCGGCAGAAGATCTCCATGACCGCGTGGCTGTCTCTCGCCAGGTAGCCCGCCGCCACCATGCCCACGTAACCCAATCGGAAAACGCTGATCCTGCTCATTGGACCCACAGGAAATGGTCGCCATTTCTAAATGTGGCCCAGGAAGGCGTTGATCCGTTGAGCGACCGCATCGGAATCGACCTTGCGGGGCCGAGGCACGAAGGACTTCAGCCGCTCGATCTTGTCAGGCAACTCCGTCTCGTCCCGCGCCAGCAGAATGTGGCCAAGGGCCTCGAATTTGATCGCCAGCACCACTTGGTGGTCGTTGACGACCTCGCCGTACTTCTTACGCCGCGGCATCGCCAGCAGCGGTTTGGAGCTCTCCAAGGCCATTGTGATCGTGCCCATGCCCGCGTGACCGATGATCGCCGATGCCTGCTGGAAATTCCGGTCGAACGCACTCTTGTCTAAGGAGACAACCGCCTCGAAGTGACGGGGCCGGTATTTACCTTCCCCGATCTGCGCCACGATCTGCTCGTGAATCAGGCCTCGATCACACAGGTCATCGATGGCCTTGACCAAACGATCGAACGGAAACTGTGTGCCCACGGTCAGCAAGATCATATGATTGCACCTACGTATTCAACGCCGCGGTATTTGTCGGCCAATTCCGGCCACTGGACCAGGAACAGGTCGGCTATGGGCCTGATGATCCGGCCGGACAAGGAGATTCGTTCCACGTTCGTGACACTGTCCACCCAGACGATCTTGGCGCCCAGAAGCTTGCCCAGAAGACAGCAGAGACACGCGGGGGCCGCCCCGGTACTGATGATCACATGCGGCCTCTCACGCGACATGATCCGAATGCAGCGCAACAGGACGCTCATCACTCGGCGCAGATGCTCCCGGTTACATTCTCCAACAACGTGCACTCTGCCCATGGAAGAGAGCTTGGCCCGGACGGTCTCGGAGGTAGTGACGATGAACACCTCATGGCCGCTCGTGCAGCCGGCCACCTTGAGCAATTGGCTCAGGTGCCCCCCCGCGGAAGCAGCCAGGCAGATTCTCAGTGAATTGGACATATCCGCTACCCACAACTGGGTGCCCCAGAAAAACGCGTCCTCGCCACGGAAACCGGGCGGTCCACGAACAGGCTGCTCCAGACCGACAACCCGAGAAGGGTCCAGATCTGCAGCCAGTTGTCTTTCCGTTTGGAGCAATGGTCATCCAGGACCTTTTGGAGCTCCGTCCGGCGCAGAAGCTGAGCCATCAAGCCGTCTTTCGTGCAGATCCTGTCGTAGCACATATCGCGCAATCGGCCCCGGAACCAATCCGCAAGAGGGAGTCGAAAGCCCACCTTCTTTCGGCTGATGATGCGGCGAGGCAGGTACTTCAGGGCGATCTGTTTGACCACACGCTTGCCGGCAAATCCCCCGACTTTCATGCTCGCCGGCAGGGTGAAGGCATATTCCACCAGCTCGTGATCCAGGAACGGGACACGCCCTTCCACCGAGGCGCCCATGGTCATGCGATCGCCGCGATCCAAAAGATTGTCCGGCAGCCACAATTTGCAGTCGATGTAGAGCATGGCATCGAGAGAAGTAGCCCCATTCGCGCGTTCCACGTACTCGCGTGTAGGATTTGGCCAAGCGTCCCTCGGCAGCATGAGCAAGGACTTCTCCTCTGTCGTGAATGGCGAGAACCACTGAGCCCACCTCTCCGCGCGGTCACCCTCCCAGAGACTGGTCAAAGCCACTTCCAGACGTCGGAATCTGCCAGGCAACTTCGAGATGATCTGCCGGCGCAGTTTTCCGGGCAGATGACTGACCACCGTCGAGAAGCGATCATAGGCGTACTTCGGATACCCTCCGAACAATTCGTCGCTGCCCTCGCCGGAGAGCAAGACTTTGACGTCGCGGCGAGCCATTTCGGAAAGCAGGTACAGGGGCACATCCGCCGGCTCACTCAGCGGGCTGTCCCGTATCCACGTCAGCTTCTCCAGGTGATCTGCAAAACAGTCCTCCTCGAGAACCAGCTCATGGTGGTCGGTCCCGTACCGGTCCGCCACGGTCTTTGCATAAGGCAGCTCCGAGGATGCGAAATCGCGGAATCCCACGGAATACGTGCGGACCGGCGCGTTGGTCAGGCGGCTCATCAGAGCAACGATAAGGCTGGAGTCAACGCCGCCACTGAGGAACGCCCCAAGGGGCACATCGCTGATGAGTCGGCGCTTCACAGAAGTCGTTAGGACCGATTCCACATGGTCCTGCATCTGTTGGGGACTCTCCGCCGGCCGCCGGTCGAAGTCGGCTCTGTTTCGCAGCGGGATATCCCAGTAGGGCCGACACCGCGCGCCTTTATCCGTCACGATGACGAGGTGCCCGGGTCTCACTTTGATTATGTTCTCGAACAGCGTCGCGGGCGAAGGTACGGAACGATATGTCAGATAGTGCCAAATGCCTTCTTCGCTCGGACGCAGGGCAATCTCGGGGTGCTGGAAGAACGCCTTTGTTTCAGAGGCAAAGACGAACTCGTTTCCATGCTGACAATAGTACAGCGGCTTGATGCCCATGCGATCCCGGGCCATGAACAACTGTCGACGCTTCTTGTCCCAGATGGCGAAGGCGAACATGCCGATCAGACGGTGCACCATCTCGGGACCGTGTTCCTCGTAGAGGTGGACGAGCGTCTCCGTGTCGCCCTGAGTTCGCAAGCGATGCCCTTTGGCCAGCAACTCCTCACGCAGCTCGCGGTAGTTGTAGATCTCACCGTTAAACGTAACCCAGATGCTATCATCCTCATTGGCCAGAGGCTGGCGGCTGCCCGCCACGTCGATGATGCTCAGGCGAACATGGCCCAGGGCCACATGTCTGTCGATGAATACTCCCTCCCCGTCGGGGCCGCGATGGCGCATCACGTCCATCATGTCCTCGACGATTCGGCGATCAGGCCGATCCATGCTGTAGTTGACTATGCCTGCGATGCCACACATATGAGTTGATCTCTGACTATCTGCCGCCGGCGGGCTCCACGGGTCGCCACAGCCGCGGCCCAACACCCACGCTTGCCAGCAGACGTTTCATCTGCTCTCTTCGCACATACCGCCTTGCATCAACAGGGATCTGTCGCGGCTCTCGCACCAGGTACCCGTAGACAAAACCGCACAATCTGGCGAGCCCGGAGAGCAGGTGAGGCTTCTCCTTTACGCATCGCCTCAGGGACTTCGCAAGCATGAAGAGCGGATGCGTCGCGACGCAGTAATCGCTCAAGCCCTGGCGAAATCGTGCACGGAGCACCCTTCCGCCATCGCCCTTGCCCACCCGCCTTCGATGGATGACTCGGATCTCCGGAAACGACCACGTCTGCCATCCGTTCATCCGAGCCATGATCTCGGTGCAGGTATCCTCGCCGCCGTTCCGGCACGGTATGTAGCCCCCGATTCGCTCATAGCAGGCCCGGCGAAACACCTGCAGGGCTTTCGGCGTGGAACGACGGTCGATCAGGGCC